>Ga0184616_10000154_pt1 | contig 12983 bp, 7 predicted proteins | sample PLM4_90_coex_FD_133145 | JGI IMG/M metagenome (GOLD analysis project Ga0184616, IMG submission 133145) | Groundwater sediment microbial communities from an aquifer in East River, Colorado, USA - PLM4_90_coex | ecosystem: Environmental > Terrestrial > Soil > Riparian zone | place: USA: East...
ACTGCCGCTGGGCAGCGTTGAGAAGCAGGCGCTTGCGCTGCCCAGCCTGCGGAATCTGCCTGCTGGCGTGATTCAGACTAGCGTAGGCGATGCCGAGGCAATGGCTGATCTGTTTTCGAGCTTTGGTCTGGCCATGCTCACTGGCGTGCTGTGTATCTACATCGTACTGGTGCTGCTATTCAAGGACTTCGTGCAGCCCGTGACGATTCTGGCAGCGCTGGTGCTCTCGATCCCCGGCGCTTTCCTTGCACTGTTCATCACTCAGACGGCCATCTCGATGCCGTCCATGATCGGCTTGATTATGCTGATGGGCATTGCCACCAAGAACTCAATTCTACTGGTGGAGTACGCCATCATGGCGCGACGTGACCGTGGCCTGACGCGCGGAGAAGCACTGCTCGATGCCTGCCACAAACGCGCACGGCCCATCGTGATGACCACCATCGCCATGGGTGCGGGCATGCTGCCCATTGCACTGGGTATAGGCGTTGATCCGAGCTTCCGTGCACCGATGGCCATCGTCGTGATCGGCGGGCTGATTACCTCCACCTTCCTGAGTCTGCTCATCATTCCGGTGCTGTTCACCTATGTAGACGACATGGTGCAGTGGCTGCTACGGCACATCAAGCGCGGCCCTGCGGCGTCCTCTGCGCCGAAGGTGGGCGATGGCCTGGCAACAGGCGAAATTGTCATGACCAGCGGAGAGAATAAATAATTGGCGCGCCCTAGAGGATTCGAACCTCTGACCTTTGGGATCGGAACCCAACGCTCTATCCAACTGAGCTAAGGGCGCTGTGTATTTACTGTTGCAGTGCCGTCCGTGGCGTAACCTCAGATCACTTGCCACCACCGGCCCGCACATCCCTGTGCGGGCGTTCGGCGCTTCGCGTCTCACCCAACTGAGCTAAGGGCGCAAATAAAACAAAGTTGCGCACAGCGCCTGGGCCCGCCACTTTCTCCCTTTGGGAGAAGGGGTTAACAGCAAAGCTGCTAACGGCAAATCAGGACGATTTGCCCGGTCTTTCAGGGGGAGCAGGAAGCGCAGCCTGAAAGGGGATGAGGGCAAGGGAGGGCTAGGATACCTACTCCCGACTTAGCCGTCTATGCAGGTATTCCTGGTTACCGCTCTGGGCGCGCTCTAAGTAAATCACAGTATAACTATAACATATTGTTTTATATATATTTTATAAACAACATCTTGACTCTCCGGTATTTGCCGCTATCATTATTAGCACTCTATGTAGATGAGTGCTAATAACCGCCATCTATTGTATTATAGAGGGCCACACGCACAGATATTAACCCCTTTTTGCTTTGTAAGGAGATAGAAGACAATGAATATTCGTCCGTTGCATGATCGCGTGCTGATACGCCGACTGGAAGAAGAGCGTACCACTGCCGGTGGTATCGTGATCCCTGATAACGCTGCCGAGAAGCCCAGCCGCGGTGAGGTAGTCGCCGTGGGCAAAGGCAAGATTCTCGATAATGGGAGCGTACACGCGCTGGATGTAAAGGCGGGTGATAAGGTCCTGTTCGGCAAATATGCCGGCACCGAAGTACCCGGCAGCAAGGAACTGCTCATGATGCGCGAAGACGACATCATGGGCGTCATCCAGTAAGTCCTGACAGGCCTGGATCCATTAATTTTCTAATCAAGAGGAATTCGCTATGGCAGCAAAAGACGTAAAATTTGGATATGACGCGCGTAGCCGCATGGCCAAGGGCGTTAATATTTTGGCCGATGCCGTGAAGGTTACCCTCGGTCCGCGTGGCCGGAACGTGGTGCTCGAGTCGAGCTACGGCGGCGCACCTACCGTCACTAAGGACGGCGTGTCCGTGGCCAAGGGCATCGAGCTGAAGGACAAGTTTGAGAACATGGGCGCACAGATGGTGAAAGAGGTCGCCTCTAAGACCTCCGACGTGGCCGGTGATGGCACGACTACCGCTACGGTGTTGGCGCAATCCATTCTTAAAGAAGGCCTGAAGGCCGTGGCCGCCGGGATGAACCCGATGGACCTGAAGCGCGGCATAGACAAGGCCGTCACCGCGGCCGTCGAGGCGCTGAAGAAGATGTCCAAGCCCTGCACCGACGATAAGGCGATCGCCCAGGTCGGCACTATCTCCGCCAATTCTGACAAGGACATCGGCGATATCATCGCCAAGGCCATGTCCAAGGTCGGGAAGGAAGGCGTCATCACCGTGGAAGAGGCCTCCGGCTTTGAAAATGAGCTGGACGTGGTTGAGGGTATGCAGTTCGACCGCGGTTATCTCTCCCCTTATTTCGTCAACAACCAGCAGCTCATGAGCTGCGACCTCGAAAATCCGCTGATTCTGATCTACGACAAGAAGATCTCCAACATCCGCGAGATGTTGCCGGTGCTGGAGGGCGTCGCCAAGGCCGGCCGCCCCTTGCTGATTATCGCCGAGGACGTGGAAGGCGAAGCGCTTGCTACATTGGTGGTGAACAACCTGCGTGGCGTGGTGAAGTGCTGCGCGGTGAAGGCGCCCGGTTTCGGCGAACGCCGCAAAGCCATGGAGTCCGATATCGCCGTGCTCACCGGTGCGAACCTGATCGCCGAGGAGCTGGGACTGACACTGGAGAAGGCTACCATCGGTGATTTGGGTTCCGCGAAGCGCATCAACGTGACCAAGGAATACTGCACCATCATTGATGGCGCCGGTAATGCCAAGGATATCCAGGACCGCATCAAGCTGATCCGCAGTCAGATCGAAGAAGCGACCACTGACTACGACAAGGAAAAGTTGCAAGAGCGCGTAGCCAAGCTGGCGGGCGGTGTGGCCGTCATCAAGGTTGGCGCCGGTAGCGAGATCGAGATGAAGGAAAAGAAGGCGCGCGTTGAAGACGCCCTGCATGCGACTCGTGCGGCCGTTGAGGAAGGTGTGGTGCCGGGCGGTGGTGTGGCCCTGGTGCGCGCGCTGAAGGCGGTTGAGAAGCTCAAGGGCGATAACGAAGACCAGAATGTCGGCATCACTATCGCGCGTCGCGCGATGGAAGAGCCGCTGCGTCAGATCGTGGAAAACGCCGGCGTCGAAAGCTCCGTGGTGCTGGCCAAGGTGGCCGAGGGCGAGGGTAATTTCGGTTATAACGCGGCGAGCGGCGAGTACGGCGACATGGTGGCCATGGGTGTGATTGACCCGACCAAGGTGACGCGTACCGCGCTGCAGAACGCTTCATCGGTGGCTGGCTTGATGCTTACCACTGAGGCCATGATCGCCGAGTTGCCCAGCGACAAGGGTGAACCAAAGGATATGGTTGACCACGGCGGCATGGGCATGATGTAAGGTCCAGGCTCTAGTGGAGTCGCTGAAAGCCCCGTCTGAAACAGACGGGGCTTTTTTTTGGGTGTTGTCCGAGGGTCGGCCGATTTATCCCAGCGGGATGATCTGATTCGCGGTTAACTCTTGAATCGCGCCACGGTATTTTGCAGGCCGGCGGCGAGTTGTTCGAGGTGATCGGCTGCGAGGTGGGTCTGCTCTATGGCCAGGCTGTTGTCTCGTGCCATGCAGGAGATCATTTCAATATTCTTGGCGATTTCATTGCTGGCGCTGCTTAATTGATCGGTGGCCCGTTCGATGTCCATGATCATTTCCATGGTGTGTCTTGCGCCGTGATTGATCTGGGTCAACGCCTCGCCTGCCTCATTGGCCAGGATCACCCCCTGCTGCGCTTGTAGACTTGCCGCATGGGTGCTTGCTACGGCGCTATTGGTCTCGTTTTGTATGGTACGGATCATCTCGGTGATTTCCGCCGTGGCCTGGGTGGTGTGTTTCGCCAGGTTGCGCACCTCGTCGGCGACCACGGCGAACCCCCGCCCTTGCTCGCCAGCGCGCGCCGCCTCGATGGCGGCGTTGAGGGCGAGCAGGTTGGTTTGATCGGCGATGCCGCGGATCACCTCCACGATGCCGCTGATTTCCTTGGAGCGCTGGCCGAGCGAGGTGATGAACTGCGAAGTCTGCGTCACGGAGTCGGCAATCCGTGTGATTTCCGCCGCGGCCTTGTGCACCACGGTCTCGCCGTGCGTGGAGAGAGTGCTGGCCTTGTCAGAGATGGCGGCGGTCTCCTTGGCGTGCTGGGCCGCTTGCTGGATATTGGTGGTGGTTTCTTCCACCGCTGCGGCCGTAGATACGGCGGCGTCACGCTGTTCCGAGGACGCCTTGGAGACCTGCGCCGCGCTCTGCGAGAGTTGCGCGGCGGCGCTTGCGACCTGCTCCGATACCGTGATGGCCTGTTTGACGATGTCGTTCATCTTACCGATGAAACTGTTGATCCAGCGGCCCAGATCGCCGCTCTCGTCGAAGGCGAGGCGCTGTTCGTCCAAACGCTGATCGAGATTGCCGCCGCACTCGGCGATGCTCAGGATAATCCCGATCATCTCGCGTAGCCGGGCCGTGAGGGCGCGTGTGCCGAAGTAATAAAAGCCGGCGGCGCTGAGCAGTAGCAGACCGGTCTGAATTAGCGCCAGGGTGCTGTAGCCCAGGTTTGGCAGGTAGTGGGAGAGGACATTCGTGGCCGCCAGTAATAAGATTCCCATCCCCAGGAATCCTTTCATCAGCCTCACGTTCAGGCTGCGGTGGCGATAGACCTCTTCCAAGTCACCTTCGCACATCATGCCCCAGCGATCGGGGGAGCCGGTCAGTTGGAACGTGACGCCCTTGCCTATGACGGGGACATGCCGGTAATCTGGATAGCCTGGGTAGGTGACGAACAGGTTTTCACCTTTTTTGATGGTTTCACGCACGCCGGGGTGCAGCTCCCGGGTGGCCGGGTCGGTGAAGCGCAGTTCGAGTTCCGTATGGTGCTCCACCTTGACGACGCCGTAACGGGTATTGACGCCCTGCTTAAGATTATCCCCGAAGGAGAAAGCGGCGTCCTCGAAACGCGACCGCGACAAGGCCATACCCGGTTTGATCGAGGGATCGAAACGGGACTCCACCATGAATAAATAATTGTCGCCCGACTCCTTGTAAACGTGACCGCTTTCGCGTTGGATAAGATCGCCTAACACATCATTGGGAGCGCGCCCGCACAGTGCGCCAACCACCTGTGTGCCATTTTTGATGGGTTGATAAAACATCAGCGTCACGTCATCGTGGAACTTGGAACTCGACGGTCCCAGCGCCTTGGTCAGAGTATCCTTATAGGGCCCGTGCAGAAACGGTGCGTGCAGGCCCGCTGTCACTGCGTGCTTGGGCAGGTCGCCCTGGCCGACGTGGGCAGAGTGGGTGGAGGCGACGACCTTGCCGCCGGTGTCAATAATGAAGATCTCGGAGAAATCCGTAGCCGCCGTTTTTCTCTTGGAGAGAAGAGCCTGCGCGGAACCCAGGTCTTCCATGTTAAGCGTCTTCGCCAGGCTGGCAAGATAACCCCACTGATTGTTGGTCCACAACTGGAGTATCTGCATGCGTGTGGCGGCGATGCCCTCGAAGGTTTGCTCCACTAGCGGGTATAAATGACGATTGATAAAGCAAGACCAGGCCATCGCCAATTTTCCGGTTTTGCCCAACCAGGGCAGCCAGCCAAGCTCAGCAGGATTGAGTTGCATTTTCTTGCTTTTAAGTTCCATGATGCTCTCCCGATAGACTGATGCGTACACCGCTCTGTGACGATATATAAACTTGATAACCTGCTTTGCGCCCGAAACAAAGGGTGCCGCTGCATGCATTACGCAAATTCGGTGCCAGGTACTGTTTTATAGCGCGCACTACATTAGCGCTCAACTACGCACCAGTTTGGAATCTATTTGGTTATTTGCGCGGTAATAGTGCAGTATCATGCGGCTTTAACATCGTCGAGGCTCAGTAATGGCCATAATGAGGTGCTGAATGGAAGATGGCGCTGAACGCTGTCAAATACCTGACTTGTTGTTGGGGCGGGTAGAGGCGGATTACCGGCAATTTCTCGACGAGGTCGTGACCAAGGGCTTGGCTTTCCCCCAGCCCCCGGATTTTTTACGCTCGCTGTATCGAGTGTGGGCGTGCAGTGAGTTCGTGGCACGCGCATGCCTCAAAAGCCCCGAGCTGCTGGATGATTTGGTGCGTAGCGGCGACCTGCTGGGCGAGTATCAGCCGCACGCATACCGCGACAAACTCCGCCCGGGACTTCATGGTGTGAGCAGCGAACAGGAGCTTAATGATGGCCTGCGCCGGTTTCGGCGCCGGGAAATGCTGCGCATCGCCTGGCGCGACATAGCCGGATGGGCGCCGCTGCAAGAAACCTTCGACGATTTGTCGGCGCTGGCCGATGCCTGTGTGGACGCCGCATTGATCTTGTTGGATGACTGGCAAGCACGGGAGTTGGGTAAGCCCACGAATAAGGATGGTGAACGGCAGTCCCTAGTGGTGCTGGCCCTGGGCAAACTGGGTGGCGGTGAATTGAATTTTTCTTCCGATATAGACCTGATCTTTGCCTATCCGCGGGAGGGCATGACGCGCGGCAAACGCCGCCGCTTGAGTAATGAGGAGTATTTTACGCGCTTGGGCCAGCGGCTGATCCACACCCTGGATGCGGTGACCGAGCAGGGCTTCGTGTTCCGCGTGGATATGCGCCTGCGTCCGTTTGGGGAGAGTGGTCCACTCGCGCTCAGTTTCGGAGCGATGGAGGAGTATTATCAGAATTTCGGCCGCACTTGGGAACGTTATGCCTTTATTAAGGCGCGCGTGGCGGCGGGGGCGCGCGATGTGGGTGTGCGACTGCTGAATACGCTGCACCCATTCGTTTATCGCCGCTACCTGGATTTCGCGGTCATTGATTCATTGCGTGAGATGAAGCGAATGATCGGCGAGGAGGCTGAGCGTAAGGGCTTGCAGCGTAACATCAAGGTAGGTGCGGGGGGGATACGCGAGATAGAGTTTATCTGCCAGGTGTTTCAACTCATGCGGGGTGGCCGTAAGCCCCCGCTACAGGTGCGCGACACCGTGACGGTGTTGCAGCGTTTGTCCGATTATCATTACCTGTCGGAAAGTATGACGTCGGAATTGCGCGAGGCGTATATGTTCCTGCGCAAGCTCGAAAACCGTTTGCAACAAGTAGATGATCGGCAGACTCACGAACTACCCGAGGACGAAATGGAGCAGGTGCGTCTGGCCTATGCGATGGGTTATCCGGATTGGGATGCCTTGAATGACGCAGTGCGGGCGTGTCGAGACAAAGTGCGCGCTTGTTTCGAGCAACTGTTTGCGGAGCCAAAGGCTTTGGGAGTGGGTGACGATAGCGCAACGCTGTCCAATTTGTGGTCAGGTTCTCTGGAAGAGGACGAGGCGTTGATTACACTCAGCGACATGGGTTTCGACGATCCACCAGAGGCCCTGCGCTGGCTGCGCGAGTTACGGGCGTCCTATAGTTACCGCACGCTTTCGACACAGGCGCGGGAACGCTTGGATCGGCTCATCCCGGCATTACTTACAGAGGCCGGCAGGCGCGATGAACCCTCGCCCGCCGGGAGCGCTGCTCCCACCGTGACATTAACACGGGTGCTAAAGCTGATAGAGGTGATCGCCCTGCGCAGCACCTACCTCGCGCTACTGGTGGAACAACCGTTTGTGTTGTCGCAACTGACCAAACTGTGCGCGTCGAGTCCCTGGATAGCTGTTTTACTCACTCGCCATCCCTTGCTGCTCGATGAGCTGATTGATCCGCGTACCCTGTATGCGCCGTTAGACATCGCTGCGTTGCGGGAGCAGATGGAGGTGACTCTGCTGCGGTTATTGCCGGACCAGTTGGAGCAGCAGATGGAAAGCCTACGCCATTTCAAGCAGGTGCAAGTGCTGCGCGTGGCTGCGGCGGACATTGCCGGCGCGCTGCCGGTCATGCGCGTGAGCGATCACCTGACCGCGATCGCCGAGGTTGTCCTGCGAAGCGTGTTGCAGATTGCCTGGCGACATATGACCGATAAGCACGGTGTGCCAAGCTGTGTGGTGGAGGGTAAGCGGCATCAACCCACTTTCATGATCGTCGCCTACGGCAAGCTGGGCGGCATCGAGCTGGGCTATGGCTCCGATCTGGATTTGGTGTTTTTACACGATAGTGAGGGCGAGGAGCAGCGTACCAGCGGTCCCAAGGCCATCGAGAATGGGTTGTTCTTCGCGCGCATGGCGCAGCGCATTATCCATATCCTCAACACCCATACCCCTTCCGGGGTACTTTATGAGGTAGATACCCGGCTGCGCCCGAACGGCGCCTCGGGTTTGCTGGTGAGCAGCCTGGAGAGTTACGCCGAATACCAACACAAACATGCCTGGACCTGGGAGCATCAAGCCTTGGTGCGCGCCCGGCCGGTGGCGGAGACCGGTACGGGGGGATTGGCCGAACAATTCAGCCGACTGCGTGCCGCTGTCCTGGACCGGGAGCGTGACGCTGTGGCCCTGCGCGCCGAGGTGCTGGATATGCGTGAGCGGATGTATGCCGAACTCAACCGGTCAGGAGAGGGATGGTTTGATCTCAAGCAGGGCAGGGGAGGTATCGCGGACATCGAATTTATGGTTCAATACATAGTTTTACTAGCAGCTCACCGACACCCTGAACTGTTGGTCTGGACCGACAACATCCGCCTGCTGCAGGGCTTCGCTGCGGCGGAGTTAATGAGCGCGCCGGATGTGCAAATATTAAGCGACGCCTATCGTGCTTATCGTGCCGCATTGCATCGCGCAGCCTTGCAGGATGAAGCGGCCCGCGTGCCCGACATCGAGTTTCGGGATTATCGGGGAGCGGTGGTGCGGATCTGGCATGGGTTGATGGAAAAATCGTAGGTCGGATCAAGCGTAGCGGATCCGACTAATATGTCGGGTCCGGTGCTATGCACCTTGACCCGACCTACATTTTGAAGGAGATATTGCATGACAACAATGGATGACCGCGACGGCGTCATCTGGTTCGATGGGAAGCTGGTGCCCTGGCGCGATGCCAAGGTGCATGTGCTGACGCACACGCTGCATTATGGCATGGGAGTGTTCGAAGGCGTCCGTGCGTATAAAACGGAAAAAGGCACGGCCATCTTCCGTCTCGATGCGCACATGGATCGTTTATTCCGCTCAGCGCATATCCTGGGCATGGACATGTCGTACGATAAGCGCATGCTGAGTGAGGCGTGTCGCGCGGCGGTGCGCGAAAATAAATTGGAGTTGTCGGGCTCCAAGTCGGTCTATATTCGTCCGATGTGTTTCTATGGCTCAGAGGGCATGGGGCTGCGCGCCGATAATCTCAAGGTGCACGCCATCGTCGCGGCCTGGTTATGGGGTTCGTATATGGGCGAGGAGGGCGTGGAGAAAGGCATACGTGTCAAGACCTCCTCGTTCACGCGCCATCATGTCAATATCACCATGTGCAAGGCCAAGGCAAACGGCAATTACATGAACTCGATGCTCGCCCTGCGCGAGGCGCTCTCGTGCGGCGTGGATGAGGCGCTGTTACTCGACGTGGACGGCTATGTGGCTGAAGGCAGCGGCGAGAATATTTTTATTGTGCGCGACGGCGTGCTTTACACGCCGGATTTAACCTCGGCGCTGGATGGTATCACGCGCGACACGATCTTCAAGCTCGCCGCAGAGATCGGCGTCGAGGTGCGTGAAAAGCGCATCACCCGTGATGAGGTGTATATCTCGGATGAGGCATTCTTCACCGGCACTGCGGCGGAGGTGACACCGATACGAGAACTGGATGGCCGCAGCATCGGCGACGGCACGCGCGGACCGATCACCACACGCCTGCAATCGTTATATTTCGACCAGGTGCACGGGCGACGCAGTCAGTACCCCGAGTGGTTGACCTTGGTGTAGTGGAGGGCAGAAAGAGCCGTGGCTGAAAAACATAACTCCTCGCAAAAGAAATACATCGAGCCGAATGCGCAAAATCTCTATCACGTGACGCGCGCTGATTTACCTTTGAACTGCCCTATGGACAGCATGAGTCTGTGGAACTCCCATCCGCGCGTGTATCTGCCGATTGAAGCCACCGGTAAGGCGAAGTGCCCATACTGTGGTGCGGATTATGTCCTCAAAAGTTAACCGGGCATAAGGCTTAGCGCATATTCATAAGGGCGCCTCTAAAAATAGTGGATTTTACCTTTAGGCAAGGCGGAATTCTGCGAGAAAGCGGAGTGTACACGACAGTACATGAGCATTTCGAGCAGAATTCCAACGCCGCATAAAGACAAAAGACGCATTTTTAGAGGTGCCCATAAATAGTTCCCCTGTGTCCCTTGCTATGAAAAGGCTTCACCACGGAGGGCGCGGAGGAGAAACAAACCCTTCTTGTGGGTATTCTCTGCGTCCTCTGCGGTAAATTATTTATGGATAAGCTCTTAGTTATTCTGCGGCAGTGAATAGAAAAAAAATCCTGGTCGTCGGCGCTTCCTGGATAGGCGACATGGTGATGGCGCAGAGTCTGTTCAGGCTTATTAAACAGCGCCATCCGGGCGTGCAGATTGATGTCCTTGCCCCCTTCTGGAGCTTGCCGCTGCTCCACCGTATGCCGGAGGTGCATGAAGCGCTGGACCTACCCTTCAAGCATGGGCAGTTGAAACTCGCGGCGCGTTACCGGCTTGCACGTAGCCTGCGCGATCGCGGCTATGACCAGGCGATCGTGTTGCCTAACTCCCTCAAGTCCGCATTGATCCCCTTTTGGGCGAAGATCCCCGTGCGCACCGGCTATGTCGGTGAGTGGCGCTGGGGCTTACTCAATGATATCCGTCGTCTCGACAAGACCCGATTGCCGATGACGGTACAACGTTTCGTCGCACTGGGCATGGAGGATGGTGACCCTCTGCCTGCCGAGTTGCCGTACCCGCGTCTGGCGGTGACCGACGGCGGCGTGGAGATAGCCTTGACGCGGTTGAATCTTGCGCCTCCCGGCGCGCCGCTGCTGGCGCTTTGTCCCGGAGCGGAATACGGCTCGGCCAAACGTTGGCCGGCGGAATACTTCGCCGAGATCGCCCGGACTAAACTTAAGCAAGGCTGGCAGGTCTGGTTATTCGGCTCCGAGAAAGACACCGCGATCACGGCCCAGGTGCGCGCCATCGCGGGCGTGGAATGCGTGGACCTCGCAGGCCGCACCACGCTCGCCGAAGCGATAGACCTGCTGTCACTGGCCGACCGGGTGGTGACCAACGATTCCGGTCTGATGCATGTGGCCGCCGCCCTCGGCCGAAGATTGATAGCGATTTACGGATCTTCCGATCCGGGATTTACGCCGCCGCTTAGTACACAGGCGAAGATACAATGGCTGAAACTTTCCTGTAGTCCTTGCTTCCAGCGCGAGTGTCCGCTGGGTCACCTGAAGTGTCTACGCGATCTGAAGCCGGAGCAAATATTAAGAGTGATGGACGAGGCGACGGAAATATGAAGATTCTCGTCGTCAAAACCTCATCGCTGGGCGACGTCATTCACACCCTGCCTGCGCTGAGTGATGCTGTGCATGCCATGCCGGAGATCCGTTTTGATTGGGTGGTGGAAGAGGCCTACGCCGAGATTCCCGCCTGGCATCCGGCCGTGGCGCGCGTGATCCCGGTGGCCTTGCGGCGTTGGCGCAAACGCCCGATGACAGCAGTAATGAGCGGCGAGTGGCGGCGTTTCCAGCGCCAATTGCGTGTCGAGACCTACGATAAAATTATTGATGCCCAAGGTCTCATCAAGAGTGGGCTGCTTACTCGCATGGCGCGCGGCCCGCGCTATGGGTTGGATCGTCACTCCGCGCGGGAGCCGCTTGCGGCACTGGCTTATGGGCACAGGTTTTCGATAGGAAAAAACAAACACGCCATCGCCCGCGTGCGCGAATTATTTGCCGCCGCGCTGGGTTATCCCTGTCCGATCACGCCACCTGACTATGGTATATCGTGCGGCCCCTTCAGTCCTATTCCGGCGGATGAGGGATATGTGGTCTTCCTGCATGGCACGGCGTGGGCAAGCAAACAATGGCCGGTGGAGTATTGGGTGCAATTGGCGAGTCTCGCCACAGAGGCGGGCTATAAAGTCTATCTCCCGTGGGGAAATGAGAAAGAACAACAGCGCGCGCAGCATATCGCCGTACAGTGTTCAGGTGTTACGGTTTTGCCGAAGATGAATCTCGCAGGGCTTGCCGCTGTGCTGGTCCATGCCCGTGGCGTGGTGGGCGTGGATACCGGTCTCGCTCACCTGGCGGCGTCGCTGTCGGCGCCCGCCGTGACTATTTACGGCGCGACCCGGCCGGAATTGACTGGAACCGTTGGGTCTGGTCAGGTGCACCTGTGCGCCGAGTTCGTCTGCGCCCCCTGCGGCAGGCGTACCTGTACCTATCGCGGCGCGGCCGATGTGCAACCGGCGTGTTATCAGACTGTCTCTCCGGCCCAGGTTTGGGATACCATCACTCCTTTATTGCTGGGTGAGGGAGGTTGTAGGTGAGCAGTTTCTTGGCTGATGCGATTGACCCGGATCTCTTGTGCCGAGCGTTGGTCATTAAATTGCGTCATCACGGCGATGTCCTGCTGACCTCACCGGTGTTTACGGCGCTCAAAAATCACATGCCGCAGGTGGAGGTGGATGCACTGGTCTATCAGGATACTCAAGAGATGTTAACCTTACACCCGGCGATACAGCGCGTATTCACCATAGACCGGGACTGGAAAAGACAGAGTTTGCGCAACCGGATAAAATACGAGTTGGGCTTGCTAAAAGAATTGCGAAACCGGCGGTATGATTTGATCGTTCATCTCACCGAACACCCGCGTGGGGCATGGCTGACACGATTGCTGGCGCCGCGTTACAGCGTAGCGGGAGAATTCTCGCACCGGCGCGGAGCGCTATGGCGCAGCAGTTTTTCTCACATCTATCGCCAACCGGCGACGCCTCGCCATACCGTGGAACAACATCTGGACGCCTTGCGGAGACTGGGGATTTATCCCGGCCTCGAGGAGCGACGACTGGTCTTGATCCCCGGCCAGGACACGGAGGCCTTCATAGACCGCCTGCTCGAACAACATGGGTTGAGCAAAACA
>Ga0184616_10000155_pt1 | contig 12876 bp, 11 predicted proteins | sample PLM4_90_coex_FD_133145 | JGI IMG/M metagenome (GOLD analysis project Ga0184616, IMG submission 133145) | Groundwater sediment microbial communities from an aquifer in East River, Colorado, USA - PLM4_90_coex | ecosystem: Environmental > Terrestrial > Soil > Riparian zone | place: USA: East...
AATCCGACGATGGATATCGTGCTGCTGGACCGCCAGACCTTTGCCGGGGCTATCCAATTCCCTTTACCTCGGATTGAGGGCTGTCGGTGGCGCGAGTACCTCACCACGCTGCCCGGCCAACTCCTTGATCGCGCGGCTGACGCCGAGGTCATCATCACCAACAAAGTCCCGGTGCGGGTGGAGGCGCTGGAGCAATTGCCGCGCCTGCGGCTGATTGCGGTGGCGGCCACCGGGGTGGATCACATTGATCTGGAAGCGGCGCGGGCGCGCGATGTCGCCGTGTGTAATGTCAGTGATTACGCCACGGAAAGCGTCGCTGAACATGTCTTTGCCATGCTGCTCGCACTGCGCCGACAGATCATGCACTATCACCAGGCCGTACTTAACGGTGACTGGTCGCGTTCGCCTATCTTCACCCTGAACGATAGGGAGATGGACGATCTCGCCGGTTCTACCCTGGGTATTATCGGGGGCGGCACGCTCGGTCAGGCCGTCACGCGGCTGGGCGAAGCCTTCGGCATGCGGGTATGGCTGGCGGAACGCCGGGACGCAAAGGTTATGCGCGCCGGATACACACCCTTTGATGAGGTGTTGCGCCACAGTGATGTCATCAGTTTGCATGTGCCGCTCAACGCCGATACCCGTCACCTGATAGGCCGCGCCGAATTGGCGCTGATGAAGCCCGGCGCTATTCTTGTTAACACCGCGCGTGGCGGAATAGTGGACGAGGCGGCCTTGGCCGACGCCTTACGATCGGGCCGAATCGGCGGCGCCTGCGTAGATGTCTTGAGCCGGGAACCGCCACCGCCGGATCATCCCTTGTTGTCAGTGGATCTTACCAATATCCTCATCACCCCGCACATTGCCTGGGCGAGCAGGCAGGCGCAACAAAGATTGGCACGGGAGGTGGTGATGAACATCGAAGCCCATTTCCGGGGCGAACAGCTTAATCGTATTATTTGAGGGTTTGACTAGAGTAGCCTATGCTTGCTGAAACCGAGCGAGGGAAACGCCATGTCTCAACCGTCGCTATTAGCCAGGGCTGATTTCGGTGTCCTGATTCAGGCGCTCGCAGCGCGCGGCTATCGCGTGTTGGGGCCGCGGCTGCGCAGCGGCTCCATTGTGTTCGACGAGATCTGCGGCGCTGCTGATCTTCCGGCGGGGTTTATAAGCGTGCAGGAGCCGGGGAGTTATCGTCTCGAAGATTCAGGCAATGGACGATATTTTGATTATGTTCATGGTCCGGAATCTCTCAAACGTTTTTTGTTCGCGCCGCAAGAGACTTTGTGGACAGTCTCCGCCGGTGGCGAGGTGAGCTTTAAGGAGGCCCTGCCTGACCTGCGGCCGCTTGCCGTCATTGGCGCGCGCGCCTGTGATCTTGCGGGTGTGAGTGTGCAGGACCGCACCTTTCTCGCGGGAGAGCACTCAAACTACACCGACCCCTATTACGCCTCCCGGCGCGAAAACTTGTTCATAGTTGCGGTGAATTGCACGCGCTCCGCCGCGACCTGTTTCTGCGCCTCGATGAATACCGGGCCGCGCGCGCGGCCCGGCTATGATCTTGCCTTGACTGAGCTCGATGAGGCCTTTCTGGTAGAGGCGGGCAGTGAGCAAGGCGAGGCGTTGCTGGCCGATCTCCCCCTGAAGCCCGCGCGCGACGTGGACGAAATCGCTGCAACGCAAGCCATTGCCGCCGCGGCAGATTCCCAAACGCGCCGTCTCGACACTACGGATATTCAGGCGCTGTTGTTTAACAACCTCGAACACCCGCGCTGGGATGACGTCGCCGAGCGCTGTCTGTCTTGCGCCAACTGCACGATGGTGTGCCCCACCTGTTTTTGTCACAGCGAATCCGATGTGATGTCGCTGGATGGAACCGCAAGCGAACACCGCCGTGAATGGAGCTCGTGTTTTACATTGCAGCACGGATATATCCACGGCGCACAGATTCGTCCTCAGATTCGTCATCGCTACCGGCAATGGCTCACCCACAAACTTGCGGCGTGGATCGAGCAATTTGGCGCGAGCGGTTGTGTGGGGTGCGGGCGTTGCATCACCTGGTGTCCGACCGGCATTGATCTCATCGAGGAGGTAAATGCAATCCGCGCCACGCGGATAGATACCCCGGCACCCTCCGCTTCGCTCTTCCCTCTGGGAGAGGGAGGGGAGGGGACGTGAGCGCCAACGCAAAGACCTTTAATCCTTATCTCCCCCAGTTGGCCGCGGTGGTGGAACGCGTGGACGAGACGCGTGATGTCTTTACCTTGCGTCTGCGCTTGCACGATGCGCAGGCCCGCGCCGCGTATCGCTTTCAACCGGGCCAGTTCAACATGCTTTACTTGTGGGGCGTGGGCGAGGTGGCGATCTCTATCGTTTCGGATCCCGATGACCCTGATCTGATTGATCACACCATCCGCGCCGTAGGGCGTGTGACGAGGGGATTGCAACGGCTCAAACCCGGCGACAAACTGGGTCTGCGCGGCCCATTTGGACGAGGTTGGCCACTGGAGGCGGCGCAGGGACGCCACTTATTGTTGATTACCGGAGGTCTGGGTTGCGCGCCGACGACCTCGATGATTCACTATGCCTTGCAGCGCCGCGCGTCCTACGGCCGTCTTACCGTGTGTCACGGCGTGAAGCATCCGGACGATCTTATTTATACCGACCGCATACAAACGTGGTGCGCTGCGCCGGATACTCAGGTGATGCTCACGGCGGATAAGGGTACGCCCGAATGGCGCGGCCGGGTGGGGCTGGTTACGCAAACGCTGGAGGATATTGATCCGATCATGTTCAAAGGCGTGGCAATGATGTGCGGGCCCGAGCCGATGATGGTGAGCGTGGCAGAGGATTTGCTCAGACGCGGTATGGCGCTTGCGGATATTTATCTTTCCATGGAGCGCAATATGCAGTGTGCGGTGGGACACTGCGGGCATTGTCAGTTCGGCGGAAAATTTATCTGCAAGGACGGCCCGGTATTTCCTTACGCTCAGTTGCGCGCGCTGCTCGCGGTAAAGGGTTTTTGACATGATGGAAAGATTGCGCATCGCGGTGCACAAGTTCGCCTCCTGCGATGGTTGTCAATTGCAAATTCTTAATCTCGAACAGGATTTGCTGACGCTTGCGGACAGGGTAAAGATAGTCCACTTCGCCGAGGCGTCGAGTGACATGGACGCGGGACCGTATGATGTATCGTTCGTTGAAGGTTCGATTTCAACTTCGGCCGATCTCGAGCGTATTCAAGAGGTGCGCGCGGCGAGTCGTTTACTGATTACCATTGGCGCGTGCGCGACGGCGGGTGGATTACAGGCGTTGCGTAACTGGAAGTCACTCGATGCTTTTGTGAAAGGCGTTTATGCGAGTCCTGAATATATAGATAGCTTAGCGCAATCCACGCCGATCTCGGCTCACGTTAAGGTGGATGCGGAGTTGTGGGGCTGTCCCATAGACCAAACTCAGTTAAAGAGGGTGTTGTGCGATTTGCTTGCAGGGGTGAATCCGCGTATCCCCGGCGAATCGGTGTGCATGGAGTGCAAGCGCGCCGGCAATGTGTGCGTGCTGGTCGCCAAGCGCGAACCCTGTTTGGGACCGGTCACCCGCACCGGCTGCGGTGCCCTGTGTCCGCGTTATGAGCGCGACTGCTATGGCTGCTTTGGTCCACAGGAAGACGGCAATACGGCCGCGCTGGGCCGGCGTTTTCTAGAACTGGGTTTGTCTAACGAGGATATTGTGCGGCGCCTGCGTTTTATCAACGGCTGGGCGCCTGTTTTTCGCGCAGGGTCGCAGGCCTGGGAAAGATAGCGAGAATTTATCCCTCTTTTGTGATCTAGATCAAAGTTCCTTTGCCGCTTGCATGTCTACTATGTACTATGCAATTGTTGTTTGCTTCAGCTTAAAGATGCTTTGCTGTAAATATTCATAAAAACTTTAATCTACCCTGCAATGGTCCTATGACAACAATAAAAGCCCTCAACCCTGCATCGCTGTATCATCGCTGCGATCCCGATCAACTTCCTTTCGAGACGACGGATGAGCTTGAAGAATTGGTAGAGATCATCGGCCAGACCCGCGCGTTCGATGCCGTCCGGCTTGGTTCCGGTATCCGGCGCGAGGGGTACAATATCTTTGTGTTAGGCCCACCGGGTATGGGTAAGCATACCTTCGTGCGCAGCTATCTGGATGGTAAGGCGAAGCAAGAATCCAAACCATCCGACTGGTGCTACATTCACAACTTCGAACAGCCTCACAAGCCTCGCGCATTACGGCTGCCTGCCGGATGGGCGGCGAAGCTGCGCCAGGACATGGTGCAATTGGTGGAAGAATTGCGCAGCGCCATCCCGGCGGCGTTCGACAGCGATGAATACCGCACCAAGGTGGACGAGATTAAAAAGGCGTTCAACGATCAGCAGGAGCAAGTCCTGCAACAGCTCGGCGATGACGCGCTACAGCAGGGAATCGCATTGCTGCGCACTCCAGGGGGATTCGCCTTCGCCCCCATGCGTAACAACGAGGTGATCGGTCCGGACGAATATGAAAAACTGCCAGACCAGGAAAAAGAGCGTGTTGAAAAGGCAGTCACTACAATGCAGGAACGGCTGCAGCGGGTTATCCGTCAGGTGACTCAATGGCGCAGGGAACGGCGGGATAAACTCAAACAGCTCAATCGTGAAGTGACCATCCTCGCGGTCGGCCATCTCATTGATGAGCTGCAGGAGAAGTATACCGAATTACCGGAGGTATTAACTTATCTCAACGCCGTCGAGCAGGATGTGATCGAAAATGTAGATGACTTTCGCCACCACGAGGTATCTCCGGCCACTGTCACTGTCATGGGGCTTGCCGTAACTGAACGCCCGTCATTTCGACGCTACCAGGTCAATGTGCTGGTGGACCACAGTCAATCGCAAGGCGCTCCCATTGTCTCGGACACCAACCCGACCTACAACAATTTGATCGGCCGTATCGAACACGCCGCGCAGCTCGGCGCGCTGGTAACGGATTTTACCCTTATCAAGCCGGGTTCGTTGCATCAGGCGAATGGCGGCTACCTGTTGCTGGATGTGCATAAGGTGCTCAGCTATCCGTTCTCCTGGGAGGCGCTCAAGCGGGCGCTCTACTCCCGTGAAATCCGTATCGAGTCACTGGGTCAAATGTACAGCCTTATTAACACGGTGTCGTTGGAGCCTGAGCCCATTCCGCTCGACGTAAAGTTGATTCTGTTCGGGGATAGGCTGTTTTATTATCTGCTTTACGAATATGATCCCGAATTCAGCGAGCTCTTTAAGATCGCCGCCGATTTCGAGGAGAGTCTCGACCGCAATTCTGAGAATAATTTGCTCTATGCAAGAATGATAGGCACGCTGGTTCACAAAGAAGGTTTACAGCCATTTGACCGCAGTGCGGTGGGGCGGGTTATCGAACACAGTGCGCGTATCATAGGTGATGCGGAAAAACTCACTACCCACATGCAGAGTGTAGCAGACGTGATGCGTGAGGCCGATCATTGGGCGAGACAGATCGGCCGCCCGGTGGTCACCGCCGCTGATGTGCAGCAGGCAATTGAAACGCAGATCTACCGGGCGGGTCGTTTGAAGGCCAGGCTGCAAGAAGAAATTCTGCGCGGTAGCCTGCTCATTGACACCCACGGCGAGGCGGTTGGGCAGGTGAACGGTCTTTCCGTGGTGGAACTGGGTCCGCACGCATTCGCCCAACCCACCCGGATTACCGCCACTACCCGCCTCGGTGAAGGTGAGTTCATCAACATTGAGCGCGAAGTAAAGCTGAGCGGCGCGATACACTCCAAGGGCGTACTCATCTTGTCTTCGTTTTTGGCCGCGAGGTATTCAAAGGATCGTCCGCTTTCACTTTCGGCCAGTCTGGTATTTGAACAGTCCTACGGTTTTGTGGAGGGGGACAGCGCCTCGCTCGCCGAGCTGTGCGCCCTCCTTTCCAGCTTGTCTGAGATTCCCATCAAACAGTCTTTCGCCGTGACCGGCTCTGTGAACCAGTTCGGCCAGGTTCAAGCTATCGGAGCCGTTAATGAGAAGATTGAAGGGTTTTTCGATATCTGCAAGGCGAGAGGTTTGACAGGCGAGCAGGGGGTGTTGATTCCGGCTGCTAACGTAAAAAATCTGATGTTGCGCGACGATGTCGTGAAGGCCGCCGAGGCGGAAAAGTTTCATATCTGGCCGGTCGAGAATATCAATCAGGCCATTGAGATTTTAACGGGTATTCCAGCCGGTGAACCCGACGCGGAGGGTAAGTTGCCTGAAGGGAGTATCAACTATTTGGTGGCAGTGAGGCTGTATGAGCTCTCGATCATCCGCCAAGAATTCGGTGGCGAACTTAAGGTGATGAAGCAAGAGGATGAGGAAGACTGAAGTTACTCAAGAAATAAGCGAAATATGACCGAGCGCCGCATAGAAATTCCCATATTGACCCGAGTCGAGGGTGAGGGGGCCCTGTATGTGCGCATCGAGGGCGAGCGGGTGGCTGATTTGCGTTTAAATATTTTCGAGCCGCCGCGCTTTTTCGAGAAATTTCTGGAGGGCAGGAGCTGGAAGGAAATTCCCGATATGGTTGCGCGCATCTGCGGCATCTGCCCGGTGGCTTATCAGATGAGCGCGGTGCACGCCATCGAGGCGGCCTTTGGGGCGGTGATTACCCCTGAGATACGCACGCTGCGACGACTGTATTACTGCGGCGAGTGGCTGGAGAGTCACAGCATGCACATCCACCTGCTGGCGGCCCCCGATTTCCTCGGCTTTCCAGACGCGATGGCAATGGCACAGGAATATCCTGACATCGTGCGGCGCGGCCTGCGGCTGCAAGGGCTCGGCAACAGAATTCTCAGCATGATGGGTGGACGGTCGGTGCATCCGGTAGGTGCGCGGGTGGGTGGTTTTTACCATGCACCCGATGAATCTGAAGCCAGGGAGATACTCGCCCGTTTGCGTGAGGCTGCGCAGGATGTAGAAGATTTAGTGCGCTGGACGGCGGAACTGAAAGTGCCGTCCATCACCCGTAACGCACCTTTTGTTTCGTTACGCCATGCGCATGATTATCCCATGAACGAAGGCCGTGTCATTTCCAGCGATGGTCTCAATATCACGGCCGATGAATTTGAAGATCATGTAGAAGAACGGCAGGTGTCGTACTCCACCGCGCTGCACGCGCACATTAACGGCCGACCCTATTGGGTTGGACCGTTGGCGCGCGTCAACAATAATTTGGACAGACTGCCTGAGCAAACCATCCATCTCTTGAAACAGACCGGCATCGCCTGGCCAAGCCGCAATCCCTATCACAGTATCGTGGCGCGTGCGCTGGAGATCCATGTTGCCTTCACAGAAGCGACGACTATTCTTGAAAATTATCATCGGCCGGAAAAGGCTTATGTCGAGATAGAGCCGCGCGCAGGTATTGGCATGGCCTGCACCGAGGCGCCACGTGGCATCCTCTGGCATCGCTACGAACTCGATTCGGCGGGTCTGGTTAAAACGGCGCGCATCGTTCCGCCCACCAGTCAGAACCAGGCCCAGATCGAGGCCGATCTGCGCGAGTCCGTCGAAGAAGATTTGAGTTTAAATGACGCCGCGCTGCGCGCTCGTCTCGAAGCGGGGATACGCAATTACGACCCCTGCATCTCCTGCTCCACGCACTTTTTGAAGCTCACGGTAGAGCGTACATGATACGCGTCATCGGCCTCGGTTCACCGTGGGGTGACGATCAAGCGGGATGGCTGGCCGCCGAAGACTTGCGCGGAATGTTTGATGAAGAATATGTCGAGATCAAGCTGCTTGACTGTCCCGGCCCTTCACTGCTCGAACATTGGCGCGCCGAAGACAGTGTGCTGCTACTCGATGCAGTCTCTAGTAAGAGTGAAGTAGGGCTCATTTATAATCTGGAAGGCGAGGATATTATTTATTATACGGCCCCCTCGCTGTCGAGCCATGGCTTCGGGCTCGCAGAGGCCGTCGCGCTTGCAACAGGTCTGGATGCTTTACCGCAGCGGTTATGTCTTCTTGGATTGGAGATAGGAGATCCACACAATACTATGGCTCTGAGTCCCCAGACAGAAGGCTCTATTGCTAAGTTGACAAAAGCCGCTCACGACAAAATAAGGCGCTGGCTCAGCGAGTAATGTAGCGTGCGCCGCACGCACGATTAAAATCTATTTTGCCAAAGTCGTGCGCACAGCGCACGCTGGCCATATTTCTTACTCGCCCACGAGGGCGAGGCCAGCGGGCAGGCGTAACGATATCTTTGTCATACCTGACTATTCAATAGCTTACATGCTTTTAGCCCAGCAGGTATTAAGAAATGACTGATTATTGATCTAAATCAAAGCATAGAGCATTAAGCTATTTCTACAATGATCAAAAGCTGGAAAGGTTGTCCTTCCAGGCTTATATGGCGCTTCATAAGCAACAATCAATCAGGAGGAATTACCATGGCAAATGAAAGCAAACAGCCGACAACCGCCTCGGCAAAAGGGCAGGAGATCCAAAAGGCTGCGCCTGTAAAAGTGACGGGCCCGTTTGAAGAGATGGAGCGTATGTTTGAAAATTTCTTCTCGCCGGGGTGGATGCGGCCGCTGCATTGGCCCCGCTCTTTGTTGGGAGAAATGGCGGCCCCCTTTAGTGGGGCGATGCCGCGGGTGGATGTGATAGATCGGGATGACGAAGTTGTGGTGCGCGCCGAGATCCCCGGCGTGGAGAAGAAGGACCTGGATGTCTCGATGACGAACAATACTGTCACCGTTAAAGGAAGCACTAGGCACGAAGAAAAAGAGGAAAAAGGCAACTATTACCGTTGTGAGATTTCACATGGCGCATTCTCGCGCACTGTGGCGTTGCCGGCGGAGGTGGATGACAGTAAAGCTAAAGCGGTATTCAAAGACGGGTTATTAGAGCTCACTATTCCCAAGAAGGAAAAGTCCAAGCGGCATAGCATTTCGATACAGTAAATACGGGAAGCCGTGCTGAGTTGCGGAGGTTGGGGGCGGTAAAGGATGGCCGCCTCCAGTCTCTTCCTGTCTTAAAAATATGATTTGATGCGAGAAGGCAGTGCACGCATCAGCATAGAAGGGTGTGATGCATAGCAGTGAAAATATAAGGAGGCATGCATGGAATTCAAAATCCCCCCATCATTAAAATCCGAGCACGAAGAACTTCATGCGGAGCTTGCTCATGCAACTACAATGGGCGGAAAGATAGGCGATGCGGCTAAGACCGTCGCGAGACTTTTACATCCTCATTTCATTAAAGAAGAAGAGTATGCGCTGCCGCCCTTGGGATTACTGTCTGTCTTGGCGCAAGGGAAAATATTCCCCGAAATGGCGGCCGTACTCACCATGACTGACAAGCTGAAGACAGGGCTTCCGGATATGATGCAGGAACATCGGGAGATTGTCGCCGCTTTGAAAAACCTCATGACCGCAGCGCAGGATGAAAAGCGTATGGAGTATGTACGCTTCTCTGAAAAACTCATGCTGCACGCACAGACTGAAGAAGAAGTTTTGTATCCAACGGCGATATTGATTGGTGAATATCTAAGGCTCAAACTCAACAAATAAGCTCCCGCTCAAGGCGGTGGTTCCGGCTTTGTTGTTTTACCTGGCTGTGCCGTTCAACAGCGCCGCCAAGTCATGGAGAATACAGTGCAGAGTAGTCTCGCCAAGCAGTTTCTCTACGATATGCTCCTTGCGCGACGCTTCGAGGAAGTGGCCGCCGAGCAATACACACAAGGCAAGATTGCCGGCTTCTTGCATCTTTATCCCGGCGAAGAGGCGGTCGCGGTCGGCAGTTTGCGTGCGGCGGAGCTCGGGGATTACGTGGTGAGTACCTACCGGGAGCATGTGCATGCCTTGATGCGCGGTATCTCGCCCAATGCCATCATGGCGGAGCTGTTCGGCCGCGCCACAGGCTGCTCCGGTGGCTACGGCGGCTCCATGCACCTGCTCAGCGCGGAACACCGCTTTCTCGGCGGTTACGCCATCGTCGGCGAGACCTTTCCCATTGCCATCGGTGCCGCTTATTGGCTGGCCATGAATCATTCGCCTGATGCCGTGTTGTGCTTCTTCGGCGAGGGCGCGGTCAATCAGGGGACCTTCCACGAGTCGCTCAACATGGCGGCGCTGTGGAAATTGCCCGTGCTGTTTATCTGCGAGAACAATCACTATCAGATCGGCACTGAAATCCATCGCAACTCCGCCATCGTCGAAGTTTATAAACGCGGCTGTGGCAACGGCGTTCCCGGCAAACGCGTGGACGGTATGGATGTGCTTGCAGTTTATGAAGCCACGCACGATGCACTGCAGCAGATACGGAGTGGTAATGGTCCTTTTCTATTGGAATGCGAGACCTACCGCTACCGTGGCCATTCCATGGCCGACAGCGGAGCATACCGTTCTACGCTTGAGGTTGCAGAACTCAGAGCGCGCGATCCACTGTTGATACTGCGCAGCAAGGCGTTGCAGCATGGCTGGCTGGGTGAAGAGGATGCTGAGGCGCTGTTTACAAAGGCACAGGAAGTTGTGGAGGAGGCGGTGCGCTTTGCCGATCAGAGCCCGCCGCCTACCGATCTTTATAAGGACGTCTATGTACGGCCACTCGATCTCTACAAAGGTGCCTTGTGAAGCGCACGCATAACGACAACGCAGGCTTCATCGCGCCCGCCCGGCCGCGCAGCGAACTCATGTGCTGGGAGGCCCTCAACATCGCGCTTGATGAAGCGCTGGCCGCGGATGACGCGGTATTCATTATAGGCGAGGATGTCGGTCTCTACGGCGGCAGTTACCGAGTGACACAAGGCTTGTATGCCAAGTACGGTGAATGGCGGGTACGCGATGCGCCCATCTCGGAAAATAGTTTCACGGGGCTGGGCGTGGGTGCGGCGATGGTGGGTGGCCGTCCTATCGTTGAAATTACCACCATCAACTTTGCGCTGCTGGCGTTGGACGCCATCATAAACCTGGCCGCAAAGTTGCACTATATGTCAGGCGGCCAGTTTCGCGTGCCGCTGGTAGTGCGCATGGCGGGCGGCGTCGCCAAGCAACTCGCTGCGCAGCATTCGCAGCGCCTCGAACATACACTGATGAATGTGCCGGGATTGCGCATCGTTGCGCCGGGAACGCCGCAAGATTCTTACTGGCAACTGACTCAAGCCATTCACGAGGACGATCCGATTATCGTGCTGGAGCATGAACTCCTCTATTTCAAAAAAGGCCTGTTCGATATCCATGCCACCGCCCCGCCCATGCACAGCGCCGCGGTGCGCCGCTCCGGCACGCACGTCACCCTCATCGCCTGGCATCGCATGGTGGACGTATGCCTGCAAGCCGCCGACGTGCTCGCCGGAGAAGACGACATCGCCGCCGAGGTGATTGATTTAAGAAGTTTACGGCCCATTGATTTGCCGCTGCTCATCGGTTCTCTCAAAAAAACGCACCGCGCCATCGTGGTGGAAGAGGATTGCAAATTCGCGGGCGCGGGGGCGGAGATCGTGGCGGCACTGCAAGAGGCAGCGTTTTATGAGCTCGATGCGCCTATCGCGCGCGTCGCCGCCGCGGACGTACCCACGCCCTATAACGGCGATTTGGAAGCCGCCTCCATCCCCAACGCCGAGGCCGTGACTCTGGCGGTGCGCCGTATCGTGGGGACGCGTGAGGAGTAGTCATACAAGGGCATGATCCTTCACATTTCGTCCTCTAATTCTTCCAGCACCCTTTTCCCACCGATGGGTGTCTGTTGGCTAGCGAGCATCTATACATAACGCCATAAATCTACTACGCGTCTTTGATGCGGGTGCGTGCGGTGCTCGGAATCCTCATGTACTTCTATGTACACTCCGGTTCCTGCGCTCCGCCGCCCCCGCCTGAAATCCGCTCGCTACGATTTATGTCGCTATGTATAGTGTCGAGCCTAAAAGTATACTAAGCTTGATTGTCCCCGATCACTGCCATAAACAAAATCCACGACAACAGATGCCGAGCATACTCGATGATATTGACGCTTCACTGCCGGTGGTGCAACATGCCACCGAGTTCCAGAGGCGGGTGGCAAAGGTGGGCTTCGATTGGCCGCAGGTAAGTCTTGTGCTTGCCAAGATCGAAGAAGAACTGCACGAAATCCGTCAGGAAATCGCAGCAGGCTCCACCCATGATCGCATGGAAGATGAAATCGGCGATCTGCTCTTTGTATGCATCAATCTTGCGCGCCACATGCAGGTGGATCCTGAACAGGCGCTACACCGTGTCAACGCCAAATTCGAGCGGCGCTTCCGGCGCATCGAGACGCTGCTCGCAGCTCGCGGACGCAGTCCGGAACAATCCACACTAGAGGAGATGGACGCGCTGTGGAATCAGGCAAAGTCGGAGGAGAAAGAGTAACTATCAGGCTGCATTAGCGGTTACCCGTATAGGCATCGTGCAGCTCTTCCCGCAAGCGCGGTTCTTGGCCGGCATATTTGGGCGAAAAATGAAAGGGGATTATCTTTTTCGCGTGGGCGGCCCGCGCCAGCATTCCGGCCTGACGTGCAGTCAAGTGATACTTCTCCATCGCCCGCCCGGCGTCTTCTTCCAAAAAGGTGGTTTCAATGGCGAGGATGTCCGAATCTTGAGCAAGGGCCACGATCTTCTTTGCATTCTGTTCATGATAAACCGCATCGGTGACATAGGTGATTTTCTGCCCTGGCACGATGCGTAAGATCTTCTCCTTGAGCAGCCCGAGAGGAAGCCATTTTTCATAAATAGCGTCCCGTTCGCACGCATGTACCTGGATAAGGGTGTCGTCCGGCGCGCCGCCTAGCACCGCTTTCTTTAAGGTTTGCAACCAGGGGCCGGTGATTAACTGCATCTCCTCCAACCGGTTTTTC
>Ga0184616_10000156_pt1 | contig 12836 bp, 10 predicted proteins | sample PLM4_90_coex_FD_133145 | JGI IMG/M metagenome (GOLD analysis project Ga0184616, IMG submission 133145) | Groundwater sediment microbial communities from an aquifer in East River, Colorado, USA - PLM4_90_coex | ecosystem: Environmental > Terrestrial > Soil > Riparian zone | place: USA: East...
AAGATAAGGCCGCTTGGTTCAGAACGCGGTATGCCGAAAGGGGGTGGATCTAGAATGGCAGCCAAGAAAAAGGCAAAGAAGAAAGCGACCAAGAAGAAAGCCACGAAGAAAAAGTAGTTTTCTCTATCGCGTCCCGTAGAGTGGGGCCGGCCGGGGGCGGAAGAGCCCCCGGCGAATTTATCAAACCTGAATCGACTGGGTAGCATTCGAACATGTCCGGAAGTTTCATTGACAGCGTATCACCGACCAGTAAGGGAAGGGGGTGATGTATAATGGCGACGAAGAAAGCTCCGGCAAAGAAGGCGAAAAAAACGACAAAAAAGAAATAGCTGACGGCTATTCCCTGTAAATGCCTTTGAGGAACACCTGTCTCCCTACCACGAAGCCGGTCTTCGTGGTTTTGTTTTTAAACGTCATCCTCCATGCCTCTTCCGCAAAGCCGGGTTCCTGTGTTGTCCCGTCGTACCGGGCGGACGTTGCATCTTCATGGCTGGCCATGCGCAAGCGGAATTATCTTAAAACCGACTTCAATTCCCGAAATGCCCGCAACAGAAAAATAATCGTCGTCGCGGGCATTTTTCTTTCCCTGTATTTTCTTGCAACGTTCATATTCGGTGAAATGGGCGTAATCAAGTACTATCGGATGCAGGCGCGCTATACTACGCTGACAAAGGAAATTGCGACGCTGAAGCAGGATAATGACCGGCTCGTCAATGACGTCCGCGCCTTGAAAAGCGATCCAGACCGGCTGGAGCTGCTGGCCCGCGACAAACTGGGGCTTGCACGCAAAGGGGAGATAGTGTACTATTATGGAGAACCGTGAAACTGAAATTCGTTAACGAGAGAGTCCGATTCGCGCACACGCCCGTCACCTCGCCGCAAGCCGCAAAAGGATGACGGGCGTGTGTACGGCGCTTGCTCTCTGGTGATGTTCTTCACATGGCCGATTATCCTCTCTCCATAGCATTTGTCTGGCACATGCATCAGCCTTATTATAAGGATGATCTTACGGGTTCTTACATCCTTCCCTGGGTCAGGATGCACGGCATCAAGGATTACTACGACATGCCCGCGCTGCTCAGTGATTTCCCTGCCATCCATCAGACCTTTAATCTCGTCCCTTCGCTGCTCAAGCAGATACGCGACTATGTCGAGAATAACGCCGAAGACAAGTTCCTTTCGCTGACGCTCAAACATGCCGCGGACCTCGATCTCGAGGATAAGCTCTTCCTGCTCAAAAACTCGTTCATGGCGAACTGGGACACCATGATCAAACCGTACCCGGCTTACTGGCAACTCCTCGACCGCAGAGGGTACAGCGTATCTCCCAATGACCTTCAAAACGCCACGCGGTACTATACCACCCAGGATTATCTCGATCTGCAGGTCTGGTTCAACCTGACCTGGTTCGATCCGCTTTTCAAACAGCAGGATCCTTTTCTCAAGGGGCTGATCCGGAAAGGGTCGGGCTTTACGGAGAACGAAAAAGCGCTTCTCATGGCGAAGCAGCGCGAAATCCTGGCGCTCATCATCCCCGAGTATCGACGGCTGGCCAAGGAAGGCAGGATCGAATTGACGACCACGCCGTTCTATCATCCGATCCTTCCTCTCCTCTACGACACGGAACTCGCGAAGGTCGCCATGCAGGATATTCGCCTTCCTGCCAACCGTTTTTCCCATCCCGAAGACGCTCAAATCCAGATCGAACGGGCGCTCGCGTATCATGAAAGTCTTTTCGGTTCACGCCCCTCCGGCATGTGGCCGTCCGAAGGCTCGGTGGCCGAGGAGATAATCCCCATGCTGGCCGATGCGGGGATCAAGTGGATCGGCACCGATGAAGGCGTGCTCAGCCGGTCGCTGGGAACGCACATCGAACGGGATTTTGCGGGCAATATGAAAAACCCGGAAGTGTTGTACAAACCCTATCTTGCCGGAAAGGGCGACAAACGCGTGTCCGTCATATTTCGCGATCACACCCTTTCCGATCTCATCGGTTTTGTCTATTCAAAATGGGATTATAAAAACGCCGTGCACGACCTCATCGACCGGCTCCACCGGGTCAGGCGCGGATTGACCGGCGGTCCTCATCTGGCATCGATCATTCTCGACGGAGAAAACGCCTGGGAGTATTATCAGAACGACGGACGCGACTTTTTCCTGTATCTTTACGAGCGGCTCAGCGCGGAACAGGGCCTCCGCTGCGTAACTGTCGGAGAATATCTCCGCGACCACCCGGCGAATGCGGTGATCGACCGGCTCCACGCGGGTTCCTGGATCAACGCGAATTACCGGGTATGGATCGGACATGAAGAGGACAATCAGGCGTGGGACCTGCTGGAGCAGACGCGCCGGGCGCTGACGGAGTATGCCTCCCGCGGCGGCGAACCGGGCAAACTGGCGAAAGCATGGGAGGAGATCTATATTGCCGAGGGCAGCGACTGGTGCTGGTGGTACGGCGATGATCACTTTTCCGAGAACGACGCGGAGTTCGATCTTTTGTTCCGTACGCACCTGATGAACGTTTACCGGATCATCGGGCTCGACGTGCCCGATGAACTCCAGATATCGATCCTGCGCGAAGACAGGCAGGCGCTCCCCACCGTGGAACTCACGGCTTTTATTTCACCGACCATCGACGGCGTGGTTACGAATTACTTCGAGTGGCTGCCTGCCGGTTTCTACGATGTGAGCCAGAGCGGCGGCGCCATGCACCGGGGTGCATCGATCATCACGCATATCTATTACGGATTCGACCTCGCGAACATGTTCATCCGGATCGATACCAGCTCAAGCCTGAAGGATGAGAAGGTCGCGGAACTGGCATTCTTCATCAATTTTTTGAATCCCAAGGGCCTGGATATCGATATCCGCATCGTCCCTCAAGAGCATCGCGTGAGCGCGGAGCTCTTCCAGGGAGACAGCGGCAATCGCAGCCACAGAGCGGTGATCAACACCATCGCCGCAAACGACATCGTCGAACTCGCCGTGCCTTTCGAACTGCTCGGGGTCAAGGCGAACGACGAGATCCAGTTTTTTATGACCGTCGAGCGGTCGGGTTCGGAGGTGGAGAAGTGGCCTTACCGCGGATACATCCAGTTCAAGGTCCCGACCGACGATTTTGAAGCCATGATGTGGCAGGTGTAATATCCCATGGAGTGGACGGAAAAGCTGGCTACAGGCATTGCGACCATAGACAGCCAGCATAAGGAACTGTTCAAGCGGATCGATAACCTCGTTATCGCCATCAAGCAGCAGCGATGCAAGTCGGAGATCGACGGGATAATAAAATTTCTCGATGATTACGCGCGGGTTCATTTTTCCGAGGAAGAAAAACACATGAGCGCGACGAATTACGGGGGGCTCGCAGAGCAGCAAAGAAGCCACAAAGAGTACCTTGCCGCGCTCGCCGAACTGAAGGAGCAGGCATCGCTTCCGCGAATCCAGGGCAGTTCTTACGACCTGTCCGCGACCACAAACCAGGTCGTGGTGGACTGGATCGTCGCTCATATTATGAAGCTGGACAGAAAATTCGGCGAGTATCTGCGTCAGCAGGGGAAGGAATAATTGCAGCGATCACGGTTCGACTCTTACATCTCAAAACCCGGTAGTATCCATGCACCGTTTCAAACTTGCCCTCTGAATTATTTTTCATCCAGTATTTCCCGGACCTTTCGGAGTAAAACAGCCGGTGCGCTCGGTTTCCCGATAAAGTCCAGCCCTGTGCCCAGGAACCCCTTTTGTTCGATGATATCGGCCGTATACCCGCTGGTGAACAGGGCTTTGATGCCGGGTTTCATGGTCTTTATCTCCTCATAGGTTTTCTTTCCGTTTTTCTTCGGCATGATGATGTCGAGGATGAGCAATTCCACGCTTTCCCGGTTTTCCTTGAATACCCGAACTGCTTCTTCACCGTCAGCCGCTTCGATGACCCGGTAGCCGAAATCTTCAAGCACCTTTTTCGTCATTGCCCGCACCGATTCGTCGTCCTCGACCAGCAGCACTGTTTCATTTCCACCGACAAGCACACCGGCATCCAACTGCGATTTTACCTCGACAGATGAAGTGCTGAGCGGCAGGTACATCTTGAAGGTGGCGCCCCGGCCCGGTTCACTGTAAACATGGATGTAACCGTTGTGCTGTTTGATGATGCCGTACACCATGGCCAGCCCCAGACCGGTGCCTTTTCCCATGGCCTTGGTCGTAAAGAACGGTTCGAATATCCTGCGTTTTATCGTTTCATCCATACCGAAGCCGGTGTCCGTGACGGTGATCAGGCCGTAGCTGCCGGGTTTTGCATAGGGGTGACTCCTGATGAACTCCTCGCCCAGTTCCACGACATCGGTTTCTATCTGCAAGATGCCGCCGTTCGGCATGGCATCCCGTGCATTCGTGGCCAGGTTCATGAGCACTTGCTCGATTTGAACGCTGTCGGCGAGGATGATGAGTTCGTCGCCGCCGAGCCTGGTCCGGAATTCGATGTCTTCACCGATAACGCGGGTGAGGAGCTTTTCGACCCGCCTGATGACTTCATTGAGGTTGACCGGCCTGAGCTCGATGATCTGTTTCCTGCTGAAAGTCAGCAGACTGCGGGTGAGATTGCCGGCGCGCTCCGCTGAAGAAAGAATCTGCTCCACATAGGAGCGTCCGGCGGCTTCCCCGGGCATTTTCATAAGCAGGAGGTTGGCATATCCTATGATTGCCGTAAGGATGTTGTTGAAGTCGTGAGCCACTCCTCCGGCAAGCTGTCCCACGGCCTCCATTTTTTGCGCCTGCCGCAGCTGGTTTTCGAGTGTTTTGATCGCGGTGATGTCGGTAATCAGCCCGTCGTAGGCTGCCAGGCGTCCATCGCGGCCATACCGCGGCACCGGTGTGTTTCTGACCCAGTGCAGCGAACCATCCTTGTGGATGAGCCGGTGTTCGAAGGGAGCCGCCGGCGATCCGGCGATGATCAATCTTGATTGCTCCACGACCAGTTCGCGGTCTTCTTCGAAAACCATGCGGAGCCAGAGGCCGGGATCGGCTTCGTACTCTTCAGTCGTGTACCCGGTTACGGATACACAGGACGGTCCGTGAGACGTGGATACCACGCGTCCGTCTTCGATCCGGACGGTGTAAATATAGTCGGTCACCGATTCGATGAGCCGTTCGAAACGACGCCTGCTTTCGAGCAGCGCCAGTTCGGCTTCGTGGCGCCGGGTGACATCCTGTGCCGTGGAGATCATCAGGTCCTGATCGGGAAGGGGAATATTGATCGCGGTAATGCGGCGCTGTTCCCCGCTTTCGGTCGTTATGGCGATGTTTTCCCAGCGCATGCGCTCCCGGTCTCCCGAGGCGATGTCCGCGAGAATCCGCGCGCGTATTTCCTCGCGATAGGCGTGATCGGGATAGACGCATTCGAAAAAGGCGTCCACCGAGGCAATCTTCTCCTTCGGCCAGCCGTATATTCTCTCGAACTCCTTGTTGACATAAACCGTTCTGCCGTCGCTGACCCGGTTTACGGCCAGGCCGAGCGGAAGATTGTCGAGGATGGCCTCGATGAAAGCGGTTCGCTCCCTGAGCGCGGCGGCGGCCTCTTTTCGTTCGGTGATATCGCGGAGAATGTTGAGGTACAGCTTGCCTGCGTCCGTATCCACCACGCGCGTGCTGATTTCGACCGGGAAAACAACGCCGTCCTTTCGTTGGTTCATGCTTTCGAAGATCATCCCCGTGCGCGTATCGATCGTCTTCATCGTTGCCGACATGTCCTCCCGGATTCCGGGGGGGAGGAGCTCACGCACGCCGAGCAGCAGAAGTTCGTCGCGGGTGTAACCATAGGCCGTCATTGCCCGGTCGTTGGCTTCGATGATTTTCCCGTTTTGATCGGAGATGACGATGATGTCGTTGGCATACTTGCTCAGGTAGTCGTACCGCGTGGACAGTGATTTCAATGCAAGTTCCGAAGCAACGCGAAGGCGGCTTTGCTCGCTCATCTGCCGGCGCCACCACAAGAAGATGATAAGACCGGTTGCAACGATCAGGGCAAGAACGATTGCCGCGAGAAAAATCGCCTGTTTTGAGGCCGGCGCGAAAATTTCATCCCGGTCGACCTTGGCCACCAGAAACCAGGACGTTTCAGGGACCGGTTGTATAGCCGCGATCACCGGGACATTGCGATAATCGTTCAGTTCGACGATGCCTTTTTCGCCGCGGTCCAGGAGCTGGGCCAGCGCCGGTTTTTTCATGAGAGGAACGCGAAAGGTGAGGGCGACGTTTTTCCGGTGGCGCGCTTCATTGAGCAGCAAGGCTTCGTCTTTTTCACGTCTCAGAAGCAGCGTCTCGGCGGATGCGCTCGTGCCGGGCCAGGTTTGAATCAGCGGATAGAGAAAAACAGAAGGATCGATCCTGATCAGCAGGACGGCGATTGGTTTGTGATTGGTTTCCCGTGCCCGGTTGAGAATGGGGACGAGGAGGCTGCAGCGCGTTTCCGGGACGATCTTGCTTTGATAAAGGTCGGAGAGGGAGACCTTCCCCGTGGCAATGGTCTCCCGGACCAGCCGTATTCCATCCGGTCCGACAGCACTCTGCTCCGCGGGCTCTGCAAGGAGCACACTGCCCAGCGGATCGAGAAGCAGAAGCGCTTTATATCGATGGCTTGCGCGCACAGCCCGCATCCAGGAAAGGATGTGACTCATCAAACGCCGGTCGCCGGTATTCATCCAGGCAGTGATGTCGGGCGCGATCAGCGGGGAGGCAACGAACAATCCGGCATCATCGAGCTGCTCCCTGCGCCAGGATATGACCTGCTTGACTTTAAGATCGGCAACAGCCGTCAGCTCGTCTTCCGCCTTGCGTTTGATGTGCTGTTTTTGTCCGGAATAGTAGAAATAACCCGCGAGCCCGAGGCAAAGCGCCAGAATGAAGAATATCAAAACCAGTCGGAACGGGAGATTATCGGGACCTGATCGCGGCTGCATTGATAAAAGGCCTCATAAACCTGATGCGATTATGGAAGAGATCGCGCGGCTCTTTTAAATCTATCAAAAGGGTTATGTTTTGTCAATGAAGGGGACTTTGCTGTATATCTGTTTTGCCGGCATACTCCGGAGAAGCGAGATTCTTCTTGACAAGTGAACAAATGTTCACTATACTCGAAACCATGGCAACCGAGCTCGATGAAACCGTTACAGTGGCTGCTGTTTTTTCCCCAGGCACGATCAGGCCGGTCTGGTTTACCCGGCAAGGCAGGCAGGTACGGATACGGGAGGTTGCCTTCACCTGGAAGACGCGGGAAGGGAGCACGCCGATACTCCATTTTTCCGTGAGCGACGGCCAGGGCGTGTTCGAGCTCCGGTACAACACCGGGACGTATGCATGGAGGCTTGCCGCCAGTGCGTAGCATATTGCATGTCGATATGAACGCTTTTTTCGCGTCTGTTGAACAGCGGGCGAATCCCGCGCTGCGCAAGAAGGCCATGGCGGTGATCGGATCGGAGCACCGGGGCGTTATTCTTTCCCCGTCCTACGAAGCGCGCGCCTTCGGGGTGAAGACCGGCATGACCTACGGAGAGGCCATGAGGGCCTGTCCGAAGCTCAGGCTGGTGCCGGCGGATCCGGCAAAGTATTCCCATGCCTGCGAGGAATTAATCGGCATCTGGAAAGATTTTTCGCCCCTCGTAGAGTTGTTTTCCATTGACGAAGCGTTTCTCGATGTCACCGGGTGCGCGGAGCTGCTCGGCGATCCCGTGCAGATCGCGATTCAGGTCAAGGAGCGGATCTGGAATGAGAAGGGGCTTACCTGCTCCATCGGCATCGGGCCGAATAAATTGCTTGCAAAACTCGGCAGCGATATGCAGAAACCGGACGGATTGGTGCTCATAAGCCCCGAAGATATCGGCGAGGTCCTTGAAGAGCTCCCGGTCAGGGAACTGTGCGGCATCGGACCGAGCCTCGGAAACGCGCTTGCCGGCATGGGTATAACGACATGTGGCCAACTCGGACGAACGCCGATAAACAAGCTTGAATCTCGATTCGGTGTCGTGGGCGAACGTCTCCGGAATATGGGGCTGGGGATCGACGACGAACCGGTCAATTCGCTGGAAACGTCCTATGAAGAAGACGCATGCTCCATGGGACACAGTATGACGCTTACGGAGGATTGTGATAAGGTCGAAATGATTGAGCAACACATCCTGCAGCTCGCCGAAAAGGTGGGACGCAGGCTTCGCCGCGGGTCCTATCACGGAAGAACAGTAAGTCTAACGCTTCGTTATTCAGACTTTCACACCTTCTCCCGTCAAAAGAAGCTGCGCCATGCCGTGAACCACGGCCTCGACATTTATACGGCGGTTCGGGAAATGCTGCGCGATATCCCGCTGGCTCTGCCGGTAAGGCTGGTGGGAGTGAGTGTTTCCAGCCTCGAAAAGAATTTTTCTCAGATCCCCCTGTTCGATGATGACCGAAAACGGAGATTTATTGCCGACGCCATGGATGAAATCAACGACCGGTATGGTGATTTCACGGTTACCTGGGGCACACTCGCTGAACGGTATCACCATGAACGGGTTATATCGCCCGCCTGGCGGCCCGGAGGAGACCGTCAGTATTGAGAAGTTAGGGGGATTATCATTTTTTTTGACGGGATTTTATTCACCTCGATTCGAGGGGAAAGGCAGGTGCTCTAAATACCATGCTGACAGAACGCCAGCAGGAGATCCTGGAATTCATCCGTACGACCGTTGCGTCGCGCGGGATTCCTCCGAGTATGCGCGAGATCGGCGGGAAATTCGGCATCCGGTCTACGAACGGCGTGGAAGGGCATTTAGCGGCCCTGGAGAAAGACGGCTGTATTGTTCGGGAGCGGGGGAAATCCCGCGGCATCTCGCTTCGCACGGGAGAAAGGTCGGCCGCGCTCATCCCTTTGCTCGGCCGGGTGGCGGCGGGTGCGCCCGTAATGTCGCCTGAGAACCGTGAAGGCGACATCATGGTCGATTTATCACTCTTCTCTATTCGAAGCAGCCACAATATGTTCGCTTTGAAGGTAAAGGGGGACAGCATGGTGAATGCCCATATTACCGACGGTGATACCCTGCTCGTGCGGGCACAAGCCACGGCGCAGAACGGTGATATTGTTGTCGCACTTATGGACGGTGAGGCGACAGTGAAGAGATTTTTCTCGGAAAAGAACCGTGTTCGGCTGCAACCGGAAAACAGTACGATGAAGCCGATTTTCGTGGAACGCGGTGAATTCCGAATCATCGGCAAGGCTGTTGGAGTAGTGCGAAAAATCTAAAAGCACTGGGATGCCGATGCGCTTCCCACCCCTGTTCCTTATATCGAAAACGCGTTATAATGCCATAGATGGTATAATTCTGATCATGGCATGCCGCGCTGAGATTTATTTCTCCATTGATGCAGTGATATGAGCAGATAGGTGAGGTTCATGATCGCCGGGAAGGGATACCGTGAGTTCAGTTGAGATAAAACAAGCCGTGACAAATGCACTGGAAGCAAATAATTATGATGCCGTCATGACGCTTGCTTTGGCCAACAGGAAAGTATTGAGTGTACTCGTACGCCTGGCCTATCACAAGGATACAATCGTCGGATGGCGGGCTATCCTCGCGATCGGACGTATATCGGCCATATTTGTCCGGAGCAATGCCGCTTATCTGCGGGAAACGATCAGAAAACTCCTGTGGTCGTTATCCGATGAATCGGGCGGGATAGGGTGGTCTGCCCCGGAAATACTCGGCGAGATTGTGACCGCTGATCCCAAGAAAATGGCTGATGTTATCCCCCTGATTGCCGAAGTATATACGATTGAAGAGAAGGTTTTCAGGCCTGGTGTTATGTATGCTTTGAAGCGTATTGCAGAGACCGATCCTGATGCAATCAGCGATTACCAGGATCTTATCGTGGACGGGTTTTCAGATGATAATCCCCTGACAAGAGCTTATGCTCTTCAATTAGTGGATCAATTGAGCGGCAGAACGGAGTTGAGAGACAGTGAGGCGATGAAAGCCGGAATTCTTCGTCTTACTAGTGATAAATCGGAAGTATGGATCTATCAAGATGATGGATTTTTAGGAATTGAAGTTGGAGATATTGCATCCAAGGTGGCTACTGGTATTTAATTGTTTTGGTTTGTGGGATGTATTGTTGCATAATTGATAATTTATTTGTTTCGAGTGGGTTATATTTGTAATTATATGTTTTTTTGTTGTATTGAGCATTTACTTCCTTTTTTATACAGGGGAAGTTTTTTTATACCTAATACTTGACAATAATGCACTCATATTTTATATTATAATCACTGTTAAATTTCTTTATTTGGGGATAATCATGAGTTCTGCGACGAAAAGAGATTTCTACGAAATCCTGGGCCTGAAAAAGGGTGCATCCGATGCTGAAATAAAAAAAGCATTCAGAAAACTTGCCAGGAAATACCATCCTGACGTAAACCTCGGGGACAAAACATCGGAACAGAAATTTAAGGAAATAAACGAAGCTAACGAGGTCCTTTCCGATGCAAAGAAACGCCAGCAATATGACCAGTTCGGCCATGCTGCTTTTGACCCTGCTTACGGACAGACCGGCGGACAGACGTATGGATTTGAAGGTTCTCCCGGAGGGGCACAGTTTTACGGTTCAGGCGGATTCGAGGATCTTTTCGGCAACATATTCGGAGGACGGACGCAGGCGCGGGGACCGCAAAAGGGAGAAGACACCAACTATGCCGTTGAGGTTGATCTTGAAGATGCCATTTATGGGAAGACCATGCAGGTCGACCTGAAGCGAGATGTCTCGTGCACCCTTTGCGGCGGTTCGGGATCGCAACCGGGGTCGTCCCGCCGAACATGCCCGACGTGCAGGGGGACGGGGAGTGTGTCGCGGGGTTCGGGTTTTATGCAATTTGCTCAACCCTGCACGACCTGTCACGGCGAAGGCACAATAAATACCAACCCCTGCTTAAGCTGCAATGGAAGGGGAATCATCGCAAAATCGGAGCGGATGAATGTGAAAATACCACCGGGAGTGGATAACGGTTCGAAAGTTCGTATGGCCGGTTTGGGAGGTCCCGGAGAAAAAGGTGGTCCTCCCGGCGACATCTATATCGTAACCAAGGTGCGGCCGCATGCATATTTTGAGCGGCGGGGAGACAATCTGTATTCGGATGCAAACATTACGGTCAAAGAAGCCGGTCTGGGAGAAAAAATTGAGATTCCGACGGTAGACGGGATGGTTTCGCTTTCGCTGCCAGAGGGCGTCCAGACGGGCCAGCAGCTTAAGTTAAGAGGCAAAGGCGTTCCTCATTTCGGCGGGGGAGGCGTGGGAGATCACTATGTGACCATCAAGGTAATAACGCCGACAGGTCTTTCGGAGCGCGGTAAGGAGCTCCTTCGTGAAATGGACCGGATTAATCCCGTCAACCCGCGGCGGGATATAGCGTTCCGGGGATTCAGAAAAAGGGATTGACCCGGTTCCGGAATCCGGGACAAGGCGCGGCGTCTTGGCGGATACTGTCAGCCGGAGATTAGCGAACAATGGAGTGACTTATGGCAGCACGCGAACAGCGGTTGTTCATGATCAGCGTGGTATCTGAAATGCTCGGGATTCATCCGCAGACGCTCAGGCTTTACGAACGCGAAGGGTTTATCAAACCCAAACGGAGCGAAGGGAATACCCGGCTCTATTCCGACGAGGATGTGGAAAAACTGGAAATGGTTTTGAGGCTGACTCGGGAACTGGGCGTCAATCTCGCCGGCGTCGAGGTTATCCTGTCGATGCGCGAGAAGATGGAGCAGATGCATCGGGAAATGGAGGAGGATATCCGGCTGCTCCGGGAAGAACTGGCGCGCGAGATCAGGCGCAGGGAAGAGATGAGGACTGCTCTGGTGCCCGTAAGACGGGTTGTGATCCGGAGAGAAGAGTAACGATGCACGATGGTCCCTCAACGTCGAGCGTTTATCAGGGATCATGCATCTGTTCATGATGAGGAGGTATTCATGGCACGATTCGATAAACTAACCTTAAAAGCGCAGGAAGCCGTCCAGGCGGCCCAGGACACCGCGGGAAAACGGCATCACCAGCAGATCGAGGTCGAGCATCTGCTCGCGGCGCTACTCGAACAGACCGACGGCGTTGTGCTCCCGCTTCTGAAAAAACTGGGAGCGGAGCCAGGCATGCTGAAGACGGAGCTGGATGCCGCGCTGATCAAGCTCCCGCGCGTCGAAGGACTGGCGCAGGCTTATATCTCGCCGCGGCTCAACAGGGTGTTTGAACAGGCCGAAAAAGAAGCTGATCGCCTGAAGGATGAGTACGTGAGCACCGAGCATCTGCTGATCGCGACAGCGGACGCAGACGGTCCCGGGCGCGAGCTTCTGGTGCGCCACGGCGTAACGCGGGATGCAATATTCTCGGTTCTCGTCGATATCCGCGGCAGCCAGCGCATTACGGATCAGAGCCCCGAGGATAAGTATCAGGCCCTCGCGAAATACGGCAGGGATTTGACCGATATGGCGCGCAGGGGGAAGCTCGATCCGGTGATCGGCAGGGACGAAGAAATCCGGCGCGTTGTACAGGTGTTGTCGCGCCGCACCAAGAATAATCCCGTGCTGATCGGCGAGCCCGGCGTGGGGAAGACCGCGATTGCGGAAGGACTCGCTCAGCGGATCGTGAGCGGCGACGTTCCGGAGGGGCTGAAAAAAAAGCGCGTCGTGGCCCTCGATATGGGCGCTCTCATCGCCGGAGCAAAATACCGCGGCGAGTTCGAAGACCGTCTCAAGGCGGTGCTGAAAGAAGTAACCGAGGCGAACGGTGAGGTTATTCTTTTTATAGACGAACTGCATACCGTTGTC
>Ga0184616_10000157_pt1 | contig 12590 bp, 10 predicted proteins | sample PLM4_90_coex_FD_133145 | JGI IMG/M metagenome (GOLD analysis project Ga0184616, IMG submission 133145) | Groundwater sediment microbial communities from an aquifer in East River, Colorado, USA - PLM4_90_coex | ecosystem: Environmental > Terrestrial > Soil > Riparian zone | place: USA: East...
AACGGCAATGATCTCGATGCGGGGCACCATCACTTCCTTGACGACCGTGTCGGTGAACCGGAATACACTGTGGATCAAATCTTCTTCCGACGGTTCGAATACGCCGTGTTTACGGCCCTCGCGAATGAGATATTTGACCTCGTCTTCCGAAACGAGAACAGGCTCCTGCTGTTCATGCAGATCGAATGCTTTCAGGACACAGTTGTTTGACGCGGTGAGTACCCGGAGCACGGGACGGAACAGCCGGGAAAGAGCGTCTATGGGAACCGCCGTTGCAAATGCGATCTGCTCGGAATAACGGATAGCGAGGGACTTGGGGACCAGTTCTCCTGCTATCAATGTTATGTAAACGATGACGCTCACTACCAGGCCGACTGCCATCGGCTCAGCCGCTTTGCTGATAAAATCAACGGGAATGGTTTGAAGGATCGGCTTGATCCTTTCGACGGCGATGACGCCGCCCAGGGCCGATGCGAGGGAGCCGACCAGGGTCACCCCGATCTGAACCGTTGCGAGAAAACGCTCGGGGTCCTCCTGGAGCCGCTGCACCCGTTTTGCCGACTGGTGTCCGCTCTTGACCAGATGGCGGACCCGGCTCTTCCTGAGCGAAATAAGGGCGATTTCAGAGGCTGCAAAAAAACCATTCAGCAGAATGAGCGATGAAATCAGAATGATGTCGAATAGCCACATAGGGGGAGAATAGTGCGTCGTTGCTTATAGCCCAGCAGGTTGCTGAAAAAGTCAAAAAACTCAGGACCCGTCATTCTGAGCGCAGCGAAGAATCTCGGTTTCTCAGACATGCCAGATCCTTCACTTCGTTCAGGATGACAGCTTAAAATACTCCGTCAGCGGGCTGCTAGAATCCGTACTCCTTCCAGCGGTCGTCGACTTTTTTCTTGATCTGCGGGTCCATGATGATCTCGTCCGGCCAGGGCCGTGTAAACCCTTCCCCCGGTCCTTTCCGGGTTGCGTCAATGCCCATTTTACCGCCAAAACCGATCTGCGGGCAGGAATGATCGAGAATATCGAGCGGGCCGTCCATGATCACCACGTCGCGCTGCGGGTCAACGTGGTTCATTACCTTCCACGTCACTTCGGAATAGTCGTGGATATCCACATCCTCGTCGCAAACGATCACGAATTTTGAGAGCATAAGCATGCCGGTGCCCCATATCGTATTGATGACTTTTTTGCCGTGGCCGGGATAGCGCTTTTTAATTTTTACGATCACGTTGTTGTGGAACACACCTTCAACGGGCATATCCATGTCAAGGATATCAGGCGCCACGGTCTGAAGAAGGGGAAGGAATATCCGCTCCGTGGCCTTGCCGAGGTACGCATCCTCCTGCGGAGGCCGGCCCACGAGCGTTGCCGGGTAGATGGCGTCTTTCCGGTGCGTAATGGCGGTAATATGAAAGACGGGATATTCATCGGCCTCGGAATAATAGCCCGTATGGTCGCCGAAGGGACCTTCCACCCTGCGCTCATGGGGATCGACGAAGCCCTCCAGAACGAATTCCGCCTCAGCGGGAACGCGAACGTCGATGGTTTTGCATTGAACCACTTCGAGCGGTTTTTTTCTCAGGAACCCGGCGAACAGAAACTCGCCGATGACCGGCGGCAGCGGCGCTGTGGATGCATAGATGATGGAGGGATCTCCCCCAATGGCAACAGCCACCTCCATGCGTCTTCCCGAGGCTTCGTAGTGCTGATAGTGCCGCGCGCCGTCCTTGTGCTTGTGCCAGTGCATGCCCGTGGTCTGATGATCGAAGACCTGCATGCGATACATGCCCACATTCGTGATTTTCGTGATGGGATCGACGGAGCAGACCATGGGAAGCGTGATGAAACGGCCGCCGTCGGCCGGCCAGCACTTGAGAATGGGAATGCGCGAAAGATCGACCTGATCCCCGGTTAGTACGACTTCCTGACAAGGCGCCTTTTTCACGGTCTTCGGAAAAAAGGCGGCCATCTCCGAGAGCTTGGGCAGCATCTGGATCTTATCCATGAAACCGGCGCCTGGGCCGGGAAACAGTTTTGTGGGGTCGAGAATATCCTTGATCTGTCCGCCGATCTCATCGAGATTCGTAACTTCGAGCGCCATACAGATGCGCTTCATCGAACCGAAGGCATTGGTCAGGACCGGAAACACCGACCCCTTTACTTTTTCAAACAGGAGCGCCTTGTTCTCCGTTCCCTTCTGTTTGGAAACGCGGTCCGTAATCTCGGCAATCTCAAGTTCCGCATCCACTTCCGCCTTGATGCGCACCAGTTCCCCCTGTTTCTCCAGGAGGGTGATAAAATCTCTTATCGAATCGTATGCCATAGGGTTTGAATTGTAGCGGAACTCCCGTGCTTTTGCAATTAAAAACTCGGCCGGACTTTATGAGGGATCGTACTTCTGCCAGCGGTGACGGAATGACCGGAAGGACAGCTTCAGCAGTTTTGCCGCGTCGGTCTTGACGCCCCCGGCTTTTTCAAGCGCTTTTCTGAGAAGGGTTTTTTCCGCGTTTTCCAGAATTGTTTCGAGATCCAGACCGTCATCGGGGATTTCCGATGTGATAAGCTCTGGACCAGGCTGTTTGGCAACGACCATGCCCGAGAGAAGATCTATTCCGATGGTATCGCCGGTAGACATAATGACAAGACGTTCCACCATGTTCTCCAGCTCACGCACATTTCCGGGCCAGGGATGCGCCATAAGCGCTTTCATCACGGCAGGATCGACCTTCTTGACAATCCGGTGCTGATCCGTTCTGCCCGAGATTTTTTTAAGGAAAAAATCAACAAGCAGCGGGATATCCTCTTTCCGCTCGCGCAGAGTGGGGAGCACGATGGGTATCACATTGAGCCGGTAAAAAAGGTCCTCCCGGAAGGTTCCCTTCTCCACCTCCGTTGAGAGGTCCTTATTGCTGGCGGCAATGATATGCACGTCCACCTTGATCTTCGCTGTCCCGCCCACGCGCATGAAATCGCGTTCCTGCAACACCCGCAGCAGCTTAACCTGGAGCGCCGGGGTCGTAGCGCTGATCTCGTCCAGAAAAATGGTGCCGCCGTCGGCCGCCTCGAACAACCCCTGTTTGTTTGCGTTAGCCCCGGTAAACGCGCCTTTCATATACCCAAAAAGTTCGCTTTCCAGCAGCGTTTCAGGCAGCGCGCCGCAATTGAAGGTGACAAAGGGTCCGCTCTTTCGCGGGCTGTTGTAGTGAATGGCCTTTGCAACCAGTTCCTTCCCCGTGCCGCTTTCCCCGGAAATGAGCACGGTGCTGCTGGTCTGCGACACCTGCCTGATGAGCGCGAATATTTTTTCCATGGCAATGCTTTTTCCGATAAAGTTGTCGAATCCCGCTTTTGATGCAATCTCCCTTTTCAGGAGGATATTCTCCTTCCTAAGGGACCGTTTTTCGAGTGAGTTGTTGATGATCAATTTCAGTTCATCAACCTTGAACGGTTTGATGATGTAGTCCGATGCGCCGGCTTTCATGGCTTCAACAGCCGTCTCTGCCGTTGCATAAGCGGTAATCATAACCACGGCTGTTTCCGGAGAAACTTCTTTAATCGATTTGAGTACGCCCATGCCGTCCACACCCGGCATTTTCATGTCGCTGATCACGAGATCGAAAATTTCCCCCTGCACGGCCTTCAGCGCATCAACGCCGTCGGCTGCCGCGACCACCTCATGCCCTTCTTTTTTGAGCAGAATGGCGAGAAAATCCCTCATGCTTCTTTCATCATCGACAATCAGTATTTTACTCATGGAAGTCGTCTCCTGAAACAAGGGATCCCGTCACGGTGCGGGAGAGAACGCCGGCTTGGTCATTTTCCGCGTAAAGGGGAATCCGTATGAAGAATCGCGTGCCCTGTCCGGAGCCGCTGTCAACGGAAATAGTTCCCTGATGATCCTCGACAATCCGGTACGCAATTGCCAGCCCCAGGCCGGTCCCCTCGTTTTTGGTTGTAAAGAAAGGTTCGAATATCTTTTTCAGAGCTTCCTTTGTTATGCCCTGTCCCGTGTCATGCAGGATAATCTCGGCCATTGCGGGATCATCGGACATCAAATCACGCTTCGCCCAGATCGTTATCGTTCCTCCCTGCGGCATGGCCTGGCAGGAGTTTATAAGCAGGTTCCAGAAAACCTGGCGCAGACGCTGGGCATCGCCCTTGAGCTGAAGTTGGGGATCGACGGCGCTCACAATGCTGATGTCTTCGCGAAAACTTCTGCTGTTTTTGAGCAGAATAATCGTTTCCTCCAGCAATGGTTCCAGCGCTATACAGGTCATCTGAGCGCTTTTCGGGCGCGCATATTCGAGGAAATCGGTGATGATCTCATTGAGCCGGTCCGTTTCCCTGACAACGATATCCATGAGCCGCCGGTCATCGCCTTTCAGCTGCAATTCCCCCTTGAGCAATTGGATTGAGCCGCTGAGCGATGCAAGGGGGTTCCGTATTTCGTGGGCAATGCCCGCCGCGAGACTGCCGACTGTTGCAAGGCGTTCCTGACGTCTCATCTGTTCTTCCAGCTCCACGAGTTTCGTAATATCCTGAAACGTGAGAATGATTCCGCGCACGGCATTCGAGTCATCTTTCAGCAGTGTTGCGGTCAAACCGAGCAGGACCGTGGCCCCGTCTTTTTTCAGCACCTGACCGTTGAAGCGATAGGGTCGTTCTTTTAAAGAATCGGTACGACCGAAAAGTTCCTTGATGCTGTTGCCGAAGACCTCCTGCCACCGCGTTTTCAGTTCCTCGTAGCTGTAGCCAGTGATTTGCTCGGCAGCCGGATTCCATGATGTGATGTTGCCTTGCAGGTCTATGGTAAGTATGCCGCTGCCCACGCTCTTCAGTATATGATCCTGCATGGCGCGGAGATCTTCAAAGTCCATGCTTTTCTCGCGTAAAGCCTGTTTTGTCGTTCGCAGGCGCTCGGCAAGATAGCCGCTCAGAAATGCAACCATGTAAAACGAGAGTATGGAAATCAGAACGTGATAAAAAACCTGTCCGGCGGTGAAATTCTGGCTGCGCACGAAATTCATGACGCCGTAAAACTGCATATCCAGCATCGCGCCGTAGAGGATGCTCGATAACGACGCGGCAAGATAGCCTCCGCGCCGGTATACGACAATGCTCGCGGAAATGATGGTCACATGGAAGAGAATGGAGAAGCCGCTGTCTATGCCGCCGGTCAGTTTTACCAGAAAGGTGATCAGCAGGATGTCAATGATGATTTGAAGGTAGGCGAGAAAAAGAATATTCCTGATTTTCCCGAGCAGGAAGCGATACAACGCGGTCAGAACATAAACCGACAGAAGGACATAATACAGGATGGCCGTATGAAATGAATAGATGGCATAGCGCTTCTGGAAAAAAAGCAGGGTGCCGACCAAAAAGGTCATGAGAACAGCCCTGCTCCAGATAAGCCAATTGATACGTATCGAGTATTCTTCTTTTGAAAACTGCAGCGCCACGTGAGGTTACTTACCCGCCAGCGATCCCATCTGGAATATAGGCATGTACATGGCAATGATCACAAAACCTACCGTTACTCCAAGAAAGATCATGAGCATGGGTTCGAGCATGGAGGTGAGGGCCGCGACCGCTGAATCGACTTCGTCATCGTAAAAATCGGCGATCTTATTCAGCATGTTGTCGAGAGCGCCTGTAGCTTCTCCCACGGAGATCATCTGGACGACCATTGCGGGAAACACTTTCGCCTTTGACAGAGGTTCGGCAAGGGTTTTTCCTTCACTCACACTCTGTCGCGTTGCCATGATGGATTCCTCGACGACTTTATTTCCCGCGGTGCGGGAAACGATCAGCAACCCTTCCAGGATCGGGACGCCGCTCGTCATAAGCGTGCCGAGGGTGCGCGTAAACTTCGCCACGGAAACTCGCTGAATCAAAGTTCCGGCAACGGGAATTTTCAATGCAATGCTGTCGGTCAGCCTAAGTCCTTTCTCGGTTTTTCTGAATTGTTTCAGCCCGACAAAGAAGCCGATGATCGCAACCAGGACCGCCAGCCCTCCCCACCCTTTCAGGAAGTTACTGATACCAATCACGATGCGAGTAGGCCAAGGCAGCGCCTGCCCCATTTCGCCGAACATGTTGGCCAGCATCGGAACCACGACGACCATGAGGAGCGCGACAACGGCGACGGCTACGAACAGGATCACCGAGGGATATATCATGGCCGATTTTATCTGTCTCTTGATTTTCGCGAACTTTTCCATGTACGCGGCGAGACGCTGGAGGATCGTATCCAGAATACCGCCCGCCTCGCCCGCTGCCACCATATTGACATAAAGATTGTCGAATACTTTTGGATGTTTTTTCAAGGCATCGGCAAACGTCGCGCCGCTTTCCACGTCGCTGCGCACCTGCACAACAACGGCGGAAAGCGTTTTATTCTCCGTCTGCGATCCGAGGATATCGAGGCACTGAACCAGGGGAAGCCCGGCATCGATCATGGTTGCCAGTTGTCGTGTCAGGATGACGACATCCTTGTCCGTGACCTTCGGCTGTCCGAACTTGAGCTTTAATTCCCGCGGCTTGGCATTGACCGCTATCGGCAGAATGTTCTGTTTTCTGAGGAGCGCTAAAACTTCTTCCTTGCTGTTAGCCGCCAGTTCACCTTTCTGGACGGTCCCCTGCCTAGTTTTCCCTTCCCAGACAAAAACACTGGTTGCCATTTTTCACCCCGCAATTATGAAATTCGCTCGCAGCAAACACGAGGTCTCGATGAATATCAACGATAGTCCTTTTGAACAGGCTGCCCTGTGGACAAACCCGAACGGCCGAGCATCTGGATAAGTTCCTCCACATTCGATGACCGCCCGATGCAGTCGTCATAAGAAATCGTCTTTTTGACGAACAGCTCATACAGGTTCTGGTTCAATGTCTGCATCCCGAATTTGGCCTGGCCGGTCTGCATGACCGAATAAATCTGGTGTACTTTATCCTCCCTGATCAGGTTCCTGATGGCGGGGTTCGGAATCATGACTTCAAGGGCGAGAATCCTGCCTCCCCCGGTTTTCGGTATCAATTGCTGTGACATGACGCCTTCCAGGACGAAGGAAAGCTGCGCCCTCACCTGCGACTGCTGGTGAGGCGGAAACACGTCGATGATGCGGTTGATGGTCTGCGCCGCGGAATTCGTGTGCAAAGTCGCAAAGGTAAGATGACCCGTTTCCGCTATCGTAAGGGCGGCCTCGATGGTTTCGAGGTCCCGCATTTCTCCGACGAGAACGACATCGGGATCCTGCCGGAGAATGTACTTGAGGGCGTCCTTAAAAGACTTGGTATCGGCATTCACCTCGCGCTGGTTCACGATGCATTTTTTGTGAGGATGGAGGTATTCAATGGGATCTTCAATCGTGATGATATGTTCCTGCCGTTCATTGTTGATCTTATCGATCATGGAAGCCAGGGTCGTGGACTTTCCGCTGCCCGTGGGACCGGTAACGAGAACCATGCCTCGCGGCTTTCTACAGAGGTCAGACACGATTTCCGGCAGGCCGAGTTCCTGGAAGGTTTTTATCTTGAAAGGAATGGTTCTTATGGCCGCGGCAACGGCGCCCCGCTGCACAAAAATATTGGCGCGAAAGCGGGATAGATTTTTTACCCCGAAGGAAAGGTCCAGTTCGCTGTTTTCCTCGAACTTGTGCTTTTGAGCATCAGTCAGGATGCTGTAACAGAGATCTTTTGTCTGGGTGGCGCTCATCGCATCGAGCCCGGGGATGGGCTTTATTTTTCCGTCGATGCGAATGGCTGGAGCAATGCCGGTAGTGATATGCAGATCGGATGCGCCCTTTTCGATCATATACTTCAGTAAGTCGTGCAGATTCGCCATGCCTGGGCACCTCGTCTATAAAATAGCAGCTCCTTCGAACAGGGCTCGTTAATTATCAGGGAAGGTATTCTCAACAACCTCTTCAAGAGACGTCATGCCTGACTTTACTTTCAACAAACCGCTGCGTCGCAGGGTTTCCATCCCTGACTCGACAGCCTGTTTCTTGATATCCATAACCGATGCTCCCTGGAGAATCAACTCTTTAATATTGTCCCGGATAGGCAGCACTTCATACAGCGCTATTCGTCCCTTATAGCCTGTTTTGTTGCATACTTCACATCCCTCTCCTTTATAGCTGATGATTGACTTCGCCTCGTCCGCCGTGAAACCCGCTTTGATGAATGTCTCAACCGGGAGCTTCTCCGGCTTTTTACAGTTCTGGCAGGTTTTTCGAACCAGCCTCTGGGCCAGGATAAGAATAACCGAGGACGACACGAGGAACGGTTCCACGCCCATATTGAGCAAGCGGTTGATCGTGCTCGGAGCGTCATTCGTATGGAGCGTGGAAAGAACAAGGTGTCCCGTCAATGCCGCTTTTACGCCGATTTCCGCGGTCTCATAATCGCGGATCTCTCCCACCATGATGATGTCCGGGTCCTGCCTGAGGAAGGACCGCAGCGCGGAGGCGAAATTGAGGCCGATTTCATCCTTCATCTGGACCTGGTTGATGCCCATGAGGTTGAATTCAACGGGGTCCTCCGCGGTCATCAGATTTACGTCGTCTTTGTTGAGTTCGCTCAGCGCCGAATAGAGCGTCGTCGTTTTCCCGCTTCCCGTAGGTCCCGTAACAAGCACCATGCCGAAGGGGCGGTCAAGGGCCTCCTTGAAATCCTTCAACTGGGCTTCGCCGAACCCGAGTTTCGTCATGTCCAGTTGGAGATTGGATTTATCAAGAAGCCGCAGCACGATTTTCTCGCCGAACAGCGTGGGAAGCACCGATACGCGGTAATCCATGGTCTTGGTCTTTCCCATTTTCAATTTGATTCTGCCGTCCTGGGGAAGTCTCCGCTCGGCGATGTCGAGGTTGGACATGATCTTGATTCTTGAGATGATCGCATTTCTGATTTTCAGAGGAAGGCCCATAACCGTGGTGAGCACGCCGTCAAGCCGGTAGCGGACGCGGAATTTCTTTTCATAGGGTTCGACATGAATATCGCTCACGCCCATCTTCGCGGCCCTGAGCAGGACTCCGTTCACCAGCTTGACGATAGGCGCCTCGACATCGCCGGATAACTGTTCCAGGGATTCCTCTTCCACAACCTCGAGATCATCTACAGCGCCGGTTACGAGATTATCGAAATCGTCGACATCGACGACCCCGCCCACATCGATGTCGTCGATAACGGAGTCTTCCCCCTCCTTGAAGTCGTCCATGGAGTAATCTTTGGCTTCGATCGTCAGTTTCTTATCTTCCCGCGCGGCGACCGCGGTGGATGCGCCCGGGCCACCCGACCTGGCTGATACCAGTGACTTGGCGCCTCCGTAGTATTTTTTGATCGATTCCACGATCGCCCCTTCCGTGGCGACGACGGCCTCGACATTGTAGCCGGTCATGAATTTGATATCGTCGATGGCGAATATATTGGAAGGGTCCACCATTGCGATCGTGATGGTGGCGCCGGTCCGGTTGATCGGCATGATGCGGTACTTCTGCGCGACTTCCGCGGGGATGTGTTTAATGACGGTGGGATTGATCTCGAATTTGCTCAGATCGACATAGGGTACGCCGTACTGCTTGCTCAGGAAGGTCATGAGCTTGTCTTCCTGGACAAAACCGAGCTTGACAAGGATCGACCCGAGTCTGCCGCCTTCCGTCTTCTGGACGGTAAGAGCTTTTTTCAGTTGGTCATCCGAAATCAGCCCAGACGACACGAGCATGGAGCCGAGCCTGCCTGACATTGCCATGAGGAACTCCTTAAATAAAAAAAGAAATCACCTACAATATTACTGGAAGACTCGCCATATGTCAAGACGAGACTGCTGCTTCCCGGTCACGAACGCGCGGCTATCTGTCTCGATAAAGCTTTTTTCATGACCGCAACAGGCGCTTTGACGCCGGTCCATAGTTCGAAGGCAATGACACCCTGATACAGCAGCATCCCGATGCCCGGAAGCCTTTTAGCGCCGCGCGCCTTGGCCGCTTTCAGGAACAACGTCTCCGGGGGATTGTAAACCAGGTCGCAGACCAGATGCTGTTTTCCGATGAGCGCCTTGTTAAGCGGAAGCGGGTCATTTCTTTTCAAACCAAGCGGCGTCGCATTGATAAGACAGTCAGCCCGATTCGCTAGAGCGGCAACATCTTCCGCCGTGACTGCCGCGGCATCCGCGCCGGTCCGCTCCCTGATATCGAGGGCGAGCGTTTCCGCCTTCCGCATATCGACGTCGTAGCATGCAATGCTCTTTGCCTTGCCAAAGCGAGGCTGAAACCGACAGCCCGCGCAGCGCCGCCGGAACCGATAAGCAGTATGGCTTTTTTCCGGGGATCAAAACCCGCATTGTCACGGAGCGACCGGATGAATCCCCTGCCGTCGGTATTGTGACCGATCAACTTCCCGTCCAGGACCTGAACCGTGTTGACCGCCCCGATAAGACGCGCCTCTTCGGAAAGATCATCAAGATATTCGACAATACGTTCCTTATGGGGCACCGTGATGTTCAACCCGCACAGCCCGAGGGAAAGCACGGCTTTAATCGCCTCCCCGAGCTTGCCCGGCGCAACGGCAAAGGGCACGTAGCAGGCATCCCTTCCCAATGCTTTAAACGCGGCATTATGCATGCCCGGTGAAAAAGTATGTTCAACAGGATAACCGAAGATACCGTAGATTTTTGTTTTACCCGAGATCATCGTGGTTTCGTCATCCTCCCTTTCTGAGAATCGCCGCAATATCCTTGAAATGCGAGGCTGCCTTGATGGGAACGCCGAACTGTTGTTCGAGGGCGCCGAGCTCTTTATTGTCGAGAAACAGTTCTTCTCCCTGCTTGAGCGTTTCCGCGGGAATGATCACGAGATCGCCCAGGCGTTTCCCTTGCAGGGCGGCGGTAATGTCGCTGCCGGTCAGAAGCCCCGCCACGGTGACGGACGGTCCGAAAAAACTGTTTCTGGCGACAATGATACGGTAAGACAACCCTTTGATGCTGTTGAGCCGGGCAGCGGCATCCTTCAGCACATTTCCGAAGGAGACGCCGGTTACCAGCGTAAGGGCAAGCGGATCGATCCTTTCGGGAAAACGGGTCCGGCCAACGCTCCGGAGAAAATCCGCGACCATTCCGACGCCGTTCTCGATCTGCGGAAAGTCATCATAATAGGACGGCGCGGGCACGGGAATCTTCGCCTTGATGTAAAACTCGTCGGAAGCATGGACGATCCGCGAGCCGTAGTGCTTTTTCAGGTACGCGCCGAATGCGCTGACGGACTCGATCACGCTGCGAGCTTCCCGCGGCGTAAACGTCCGGAGTGGATACAGGTTTTTTCTCCACGAGGTCAGCCCCACGGGAACGACGGCTATGGAACTCACGGAGGGGAAGAGCCCGGCAAGGTCATCGAGCGTCCGCATGAGAAACCGGCCGTCGTTGATTCCCGGACTGAGCACAATCTGGGTGTGCATGCGAATGCCGCCTGATGCGAGCCGTCTGAGGCTCGACAGGATATCGGGCGCTTTCTTGTTGCCGATGATGAAGGACCGCAGAGCCGGATCGGTCGAATGAACGGAAATATAGAGCGGTGACAGGCGAAGAGCGAATATCCGCTGCCAGTCCTGTTCCGTCAGGGACCCAAGGGTGATGTAATTTCCATACAGAAAGGACGCCCGGTAGTCGTCATCCTTCACGTACAGGCTCTTCCTGCATCCCGGCGGCATCTGGTCCACGAAGCAGAATACGCATTTGTTCCTGCAGCGCTGTATCCGCATCGGCGCAAATTCGAGGCCCAGCATGTCGTCGGGTTCTTTGTGAAGGGAAATCTTCCGCGTCGCGCCTTCCCTGGCGCGGATGACGAACGTTACGTGCTCATCAGCCGCCAGAAATTTATAATCGATAACATCGTTCACGGGCCTGCGATTTATCGATTGGACGCTGTCGCCCTTTTTCAAACCCAAGCCGCCGGCAATGCTTCCTGCCTCGACAGCGCTGATTTCGAGCACTCAAACGCTCCTTTTCGACGCAAACATGAAATCGACGTAGCCCGAGATCTGGGTGCGCGCGTCATCGGAAACCTGCCGGAATTTTCTGAGCATCATGATCTCATCGACACTCAGAATTTTTTCGAGATAGTTGATCTGCTCCTCGGACATCGGGTATTTGCGCTTGCCGCGCCTGAACTTGGCCTGGGACGGGGAGAGGAAAAAACCCTTGACCTCGGCAGGCACTTTTTCCTGGTGCGCGGACAGAATCATAACGGACTTGTCGAGGCTGAGCTTTTGCGCGATCATCATGAGCGTCTTGTCCTTCGGGATATGGCCCTTGTTGATCGTAACCCGCAGGAGTTCCGGGCTGATCCCCAGAACCTTCGAGGCATCCTTCAGGTTTTTGAAGCCCTTCTTTTCAAGCGCCTGCCTGATCATATCCGATATCTTCATGCATTCCTCCCGGCCATGCCGTTACTCGGGATTTTTCCCGACGATCTTGATGCCGCGTGTTACATACTGACTTCCTGAAGCCAGCGTAAACCCCGCCGTAGCCCACTGCAAAGCGGTCATCGCACCCAGTTCGGTTCCGAAATTTTTCAACACCAGCGACAATACAACCACGA
>Ga0184616_10000158_pt1 | contig 12531 bp, 10 predicted proteins | sample PLM4_90_coex_FD_133145 | JGI IMG/M metagenome (GOLD analysis project Ga0184616, IMG submission 133145) | Groundwater sediment microbial communities from an aquifer in East River, Colorado, USA - PLM4_90_coex | ecosystem: Environmental > Terrestrial > Soil > Riparian zone | place: USA: East...
GCCTGCATTTTTGCCACGGCAATATTACCGATGATAACGCTGAGAAGATTATTAAAATCGTGGGCAATGCCGCCTGCAAGGATGCCGATCGACTCAAGCATGTGCCCCTTCAGACGCTCTTCTTCCGCCTTCTTGCGGTCGGTCAGATCCACCATGATAGAGGCGTAGTTTTTTATCGTCTGCGCTTTGTCCCTGATCACCACCCCGGTCATCTCCACAGGGATCCTTTTGCCGTTCCTGGTAAGCCGGACCGTTTCATATCCGGAAAAACAGCCGTCGGTATTCAACTTCGTCAAACAGTGGTCCAACTCCGGCTGGACGAGTTCCGGCGGAATGATCAATGCTATGGATTTTCCGAGAATCTCTTCGGTCTCGTACCCGAGAAGCCTTTCCGCGCCGCTGTTCCACGCAACGACGGCATTCTGTGTATCAATAGCGCAAACCGCCTCGGGAAGGTTCTGGATAATGGCGGCCAGGAACCAGAGCTTTTCTTCAGCCTTCTTTCTCTCCGTGATGTCCTCGAATATTTCCATTGCCGCGGTAATGACACCGTCGGCATTATGCACGGGCGCCGCTGACAGGGCGACATCGATCAAGGTCCCGTCCTTTCTCATCCGCTGCGTTTCCACTGATTTGAAGGCGTTGCCCTTGAAAATCCTCGCGAGGAAATCAATGAATTCATCTTGTCTCTCCGCAGGAACGATAGGCAGGGAGTTATCTGTTACTTCCCGCCCTGTCCAGCCGAATACCTGCTCCGCGGCCGGGTTCCACAAGGATGCTTTGCCTTCGGCGTCAACGATCGTGATAGGCAGCGGTGATGCGTTGATGATCGCCTGGAACCGATGGCTGATGCTCCGGAATTCATCCTCGATCTCTTTCCTTTTGGCGATCTCATGGGTCGCTATTCTGTACAAGATAAAGCTGGTGAACCCGATGGCGATGCATACCAGAAGAATGCCGAAACCCAGTTTCCTGAACACGAGCCTGGACTCCTTTTGGGCGGCAATTTCATGGTCCTGCGCATACATGACCTCCCAGCCGGGAAGGTTGTCGAGAGAAGCGCGGTGGATCCTGTATCGCTTACCCAGGGCATCGACGGCATACTGGCCGCTCGTCAGTTCCAAACCCGTCCATGAAAATGGTCCCTTCCCGAATTGACGGGTTTCCGAGATCTCAGACAGCGTCTGCGAAGACAATTTCCATAATGCATGATAAAGCCAATCAGTGCGGCTGGAAACAAATATCATTCCCCGCGCATCGCTCAATACCATCACGCCGTCATCATGAGGATGGAGTTCGCGGTCTAAGTAATCAACAGACGTTTTTATCACGGCAACGCCGGCAGGGGCGTGCTGTCCTCCTGTATAAATGGGATAACTGTAATATACTCCTCGCTTGCCCGAGATCACTCCAAGGGCCAGGTAGACGGCTGATTTACCCTCCATCGACTGTTTGAAATAAGGACGAAAACCGAAGTTTTTTCCGACAAAGCTCTCGGAAGAATTACGATTGGAAGAAGCGATGGTAACGCCGGAAGAGCTGATAAGGTAACAGGCATTTACATCCAGGCTGCGCTGGAAGTGATCGAGGACGGCATTCGCCTTCTCCATTGTGTCCGCCTGGCGATTGACCATCACGCGCTGAACTTCCTTCATCCCGGCAAGAGCGGCGGCCATTCTTTCATGTCCGGAAAAATACAGCGCAATACGATTCGCAAGATCGTCCGTTCGCGTTTTTGCTTCCTGGTTCAGTTCCATGACCGCGCTTCCGATCATGGAATGATAATAGAGATAACCGCCCACCGATGCAGTTAAAAAAGCCAGCAACGCGAAGCTGATTATGATCAGGCGTATTTTCACTGGGCTCCCGTCGTGTTGTATTAGTGCAAATCAGGGAAAGTGAGTAATAGTTAACTATATCATATCTATGGGGAAGTTGTGGATGAGCGGAGTATTAACGCAATCTTTTCCGGAACCTGAACGAGCTGAGCGTCAGGACGGCCAGGCCAAGGGCAAAAAGCGCCGCCATCTGCGGCCAGAGAACGGCCAGACCGTTGCCTTTCAGGAAGAGTCCGCGGATGATCACCAGGAAATAGCGGAGCGGATTAGCGTAGGTCATGTATTGAAAGGCCATCGGCATGTTCTCGATGGGAAACATGAATCCTGAAAGGAGAATCGCCGGCATATAGAAGAGAAACGTGGCCATAAGCGCCTGTTGCTGGGTTTTTGCGATCGTGGATATGAACAGTCCGATGCCGAGGACGGACAGGAGGTAGATCCCGGTGCAGAGCAGCAGCAGCCATAAGGACCCCTGGACCGGGATATTGAAGATAAGCACGCCCAGGACCGTAATGAGGACCACGTCAAATAAAGCAATGAGCGCAAAAGGGACCGTCTTGCCGAGCAGCAATTCAATGGGCCTGAGCGGCGTTACCATAAGCTGTTCCATGGTGCCCATTTCCCGCTCACGGACCACGGCCATGGACGTGAGCAGAAGAGACGTGAGCATGATCACCATGGCAATAACGCCCGGCACATTATAATTCCTGCTCCTCAGCTCGGGATTGTACCACGCGCGCTGTTGGACCTCGATGCGCGGCGGGAATCGGGATGAGGGGCCGTCAAGGTCCTGAGCGTACTTTTTGATGATCCTGCCGGCGTAATCCACGGCAACGGTGGTGGTGTTTGAATCCGTGCCATCGGCGATCACCTGAACCATTCCGGGCATGCCTCGTTTCACATCGGCCGAAAAACCGCGGTTGATCTGAAGGACCAGGGATACCGTGCCCCGGTCCATCATTGTTTTTACCTCTCCGGGATTTTCCGGACAGGCCAGAACAGCGAAATACCCCGATGACACGAAGCGCCGGACCAGTTCCCGGCTTTGGACGGAATTGTCGAGATCTACAATGGCCGTCTGAATAGTGTTCACGTCCGTTGTCACGGCGAACCCAAACGCAAGCGTCTGCAGAACAGGTACGACGAAAACGATCGCCTTCATCCGCTTATCACGCAGGATCTGGATAAACTCCTTGATCACCATCTGTCTGATGCGATCGAACATTCTCATGCCATTTTTTTCTTGAATTTTTTGTTGGCTGCGACAAAGACGATCGCGGCGAAAAACACAAGGAATATCCCATCACCCGCGAGGATCGCGACGGGGTTGCCCTTCAGGAAGATCCCCTTCAGCGTTGTGACAAAATATCGCGCCGGAATCAGCCGGGACAGAAACTGAAGCGGCATCGGCATGTTCGAGATTGCGAACATGAAACCGGACAGAAGAAACGCCGGAAGAAAGGTCGCTACCATCGAGATCTGACTCGCCACAAGCTGGGACTTCGCAACAATGGAAACAACGATCCCGAGTCCAAGTGCGCCGAAAAGAAAAACGCTTGATACCACGCCGAGGAGGAGCACATTGCCTTTCAGGGGGACCTCAAAAAGAAAGACTGCCATGATGACTGAAATAACCATATCGATGAAACCGATGAGGAAGTACGGAAGCAGCTTCCCGAGGACCAGTTCCGGCGCCAGGACCGGCGTCGATATAAGCTGCTCCATGGTGCCCCGCTCCCACTCACGGGCGAACGTGAGGGAAGTAAGGAGCGCGGCAATGACCATCATGATGACCGCGATCAGACCGGGAATGATGAAGTTCCTCGATTTCAGCTCAGGGTTGTACCAGACCCGGACCCGCGGCTCCAGGAGCAGCCGGGATTTCCCGTTGCCGATCCTCCGGCCGTAGATATCCAGAAGCGCGGAAAGATATCCCAGCGCAATGGTCGCCGTATTTGAATCGCTTCCGTCCACAAGCACCTGAAGCTGTGCGACTTCGCCCGCCCGGACTTTCTTCGTAAAATCAGCGGGTATCCAGAGCGCCACGCGCGCTTTTCCCGCGTCCAGCCAGGCGTCGATTTCGCCCGGATCTTCGGCTGAACGGACGATCGCAAAGTATCCTGAGGCCGTCAGTTCCGCCGCGAGCTCCCTGCTCATGCCGCTCCGGTCGGCATCATATACGATCGTTGAGAGGTTGTTCACGTCAAGAGTGATGGCATAACCGAAGATCACCAGGAGAAGGACCGGCATGAGAAAGGCCATGGCAAGACTGAGCGGGTCGCGCCGGATCTGGATCAGCTCTTTTTTCGCAATGGCTTTTACTCTGAGATACTTCATGGTGACAAGCTCCAAATTTCAAGCATCAAATTACAAATAAATTCCAATGTTCAAATTCCAAATCAAAACAAACTCCAAACGCAAAGAGTAAATCGTTTCGAACATTGACATTTCGAATTTGAATATTATTTGGGATTTGTTATTTGTTATTTGGTGCTTGATTTTCAATCAGTATCACAAATACATCTTCCAAAGAGGGCACGATCTTATCGATCCTGCTCGCCGTAAGGTGAGATTCCTCAAGGATTTTCCATATAAGCGGGATCGCGTTTTTTGCGTTTTCCACCGTGGCGTGGAGCACGCTTCCGAAGATGGCTGTCTCTATCCCCTTTTGATCAAGCGCCTCCATGGCCTCGACAAGCGGTTCCACTTCTATCTCGAGAACGTCACGTGTCATGAAATCACTTCGCAGTTCATTTGGCGTTCCCTTTGCAATGATCCCGCCGCGATAAATGAGCGCAAGGCGGTCGCAGTAATCCGCTTCATCCATGTAATGCGTCGTGACAAAAACCGTGGTCCCGGCTGCGGCCATTTCATGGATCAGGTTCCAGAAGTTCCTGCGCGATATGGGGTCCACGCCTGAGGTGGGCTCATCAAGGAAGAGAACCGGCGGTTCGTGCAGAATAGCGCAACCCAGGGCCAGCCGCTGCTTAAAACCGCCCGGCAGGGTCCTCGTAAGGACGCTCCTTTTGTCCCCGAGTCCCGACATTTCCAAGGCCCATTCTTTTCGCCGCTCTTTAGTCTCCTGAGGAACGCTATAGATGCCGCTGAAGAAATTGATGTTCTCTTCAACGGTCAGATCGTCGTAGAGCGAGAATTTCTGGGACATGTAGCCGATGTTCTGCTTGATCTTTTCAGACTGGGTTATCACATCGTAACCGCCCACGGTTCCGGTCCCGGACGTAGGCAGGAGCAGTCCGCAGAGCATGCGGATCGTGGTGGACTTGCCGGCTCCGTTCGGGCCCAGAAAACCAAAAATCTCGCCTTTTGCGACGGTAAGGTCGATGTGATCAACTGCCGTAAAGTCGCCGAACGTGCGGGTAAGTTTATTCACGGTAACAGCCGTTATAGTTTGATTTGCATTCCGCATTCCGCATTCCGCACTCCGAACTCAAAACTCCGGACTGAATTTCCATCACTCCACCATGGAAATGAACACATCCTCCAGGGACGGGAGAATATCCCGAAAATCCTTTACATCGACGCCTAAGCGCTTCAGGCTGTCGACGATCTGGGCAGCCGGCACTTTTCCCTCAATAGTGATATGCAATCTGTCGCCATACAGGCTCACGCCGGCAACCCCGCCCATATTCTTTATGAGATCGAGGGATGAGCGCGCGTCGTCCGACCACACTTCAATCATGGGATGATGAAGAGAGCTTCTGACGTTCTTCGGAACATCTTCGATCAGTATCTTGCCCTTGTGCATCAACCCGATCCTGGTGCACCGCTCCGCCTCATCAAGATATGCCGTCGAGACCATGATCGTTACGCCTTCTCTGAGAAGTCCGTACAGGATCCTCCAAAAGTCCCTTCGCGAGACGGGGTCCACGCCGTTTGTGGGCTCATCGAGGAACAGGACCTCGGGAGTATGGACCAGCGCGCAGGCAAGGCCGAGTTTCTGCTTCATACCGCCCGAGAGCTTGCCCGCAAGTCTGTCTTTGAACGGCGTCAGGTTGCTGAAACCGAGCAGCCGTTCGATCCTAGCAGGCCGTTCTTCCCCGGGCACTTCGTAAATATCGGCGTAGAAAATGATGTTCTCCATCACCGTAAGATCTTCGTACAACCCGAACCGCTGGGACATATATCCGATCTTTTCTTTGATCGACTCGCCGTCAGTGAGAATGGAGCGCCCCGCGACCCAGGCATTCCCGGACGTGGCATCCATGATGCCCGTGAGCAGACGCATCGTCGTCGATTTCCCCGCCCCGTCAGGCCCCACAAGACCGTAGAGCTCTCCCTTACGGATATCAAGATTCAGCCGGTCAACAGCAAGGTTGTCTGCGAATGATTTGGTGAGCTTTTCTGTTTTGATTATTGCTTCGGCCATAATATATCGACGCTGCACCCCGTCATCTGTCCTCTTTACTCCGCGCTCCGAACTCCAGACTCCGGACTGTTTTTAAGGAGTATCTTCACATCCGCGGGCATGCCCGGCTTCAGCTCATTGTTCACGTTCTTCACCTTCAATTTAACGCCGAAGACGAGCTTCACCCGTTCCTCCCTGGTCTGCACGGTCCGGGGCGTGAACTCGGCTTCAGAGGAGATGTAGGCAACGGTTCCTTCGTATTTTTTGCCGGGAAACGAATCAACCTGCACCTCGGCCTTCTGACCGAGCTTTACGAAACCAAGGTTGCCCTCCTTTACGTAAACCTTGACCCAGGGATTTTCAAGATCGCCGATCGTCATAACGGTTATCCCCGCCGCGACCGTCTCCCCCTCTTCAACATTCTTCCTGAGCACCACGCCGCTGAGCGGAGCGTAGACAACCGCGTCTTTCAGGCGCACATCCGATGTGCCGAGCGTCGCACGGGACAGTTGGAGCTGCGATAGGGCCGCATCATAGGCGGCCTTGGCCGCATCCATCTGCTGGGAAGCAATGACCCCGTCCCGGTACAAGGTCGCGAACCGGTCATGGTCCTTCCGGGCCTTTTCAAATTGGACTTCGGAATTCCGCACCGAGGCTTTATTTTGATTGACCAGGCTTACAAGTTCAGCGCTGTCGAGCTCGGCTATTCTGTCTCCTTTTGCCACTTCCCTGCCTTCGTCCGTAAAGAGCCGCTGCACCCGTCCGGCGGACTTGAATCCGAGGTTCACTTCGGCGACCTCTACATTTCCAGACAGCGTCAAGATCTCCTGGCCGCGGCTGTTGCCGAAACGGAGGAACAGCGCTATTACAAGGCCCAGCGTCAGAACGATCCCGGCCGCAATAAGTCTTGTTTTCATAACCCATCTCCTTCAGATACGGCTAATTACATTATAACAGTAATGCTCAGGTCGAAACGACTTTCTTTCCTGCGCCTGATAAGCGTTTCAGCATTGCCTGAATTCCATTGCAGCAGCGGCGAAGTTAATCTATAATGAGCGGCGAGGCTCTATCTATGACCGTAAATTCAGCATATCAACCGATTCGCGCTGCGCTCTCTTTACTGTGCATGCTTGCGTCATGCCTCTGTCAGGGACATGCCCATGCAGACCCCTTGCTCCGGGCGACACAGGCGATCAAGGTACATGACGGTGACACCGTTACCCTTATGATAAACGGCAAAATGCTGAAAACCCGCCTCATCGGGATCGATGCGCCGGAGATGGGCCAGCGCCCCTGGGGCAAACTGGCCAAAGAACGGCTGATCGACATCCTGAACCATACCGATTGGACCGTGTTCATGGAAACCGACGTGGTTACACGCGACAAGTACGACAGACCTCTTGTCTATCTCTGGACAAAACACAAGGAACTGATCAATGAGCTGATGGTCCTTGACGGGCAGGCTCTTTTGTTCACGATCCGGCCGAATGTCAAATACGCGCCGAGATTCAGGCAGGCGGCGCGGCAGGCCCGGCAGGAGAAGAAGGGCCTTTGGGGTCCGAAAGGACTGAGGGAAAATCCCGCGCGCTACAGGGAAAAACATCCGAGGAAGCGGCAGGGATTGTGAAATGAGGATGCCACTGAGACGAATACGACGAAGAGACGTCAGCCTGGAGAGTAAGTATTATCGTTGTGTGCTGCTGTCTGACTTGAAGAATAGTACAACAAAGGGAAGTGCAACGTTCTCCGTGTCCGAGCTTTTGCCGCTGAACAGTCTTCATCTGTACACATCACGTTTTTACGAGAAATGCTTCTCCAACGCCTGGTCAATAAAATTCTTAAATTCGAGGCTGAATCTTCTTGTGCTGAACCGGAGAGCGTTTTCACGTATCAGTTTCCCCTCGAAGACGCTCTCATTTTTTTCGAAGAGGACAACAGCATTCTTCAGCGCGTCTACGGTCTGCTCATAAAAGAAAACCCCCGTGGGAGCCGAACGTTTATCATTCCGAATGCCATTGTCCGCAATCCGCAATGGATTCACTGTCTCTAAGGAACCGCCCCGGCCAAAAGCTATGACTGGAGTCCCGCAGGCCTGCGCCTCGACGGTAACAATACCGAAATCCTCCTCAGCGGCAAAAACAAAGGCCCTGGCTTTCTGCATATACTCTTTCATGACTTGAGGTGGTTGATGTCCGATAAGTTCTATGTTTCTTCCCGACCTGGACCTAATCTTTCGAAAATCAGGACCGTCGCCGATTACTATCAGTTTTTTGTCAGGCATCCCGGAAAATGCATCCACAATAAGGTCTATCTTTTTATAAGGGACCATTCGCGATGCGGTGAGGTAATATTTCTCTTTCTCTGAACCTGGAATAAAGGATTCGGTGTCCACAGGCGGATAAATGACCCCGGATTCCCGGCCATAGACCTTTTTGATCCGTTTCGCGATATACTGCGAAATGGCGATATAGTTATCCACTCTATTTGCTGTCGAACTGTCCCACAACCGCATATAGTGCAGGACCAGCCGGGCAAACAAGCCCTTCAGCCCCTTGTCCAGACGCGATTCCTTCAGGTATTGATGGTGCAGATCCCAGGCATAGCGTATGGGGGTATAGCAGTAGCAGACATGCAGCTGCCGGGCATGGGTCAGAACCCCTTTTGCGACGGCATGAGACGACGACAGAACAAGATCGTATTCTGAAAGATCGAACTGCTCGATTGCAAGCGGCATGAAGGGGAGGTAGGAACGGTATTTCTTTTTTGCGAATGGCAATGATTGGATAAACGACGTGCGCGCATGTTTATTAAGGATGAAACTCCTTTGCTCCTGAGTCAGAAAGTCAACGAGAGCAAACACGTCGGCTTCAGGATACAGCAAAAGGATCTGCTCCAGCGCCCGCTCCGCGCCCGCATAGGTGACCAACCAGTCATGAACAACGGCTGTTTTCAACGTCCCATGACCCCATTAAAAACCATAAAATGATCCTTTGCCGATTGTTCCCAATTGAAAGACTGCGCTTTTTTCAGGCCTTTTTTACGAAGGTCCCTTCTCAGTCGTTCGTTTGTCGAAACAGTGTAAATACCCTCAGCGATGTCGGTAATCTTTTTGGGGTCCACATAATAGGCCGCATCACCGCATATCTCAGGCAGTGATGAAGTTCGCGACACAATCACCGGAGATCCACAGGCCATGGCTTCTATAGGCGGCAGCCCGAATCCTTCATAGATTGATGGGTAGATGAATGCGCTGGCGACATTGTATAAGTAAGCCAGTTCACGGTCGGGAAGATACCCCAGATAAATGATGTTCCCCTTTTCCTGGCAAATAATCTCCATAATCTTCGCGTTGTGCCACCCGCTGAATCCCGCAAGGAGGAATTTATACTCTTTTTTGAAGGCGTCGGGAAGAGTGTTGTACGCAAGCAGCGCGCTTTCCAGATTTTTCCTCGGTTCGATACTGCCGACGAACAGAACATATTTTTTCGGCAACTCGTAAAGATCGGAAAAAGTGTCCAGCAGAGTACGTTCATAAACCTTGAAATTATCGTGGTCGATCCCATGGTTGATGACGTGAACCTTTGCCGGGTCGATGTGCAGATAATTAAGTATCTCATCCTTGATAAAGTGAGAAGCGGTGATGATTCTATCTGACTTGAGGATATTCTCCCAGAAATTTTTCTTGAAATATTCGCGCGTCTCCTTCCGATGCAGTTCCGGATACACATGAAATGAAAAATCATGGACGGTCGTGACAAGATGTTCGCTTTTAATGTGTTTAATGGGGACGTTATTGGGTTCCCAATATACTTCGCATTCCCTGTTTAAAAATTTAGAGGAAAAAAGAAGGCCTTCGCGGGCTATTTTCTTGAAAAAGTATGACTTGGAAATAAAGTGCTTCAATCTTTTGGCCAGCTTTTCTTCAGGTGAAGGGACTAAAATGTCGTGAAAGTACAGCTTTTTCCTGAAATATCCATAGTAATAGGTGGGATCGAAACCCAGGCCTGAGGGAAGGATCCTTCGGCTGATCTCATAGGTATACTTCGCAATACCCGTGAACTTCGACAGAAGCGATATGGCATTAATCACGAGGCTATGTTGTTTCATACATCCACCTCAGCGTGTTTTCAACAGAATAGAGTTTCGTGTCACCAATCAGGGAAAACAGCCTTTTCGGAGAACCAGCCAGCCTTACCATCTCATTATTTCTGATGAATGCCGGATTGACGAGAACATTGATTTCATATCCAGCCATCTCATTCATTTTTCTGATGATGTCAATGAGAGCGGTACTGATGCCACTGCAGATATTGACGGACTCCGAAATGGCCTGACTTTCCATCAGTTTTTTGTAGACCTCCACCACAAATCGAACATCGGAAAAATCCCTCGATACCTCCGTGTTCCCCAGTTCAATCTCGTGTTTTCTTTCCTTGAAATGCCTGATGATTTTTGGGAGGAGAAAATGATCCGCCTGGCCCACGCCGGAATAATTAAAGGGCCTTGTGATCAAGATGTTCAAGCGGTCGAAATAGGTCCTTGCCATCAACTCCATATTGAGTTTGCTGATGGCATAGTGGCTGATGGGCGCCGGACACAGGCCCTCGTCCACCACCTCCATCGGAGGGATGCCGTATACGTTTGCACTGCTGGCCAGAATAATCTTTTCGGGTCGCAGCCCCACTTCGAGAAGGGCGTCAAGTATGTTGATTGTCGCCAAAAAGTTAATGGCGTAGATCTGGGATATATCACTGTGAGGGACAAAGGATATGCCGGCAAGATGAATGATGAAATCGGGCCTTACAATGCCGAGCGCTGCAACGAGTTGCCGTCTGTCTGCAATGTTGCACACCAGGTGTTTTTTATTGGCGCTCCCCGGATACGACAAGCCGTAGACATCATACCCCGCGGAGATGAGCAGGTTTTCGAGATAAACACCGGTGAATCCATCGATGCCCGTAATGAGTACTTTTTTCATAATTTATTCGGCAGTGAAAACGGTGTTTGCTCATGATGCCTAAAAGGAAAATCCGCCGCGGCTCCTCCGTATATCAGCTTCCACCATGATCCTGCAGAGGTCTTCCAGTGATGATTTTGGCTCCCAACCCAAGGCGTTCCTTGCTTTTGACGGATCTCCGATCAGAAGATCAACCTCGCAGGGACGGTAGAATTTCGGATTGACCCGTACGGCCATCTTCCCCGTCTTTTTGTCGTGTCCCGTCTCTTTATCCGCTGTTCCTTTCCAGACTATTTCCATACCCGCCGCTTTGAAGGCCAGTTCGACAAAATAACGCACTGTCCAGGTTTTGTTCGTTGCGAGTACATAGTTGTCCGGCTCCGCATGCTGGAGCATCAGATACATCCCTTCGACATACTCCTTGGCATATCCCCAGTCGCGCTGAGAATCCATATTGCCCAGTTCAAGAAGATCAGGACTGCCCAGACTGATCTTCGCGGCCATGTCAGTTATCTTGCGCGTCACGAATTCCCTGCCCCGCAAAGGCGACTCGTGGTTGAAGAGTATGCCGCTGCATGCGAAAATACCGTACGACTCCCGGTAATTAAGCGTAGTCCAGTGAGCAAAAAGCTTGGCAACGCCATAGGGGCTCCTGGGATAAAACGGGGTATGTTCCGTCTGGGGGATTTCCTGAACCTTACCGAACAATTCCGATGTCGATGCCTGGTAAAACTTTATCCTCGGATTCACAATCCTGATGGCTTCGAGCAGATGAAGCGCCCCGAGACCAGTGATGTTCGCTGTTGTGATCGGCTGTTCGAATGAAACCGCCACAAAACTCTGGGCTGCAAGATTGTAGATCTCGTCCGGTTGAATGTCCGCGACAAGACGAATGCTGTTGCTTGCATCGGTCAGATCATATTCAACCAGATGCAGGTTCGGATTTGCCTGGATCCTCAGCTCTTCGATTCGCCAAAAATTAACCGAACTCGTTCTGCGGTAAGTTCCATAAACCTCATAACCTTTATTCAGCAATAATTCCGCGAGATAGGCGCCATCCTGGCCGGTGATGCCTGTTACCAAAGCCTTTTTCAAAAAATCCTCCAAGTTTTAGCGTCAAGCTAAATGATAGTGATACGGCCCGCAACGCCCGTTGAAATGCACTGGGTGAGAGACCAAGACATTATATAAGAGTCTGCGCAAATTGTAAAGCGATGAAAGTATTCATGTCAACCCTGTTACTGCAATGAGGAAACAATACGGCTCACTTGCTGTTCCATCATGGATTGGATGGACTGCAGGGAGGCCGGATCGGTCGCCTCAAACCGCATCACCAGGACGGGCTGGGTGTTTGAGGCCCGGATCAGGCC
>Ga0184616_10000160_pt1 | contig 12404 bp, 14 predicted proteins | sample PLM4_90_coex_FD_133145 | JGI IMG/M metagenome (GOLD analysis project Ga0184616, IMG submission 133145) | Groundwater sediment microbial communities from an aquifer in East River, Colorado, USA - PLM4_90_coex | ecosystem: Environmental > Terrestrial > Soil > Riparian zone | place: USA: East...
ACCCACGTCAACGAGGGGACCGGGGAGAATCCCGAGGATGGCTTCGAAGAGCGGTCGCAGATCCTTGCCGTCGATTGTCGGGTCGGTCGTGGCAGTTCCGAGCTTGGCGTTCGTGTAAACAACCGGAAATCCGAGCTGCTCCTCGGTCGCGCCGAGGTTGTCGAACAGGTCGAAGGTCTGATCCAGCACCCAATGTGGTCTGGCGCCGGGACGGTCTACTTTATTAATGACTACGATGGGCTTCAATCCGAGTGCAAAGGCTTTTTGCGTCACGAAGCGGGTCTGCGGCATGGGGCCGTCCACTGCATCCACCAGCAGCAACACGGAATCCACCATCGAGAGCACCCGTTCCACCTCGCCGCCGAAATCGGCGTGGCCGGGTGTGTCCACGATGTTGATGCGGTAGTCGCGCCAGCGCAGCGCGGTGTTTTTGGCGAGAATGGTGATGCCGCGCTCGCGCTCCAGATCGTTGGAATCCATGACGCGCTCGGTCACCGCGGCGCGCGCGCCAAAGGTGCCCGATTGCTGCAACAGTTTATCCACCAGCGTGGTCTTGCCGTGATCCACGTGGGCGATGATGGCGATATTTCGTAAATTCTCTATCACAGTGACACCCGTACTTAGCAAAACCAAACATTATACACTGCAATAGTTACCGGACGCCACCATGTTGATATATGGACATATTAAAGCCGTAAGTCCTACCCCCCAAGCAGTGCTCCGATTGAATAGGCAACCACCCCCGCCCCGCCGCCGATCAGGACCATCCGCAAACCGCCCCACAGAGCCTGTCTCCCGGTGAACAGGCTGAGCGTCGCTCCCACGGCGAACAAACTGACGGCCGCAAGTCCTGCGCTCACGGAAACCGCTGCGTGCAGATGCAAAAAAAACGGCAGCAAAGGGATTACGGCGCCGATGCCAAAGGAGAAAAAGGAGTAAAATGCCGCGCCCCAGGCCGAGCCGAGATCGTCGGGGTTGAGGCCCAGCTCTTCCCGCGCCAGACTGTCGAGGGCGTGTTCGGGGTTGCGAATAATGTTTTGCGCGAAGCTGCGCGCCTGCCCCATGTCCGCCCCGCGCGCGTGGTAAATGAGCGCAAGCTCCTCGGCCTCTTCGTCCGGGTACTGTTCCAGTTCCTCGCGCTCCAGGCCGATCTGGTATTCGTACATCTCCCGCTGGGATCGCATGGAAATATATTCGCCTGCGGCCATGGAAAGCGCGCCGGCGAGGAGCCCGGCCACACCCGACAACAGGATGAGCTTGGGATCGCTGATCGCTCCGGCCACCCCGAGGATGAGACTGGTATTGGAGACCAGCCCGTCGTTCACGCCGAATACGGCGGCGCGCAGATTGCCGCCGCTCCCCGCTCCCTTGTGGCGATGGCCGAAGTCCTGCACCGAGGTGGGCAGGACATGTCCTACGGCTCCCGGCGCACCTGCATACACAGAGAGGCCGCGAATCTTGATAGCGGCCAGCACTGGCCGGATGGTGCGCGGGCCAAGCGTGCGGATCAGGCCCGCAACCACTCTTGTCCGTAGTGAGGGATGAAACTCATGGGGTGGCGCGCCGCCGTGTCGCGTTATCTGCTCCGCCCAGATGCCCGCTTGCGCCCCGGCCGCCTCGCCTAACCGCTTGAACAACGTGCCCTTGACGGGGTCGGTCTCCACCTCCACTAACACCTGGTAGAGATAGGCCGACTGCATCTCCTCAGTCCAATTTTCTTTCGCTGACATAGTGCCCTTTGCGGCGCAAGCCTAAAGCCTGGGCTTATGATACGATGGAATACTGGAAAATACCTCTTACCGTCATGGCCAAAAAACCTCACCTCGATTTTGAACATGCCCTCAAGGAACTGGAGGCGCTGGTGACGCGCATGGAAAAAGGCGATATCAGCCTGGAGGATTCGCTGAAACATTTCGAACGCGGCATCGAGCTGACCCGCGCCTGTCAAACGGCCTTGAAAGAGGCCGAACAGAAGGTACAGATCTTAATGGAAAAAGACGGTGAGCTTGAGGCCCAACCCTTCGATCCTTCGACAGGCTCAGGACGAGAGGAATAGCCTTGGCTCGAGATGCCGGTGATTCTGTTAGTCCTATTATACCGTCCGGCAATACTCTCGACAGCCTGCTGAGCAGTTATCAGCGCAGGGTCGAACAGGCCCTTGAGCAACGGTTGCCCAATGCCCAGCAACACCCTGCCGCGCTCCATCAGGCCATGCGCTATGCCGTGCTGGGCGGCGGTAAACACCTTCGGCCCATTTTGGTCTATGCCTCCGGCGCGTGCCTGAGTGCGGAGTTGGAGAGCCTGGACGCGCCCGCCTGCGCGGTCGAGATGATCCACGCCTATTCACTGGTGCATGACGATCTCCCCGCCATGGACAACGACGATCTGCGCCGCGGCAAGCCCACCTGCCACAAGGCGTTTGGCGAAGCGACGGCCATCCTAGCGGGCAACGCGCTGCTGACCCTGGCCTTTCAGATACTCGCGCAAGATCCCGCCCTGGTCGCTCCCGGCATCCTGCCTCCCGTGCCGTACAGGGATGTACCAATGTCGCAGGAGGCAGGAAGCCGGGAGCGACCGACATTAGTACGGCCCTGTACGTCACAGGCGAGCGCCGTCACCCGTCTCAAGATGATCGAGATCCTGGCCGAGGCGTGCGGATCACACGGTCTCGCGGGCGGTCAGGAAATGGATCTCGCGGCGGTGGGGAAGACTCTGTCGCTCGCCGAACTGGAACACATGCATCACCACAAGACCGGCGCCTTGATCCGCGCCAGCGTGCTGTTGGGCGCCTGGTGCGCAGCCGAGCTTGATAGCGCCCTGCTGGAGCGGCTCGACCGCTACGCGCAGGCCATCGGCCTCGCGTTTCAAATCCGCGACGACATCCTCGACGAAGAGGGAGAGACGCAAGTGCTAGGCAAAACGGCGGGGGCTGATCGTGCTCTCAACAAACCTACGTATCCTGCGATCGTCGGCATGGCCGAGGCCAAGCGCATGGCCGATGAGCAGCGTGATATTGCGCTCGCCTCGATCAAAGATCTTGATCCCCGCGCCGACCCGTTGCGCTGGATTGCGGATTATATTGTAGAGCGCTCTATGTAGGTAGGCTCAAGCCGTTAGGCGGAGCCGACAGATTTGAGTCTGAAGATCAAAAAGACTTAACGCCAAGACGCGAAGACGCCAAGGTTTTAATTTGTTTTTATAATCAATTACTTTTTGGTATTCTTTACGTTTTTGCGTCATTGCGTTGAGATCTGTAGGCCGCTTGCAAAAGCCGCGGGGACCCTCCATCATCATCCATCATCAATAGCTTATCTCATTGAAACCGCCTCATGACCGATCCGTTACTCCCTCGCATCCATAGTCCCCAAGACCTGCGCACACTGAGCGAGGCGGAGCTGATCGCGCTCGCCGCTGAGTTGCGCGCGTTTCTGATTGAGTCCGTGGGGCGCACGGGCGGCCATCTCGCGGCGGGCCTGGGGACGGTCGAGTTGGCGATTGCCTTGCACTACGTCTACGACACGCCGCGGGATCTGCTGGTCTGGGACACCGGCCATCAGAGCTATCCGCACAAGATTCTCACCGGCCGGCGTGAGGCGATGGCCCGGCTCAGGCAAAAAGGCGGGATTGCGGGCTTTCCCAGCCGCAGCGAAAGCCCTTACGACACCTTCGGCGTGGGTCATGCGGGCACCTCCATCAGCGCGGCGCTCGGCATGGCGCTGGGCGCCAAGACGCGCGGCGCGAGCGAGCAGAAGATCGTCGCAGTGATAGGCGACGGCGCGCTCACCGCGGGCATGGCCTTCGAGGCCCTGAATCACGCCGGCGATCTCGGCGCCAATCTGCTGGTGATACTCAACGACAACGACATGTCCATCTCGCAGAACGTGGGTGGCATGTCCAACTATCTGGCGCGCGTATTGTCGGGCCGGTTTTACGCCTCGGTGCGCGAGGGCGGCAAGAAGGTGCTCGCGGGCCTGCCTCAGATTGAAGAGCTGGCGCGCCGCGCCGAGGAACACATGAAGGGCATGGTGACGCCGGGCACCTTGTTCGAAGAGCTGGGTTTCAATTACATCGGCCCGATAGACGGCCATGATCTGCACAGCCTCATCAAGACCCTGCGCAATCTGCGCTCGCTCAAGGGCCCGCAGTTTCTGCACGTGGCCACCCAAAAGGGCAAGGGCTATTCGCCCGCCGAGGCGGACCCCAGCGGTTATCACGGTGTCGCCGCCTTCGATCCCGGCAGCGGCGAGCCGCTCGCCAAGCCAGGCGGAAAGCCAAGCTATACGCAGGTGTTCAGCGACTGGCTGTGCGACATGGCGGCGCGCGATGAACGCCTCGTCGGCATTACGCCCGCAATGTGCGAGGGTTCCGGACTGGTGGAATTCGCTAAGCGTTACCCCCAGCGCTATTTCGATGTGGGCATCGCCGAGCAGCATGCCGTGACCTTTGCCGCCGGCCTCGCCTGTGCAGGATTAAAACCGGTCGTGGCGATCTACTCGACCTTCCTGCAACGCGCCTACGACCAGCTTATCCATGACGTCGCCTTGCAGAATCTCCCCGTGCTGTTCGCTATAGACCGCGCCGGGCTGGTTGGTCCCGACGGCCCCACCCACGCAGGCAGTTTTGATCTTTCCTATCTGCGCTGCATCCCCAACATGCTCATCATGGCGCCCAGCGACGAAAACGAATGCCGCCAGATGCTCTATAGCGGGTTTTTGCACGACGGCCCCGCAGCGGTGCGTTATCCGCGCGGCGCGGGTCCAGGTGCCGCCGTGCAGGCCTCCATGAAGGCGCTGCCCATCGGCAAGGCGGAGTTGCGCCGGCAGGGTAAGCGGATCGCCCTGCTGGCCTTCGGCAGCATGCTGAAGCCGGCCCTGGATGCCGCCGAACAACTCGATGCGACGGTGGTCAATATGCGCTTTGTAAAGCCTTTGGACGAAACCTTGCTGGCAGAACTCGCCGGCCATTACGAACTCCTGGTCACTGTTGAAGAAAACGCGGTGGCGGGCGGTGCGGGCAGTGCGGTGGCTGAATGTCTTGCCAATCAGGGGCTTGTCGTCCCTTTGTTACACCTCGGCCTACCCGACAGGTTTATTGAACAGGGCACGCGCGCTGAGCTGCTGGCGGACTGCGGGCTGGATGTGGCAGGCATCGTGCGGGTGATTGATACCCATTATGAAACAGAACCACAGCCTTTCCCGGCGGTCAAAAACATAGTAAAATAGTCAACTATTATGGCCGCTCAATACACCCTCAAAATCCTGACCGATTTCGCCAGCGCCCACACCCTGCGTGACTACCCCGGCGACTGCAGTCGCATGCATGGCCACAACTGGAAGGTGGAGGTCGAGGTGATCGCGCAGCAGTTAGATGAGGTGGGCATGGGCCTGGACTTCAAAGTCATCAAAGAGGCGACCCGCGCACTCGCCAAGCGGCTCGACCATCACTATTTGAACGACATCGAGCCGTTTGACAAGATCAATCCGACCGCGGAAAACATCGCCGCCTATTTTTATCAGGGCCTGTCGCAGCGGCTCAATAATCCGCACGTGCGGGTGAGCGCCGTCACGCTGTGGGAGACGGATCGCGCCTGCGTGCGTTACAGCGACGAGGCGGTGGAAGAGGTCAAACCAAGGCGGGCGTGCGTCCAAGAGGATACTGCCGTATGAAAATCGCAACCAAGCCGGACAGTATTCTCACCATCGCCGACGTGCAAGGCACCGCGGATACGCGCCGCATCGCCATCAACAAGGTGGGAATCAAGGACATCCGTCACCCGGTGCGGGTGCGCGACCGCACCGGCGGTGAGCAGCACACCATCGCCAACTTCAACATGTACGTGAACCTGCCGCACAATTTCAAGGGCACGCACATGTCGCGCTTTGTGGAGATCCTCAACAAGCACGAGCGCGAGATCTCGGTAGCCTCCTTCAAGGACATGCTGCACGAAATGACCGAGCTACTGAATGCCGAATCCGGCCACATCGAGATGAGCTTCCCTTATTTTGTGAATAAGGCCGCGCCGGTGTCGGGCGTGCAGAGTCTGATGGATTACGAGGTAACGTTTACCGGCGAGGTGGTGAATCAAAAAACCAGCCTCACCGTCAAGGTTCAAGTTCCTGTCACCAGTTTATGCCCCTGCTCCAAGGAAATCTCCCGTTACGGCGCGCACAACCAGCGCTCGCACGTCACCGTCCAGGTGCGCGTACAAGGCTTCGTCTGGATCGAAGAGCTGATAGACATGGTCGAAAAACAGGCGTCCTGCGAGCTGTACGGTCTGCTCAAGCGGCCCGATGAAAAGTACGTCACCGAACGTGCTTACGAGAATCCGAAGTTTGTTGAAGACATGGTGCGCGACATCGCCGCCGTGTTCAATCAAGACGAACGGATTGAGGGCTATGTGGTGGAATCCGAGAATTTCGAATCCATCCACAACCACTCGGCCTATGCGATGATCGAAAAAGACAAGGGCGCGGAGGCGACCCGGCTTTAGTTCTTCTTCCGCAACTCCATCACTTTTTCTTTGTGCTGAATTTCCAGTTTCCCTAGAAACGACATCCCCAGCAACACCTCGGTGGGGCTGTCGCCGACGATGACCGCAGCGTCAACATCGCGCAGTTCGATCTCGCCGACCTTGACCTTGGCGAGTTTGATCATGAAGGCCTCCGCCATACCCGATGCGGTGCTCACCACCGTGCGCTGGCCGTCGAGACGGTAGCTGAGGCCTAACCGTTTCGCCTCGTTGGCGTTCATGGCGATGAAGGTCGCGCCTGTGTCCACCAGAAAATTCACCGGCAGGCCGTTGATGCTGCCGACCGTGGTATACATACCCGCCGGGTTGGGATAAACCTGAAACGCAGTGTGTTTGGGCGCCGCGAATTGAGTGTTGACCTGATTGCCCAGCGGATAGCTGCGGCGCCTGCCATCCACCTCCAGCACCGCGCCGTTGCTGCTGGCGGATATAAGGGTGACGCCCTCCGGGCTGGTTTGTCCCGGCGCGAGGCTACGCTGTTTGCCGTTGATGTTGACCACGGCCTTGTCCTTGAATAACCCCAGCACCATGATGTCACCCGCCGTCGCCGGCAGACTGCCGAGCGCCGCTAGTATTCCCGCTATCTTGATAAATCGCATGCTTCTTTCTCCAGATCCTCGATGGCATCGAGGATGGATACAAATCGCGTGCCAAAGGGAGTCAGTGTGTATTCGACGTGCGGCGGGATTTCGGGAAACTCGCTGCGCCGGAATATCCCGTAGTTGACGAGCTTGCGCAGGCGCTGGTTCAATACCTTGGCGGTGAGCCCATCTACGCTGCGCTCTATCGCGCCGGGCCGATGAACTCCCTGGCGCACCCGTTGCAACACTGCCAAGGACCATTTACAGCCGACGATATCCTCGACAATTCTGCTCACCGGCGGCTGTTTTGCGGCAGGCTGCAAAATTTTTTTAACGTTTGCGTTCATAAAGATGCACCGAAAAGTACCTATCCCACCAAAGAGTGGTTACTTATCACACGACTCGAAACGGATTATGTTTGCAACCTCAGTTGGTTTATATCCTATAGGAGGACATCGTGATGTATAACGTCAAAAGATTCAAGCCGGTGATAATGCTGCTGGTGCTGAGTGTGGGTCTGGTTCCTTATGTCTATGCCGCCGGGAGCGCCAGTCTGTATGACCGGCTGGGCGGCAAGAAGGCCATCAAGGCTGTAGTCGCGGAGTTTACGAGTATTGTGGGCGGTGACCAGCGCATCAACCACTACTTTGCCAAAACCGACCTCACCCATTTTAAGGCCATGATGGTTGACCAGATCTGTGAAGGCAGCGGCGGGCCGTGCAAGTACAAGGGGCGTGACATGAAGACCACGCACAAAGGCATGGCCATAACCGACGCGGATTTTAACGCCGTGGTCGAGGATCTGGTCAAAGCATTGGATAAGTTCAAGGTGGCGAAGAAAGAGCAGGACGATCTGTTGGGTATACTCGGGCCTATGAAGCCCGACATAGTCGGTCAGTGAGGTGAGCCCCGGCACGCGCGCGTGCCGGATTATTTTAAATAGAAAGTGCTTTATGGAAGTGATTGTATACAGTGATTTCAATTGCCCGTTTTGCTATGTCCTGAACGAGCGCATCCACGCCGCGGGTGTTGCAGATCGCGTGCAATGGCGCGGGGTACAGCATGCGCCGCAACTCCAGATCCCGATGGCGCCAGCCGATGCCCACTTGGGCGCCGAGCTGCAAGATGAGGTGCGGGCAATCCGGCAGTGGGCCCCGGAAATCGCGATTGCAATTCCTCCCGGTAAGCCGAACACTGGACCTGCCAACGCTGCGGTGGCGGCCGCGTTGCTTGCGAATGCCCCCGGAGCCCACGACTTCAAGAACTCGCTCTACCGGGCCTTCTGGCGACAGGGCGTCGATCTGTCGAGCTCAAAAGTGTTACACGACCTGGCGCGGGCGGCCGGTTTACCAGAGCGCTGGGACGCAGCGAATGTTGCCGCCACTGTCGCCGGCTGGCAAGATGGCTGGATGAGAAGCGGTTTTAGAGGGGTGCCCGCGATGCTGCGCAGTGACGGGCAGAGGCTTGAGGGGTTGGTTTCTCAACAGGTCTTGCAAGCCTTCGTGCAGGGTTAGCAGGCTGTTGAAAAACAGCCTGCGTGCGGTGCATGAATGCGCCGCCATTTTTTAAGCACGGGGTAGGTGCTTGAAAAATGGCGCAAAGCAAAAATCGCACTTTTTGCTTTGTGAGTTGAAAAAGCCCATGGATGGGCTTTTTCAACATCCTGCTAGAGACGAATGACTGCCGTGGAGTGTAGAGTGAAACCGCTGCGTATCTTTCGCCATTTTCCCACCGAAGGGCCAGGCTATCTGGCGCATTTTCTGGATCAGCGCAACATCCCGTATGAGTTGATCTGCATTGATGCGGGTGAGGACATTCCTTCACGTCTGGACGATACTTCCGGCCTGGTCTTCATGGGCGGTCCGATGAGCGTCAACGATGATCTGCCCTGGATCAAGCAGGAGCTCGACCTCATCCGCCGCGCAGCCGAAGCCGGACTGCCGTTACTGGGACATTGCCTGGGCGGGCAGCTCATCAGTAAGGCGCTCGGCGGCAGTATTACCGTCAATCCCGTCAAAGAGATCGGCTGGCATCCTGTGCAACACATCAAAAATGAGGCGGCGCGAGACTGGCTGGGAGAATTGCCTGAACACTTCGAGGCATTTCATTGGCACGGCGAGACGTTCACATTGCCCGAAGGCGCTGCGCCGATCCTTACCAGTCGCTACTGTGTGCAACAGGGTTTCGTGGACGGCAACATCCTCGCCTTGCAGTGCCATATCGAGATGACGGCGGAGATGGTGGGTGTATGGGCAAGCACAGGCGGCAAGGAATTGGTGGCCGACACGCAGAGTGTGCAGAGTGTAGCAGAGATGATGCAAGACCTGCCCGCCAGGATAGACGCCTTACATAAAGTCGCTGAGGTGTTTTATACACGCTGGCTGCGCTCTTTAGAGCTACCAGTATAAGTTCCTGTCACATTTCGCGTGGCCGGGGGTGTGAGGCGCGCATAAAAAATTTGTTGAGAATGCTGGACATAGGCAAGAAAAGCGTTAAACTCACCTGTAGCGGACGTGACCGACCGGACCTTATAAGGGCTTCTTCACGGGCGCTTAGTTTGGAGGCAGGCGTTTTGTATGTGCATCATTGTAAGGTGAGAGATACGGTGAGCAGCCTGTTGAGTTTAACCATAAATAAGAGGTAGTAACATGAGTCTTGGTACTGTGAAGTGGTTCAATGATAGTAAAGGTTTTGGATTTATCTCACCGAAGGATGGCAGCGAAGACGTGTTCGTTCACTACTCGGCCATTACAGCAGAGGGTTTTAAGACACTGACAGAAGGTCAGACTGTCGAGTTCGAAACAACCAAGGGCCCCAAGGGCTTGCAGGCGACCAACGTAAGGCCCGCCTGATAGTAACAGCACAAGCCTCAGTGTGTGGCTTGTGCGCAGGGAAGTGATCCTGCTTTAGCAATGCATCATGTCCTGCCTTCTGGGCAGGGACCCGATCTGCTCTCGTCCTGAATCCGGCACCCCGCGTGCCGGTCGGAGCCTGTGCCGGGTTGTGGGTGCTAATAAAAATGAACGCTCACCTTAAGACATGCCTTACAGCCTTGGCTATTGCTGCGCTTACCCTGTGCGCTCTGGTCGGTTGTGGACAGAAGGGCGATTTGTATTTACCTGAGCCACGCCCGCAGCCTCAACAAACACCTTGAGTCTCCTCTAAGATTCCTGCCCTAGAACGGCAGGGATAATCTCGTATGCAACCCTTCACCTATCGCAATAACCGGCTGTTCGCCGAGGACGTGGATCTTGGAGTCCTCGCCGATCTCTACGGCACACCCTGTTATGTCTATTCGCGCGCGGCGCTGGAGGAGCGCTGGTGCGCCTTCGATCAGGCGTTTGCCGGGTGCAGGCATCTGGTCTGCTACGCCGTCAAGGCCAACTCCAATCTCGCCGTGCTCAACCTGCTGGCGCGGCTGGGTTCGGGTTTCGATATCGTCTCGGGCGGAGAGTTGGAGCGCGTCCTGGCGGCGGGGGGCGATCCCGGCAAGGTGATTTTTTCAGGTGTCGGCAAGACTGATGCGGAGATGCAGCGTGCCCTGGAGGTCGGCATTATGTGTTTCAACGTCGAGTCCGAGGCCGAGCTGGAGTGTCTCAACGAGGTCGCGGGTCGTCTGCACAAGCGCGCGCCGGTCTCGCTGCGCGTGAATCCAGATATTGACGCGCGCACCCATCCTTATATCTCCACCGGCCTCGCCGAAAGCAAGTTCGGGATAGACATTACCGCCGCCCATGAGGTCTACCGGCGCGCTGCGGCGATGCAGCACATCGAAGTGTTGGGCGTGGACTGCCACATCGGTTCGCAGTTGACCGAAGTCGAGCCTTTTGTGGAGGCTCTTGAGCGGGTATTGTCCCTGGTGGACAGGCTAGGGGATGATGGCATTGCACTCCGCCATCTGGATCTTGGCGGCGGACTGGGCATCCGGTATTCGGACGAGGCTCCGCTGGAGCCTGCGCAATACGCCGCGGCATTGCTTCCGCAACTCAGCAATCGGGATTATCAAATTCTGATTGAGCCCGGACGCGCCATAGCCGGCAACGCCGGGATCTTGTTGACCCGGGTCGAATATATAAAGCACAGCCGGCACAAGAATTTCGTGATCGTGGACGCCGCCATGAATGACCTCATGCGGCCCGCCCTGTACGATGCCTACCATGCTATCCGGCCGGTGCAGGAGCGTAGCGGCGACGTACAGGGACGTACTAGTGTCGCGGGAGGCAGGACGCCGGGAGCGACTGAGGCGCAGATCTATGATGTAGTCGGCCCGGTGTGTGAAAGCGGCGATTTTCTGGGCCGGGATCGCAGCTTGAACATCCAGTGCAACGATCTGCTGGCGATCTTTTCGGCGGGCGCCTATGGTATGAGCATGAGCTCCAATTACAACACCCGCCCGCGCGCGGCGGAAGTGATCGTGGACGGCGCCCGGCACCACCTTGTGCGCGCGCGAGAGACGGTGGCGGAACTGTTTGCGGGCGAAAAACTGTTACCGTAGCAAGCTGTGTTGAATTGCGGCCTGCTGTGCCCAATATCAATAAACACAATAACCGCAGAGGACGCAGAGGACCACCAGGAAAATACAATTTACCATCAAGGATGCAAGGAAATAACATCAAAAGGGTTTGTTTCTCCTCCGCGTCCTCTGCGGTGAATCGTTGTTTTTGAATGAAATTGGAATTAAATAGAGGCTAATCAGTGGAACAATTTCACGGTACAACCATCCTGTCGGTGCGGCGTAACGGCAAGGTCGTCATCGGCGGCGACGGGCAGGTGACCATAGGCAACACGGTCATGAAGGGTAATGCGCGCAAGGTGCGCAGGCTGTATCACGACCAGGTGATTGCCGGTTTTGCCGGCGGCACCGCGGACGCCTTCACGCTGTTCGAGCGTTTTGAGGCCAAGCTGGAAAAACACCAAGGCAATCTCACTCGTTCCGCCGTCGAGCTCGCCAAGGATTGGCGTACCGACCGCATGCTGCGGCGCCTGGAGGCCTTGCTCGCGGTCGCGGACAAAACCGCTTCGCTCATTATCTCCGGCAACGGGGATGTCATCGAGCCCGAGCAGAGCCTGATGGCTATCGGCTCGGGCGGCCAATTCGCCCAGGCGGCGGCGCGCGCGCTGCTTGAGAACACCGATTTCGATGCCCGCACCATTGTGGAGAAGGGCATGGCGATTGCGGCGGACATCTGCATTTATACCAACCGGAATTTGACGATAGAGGAGTTGTAGGCCGTTTTGGTCTACACCGTTATGACGATGCTGACACCTAAAGAAATCGTCCAGGAACTGGACAA
>Ga0184616_10000161_pt1 | contig 12381 bp, 10 predicted proteins | sample PLM4_90_coex_FD_133145 | JGI IMG/M metagenome (GOLD analysis project Ga0184616, IMG submission 133145) | Groundwater sediment microbial communities from an aquifer in East River, Colorado, USA - PLM4_90_coex | ecosystem: Environmental > Terrestrial > Soil > Riparian zone | place: USA: East...
AGGCGTCCATCAATGTGCCTCTTACAGGCGCTCCCCTTGACAAACCGTCCCTGAAAAAAAGATTCGAAGGGAAAAAGCATATTCTCGTGATCTGCGACACCGGGCTATCAGGCGCCTGGGAAACCCGCAGGCTGCGAGGAATCGGGTTTTCGAATGCAGTCAATGTCCAGGGCGGCCTTGATGCATGGCTCACCGGCGATCCGAAGGCGCTCGATAAGAAAGCAAGAACCTCCCGGGGAACAACTGACGGCGTTATCGCGACGGTGCTGCCCGTTTCCGAGCAATTCATCATTACCATGGCGGCCTGGGTTCTCAAGCCGTTGTACCAGATTCTTTCCATGGTCATCGCGGTCATGCTCTGGAAGCGCAGGGAGCCTGATTTCACCGCGCTCCGTCGGGCGGTGATCGCTTTTTTTCTCGGGGAGAATGCCTGCGCGCTCAACTATCTCGTTTTTCATGAGCAGAGCGTGCTGATGGAATACTGGCATACCTACGGCATGCTCCTTTGTTTCGGACTGGTGGTGTACGCGCTGATGGAGGCGTTCGACAAGCGCGTATTCCATTTTTCCGAACGCGGGAAAAAGTGCGCGCTGCTGCCGCTGTGCGGACACTGTTATAAATACAGCGGCGTTTCCTGCAATTTGCGGCTTCTTTTTCTCTTTATCATTCCCGTGTCCGCTGTTGTCGCGGCAATACCGCTTACCGCGTCCCTGGGCAGTCATTTTTTTACCGGGAATGTATTCGGGTATCCGGTCATTTTCGGACATCCCGTCATGTATCAGGTTATTGAGACGCGTTTTTATCCCCTGGTGTCGCTGTGTTTTCTGACGATTTCCTTCCTTGCCCTTCTGCTTTTCAGGGAAAACGGTTTTGAGGCTTCGAAAATATTTTTTGCAATGGCGCTCGGCCCGCTCGGATTCAGTCTCATGAGGTTCTTTTGCTATTGGGGGTATCAGCAAAATCCTTTGTGGGCGGATGCATGGGAGGAAATTACGGAATTTCTTTTCATAGCCGCAATCCTCTGGCTGCTGCTGAGGGTCCGTGCAGTTTCCCGGCAATCCGCAATAGGGCATTCGCAGCAAATGGATTAAATCTTCTTGAAGTAAAAATGTACCATCCTGTTCTTGCTCCCCGTTTTTTAGTCCTCGCCGCGCATCCTGAAAACGACATGGCCTCAAACGGTAAATAGCAGGTCAAATGCATTTACAAATACAATCTTGACATGGAGGTTATAGAGGAGTAGATTTCTCCCATATGTAGGAGCGGGTAGTCCTTGCCCCGGGTTGTGCGGCTCTGTTCTTCTCAGCTGTCGTTAAAGGACATTCAAGCGAGGAAGATATGATGAGGATGCTGGAGTATTCGGTTGTTACGGTGTTTTTTGTTCTGTTATCTGCCGCATCAAGCGCCGCGGCGGAATATCCCACGGGCAAGCCCGCGGTGCTGTTGTCCGGTAATTTCCCCTGTTCGAATTGTCATGCCGGTATGACGCCGGATCCCGCACGAAGATCCCTTACGTTCCACCCTGAAATAAAACTCAAAGAGCACGGCGAACAAAGGATGTGGTGCTTTGCGTGCCACGATGCCGCGGACCGGGATCATTTGCGGCTCGCCGACGGGGAGAAGGTTCCTTTTATCGAACTGCACCGGTTGTGCGGTCAATGCCATGAAAACATTTACCGTCACTGGAAAGCGGGGATTCACGGCAAACGAACGGGATCCTGGGAAGGGGCGAAGCAGTATTACCTCTGCACCAACTGCCATAACCCGCACAGCCCGAGGTTCAAGCCTCTGGCGCCTGAGCCTGCGCCGATAAAACCCGTTAACACACTGAGGAGGCGCTTATGAAGAAGAACCTCACGAGGAGAAATTTCATCAGGCTGTCGGCTCTGGGGATCGCCGCAACTGCCGCCGGATGCAGCAAAGGAACGGCATGGGACGATTTTTTTCAAAAACGATTTCAGGAAATGAAACCGGACGAAATCGCCGGGTTCCTCAAAAAACTGGAAAATCGCTATGCGGGAACATACGGAGCTCCTTTCAGCGTCAAGGCCACGCCCGCGAAAGAGAAGGTCGTATTCGGATACGGGCTCGATCTCTCGCGGTGCATCGGGTGCCGCCGTTGCGTATCCGCCTGCGTCAAGGAGAACAATCCCTCCCGTGATGTGCAGATTCAGTGGATCCGTGTTCTCCGAATGAAGAAGGGCGAGTTCAATCTCGAAAAATCAGAACCCTATTACGAGCCGGAAACCGTGCCCGAGGACGGTTTTTTCACAATCCCGGTCCAGTGCCAGCAATGCGAAAATCCTCCCTGTGTCAAGGTCTGCCCGGTGAAGGCGACATGGAAGGAACCGGACGGTATCGTGGTGATCGACTACAACTGGTGCATCGGGTGCAGGACGTGCATGGCCGCATGCCCCTACCGGGCGAGGAAGTTCAACTGGAACGAGCCGGTCATTCCGCGTGACGAGGTCAACCGGGACACCCATTACCTGGGCAACCGGCCGCGCATGAAAGGGGTGGTGGAAAAATGCACCTTCTGCATTCAGCGGGCGCGGGAAGGAAAATACACAGCCTGTGTCGAGGCCTGTCCCGTGGGTGCGAGAAAATTCGGCAATCTCCTCGATCCGAAAAGCGAGATCCGGTACGTGCTCGATAATTTCCGGGTCTTCAGGCTGAAAGAGGAGCTGAATACGGAACCGAAGTTTTTCTACTTCTTCTCTATAGGATGAAGGGGAGCTCTCATTGCATGGACACGGAGGCAGGTATGCTTCCAGTCCTTTCAGAACGCGATGGATATTGAGCTGCGCGGGGCCGGCTGATATCGATGGATTCGCTGTGTCGCTGTTCTTTTCCAAAAACGGCGTCTCACTATGGTATCGCTCTGAAAGGACTTCCAGCATACCTGCCTCCTTGCGCGCGGTTGCTTTCAATAAAAGAAATAAGGTGAATACATGCTGAACCGGATCGCAGCGGACATCAAATACTTTTCCACGGAACTGGCTTCGGTCCTGTTCCGGGGAGGCCGGGTTTTCTACGGCTGGATGTTTTTTCTGACGTTCTTTACCGTGCTCGGCGCATGGTTCTACGGCCACCAGCTCCAAGAAGGCCTGGTACTGACCAATATGCGGGAGCAGGTGTCATGGGGATTTTATATTTCCAATTTCACGTTCCTCGTGGGCATCGCCGCGGCAGCGGTCATCCTGATCATTCCCGCCTATCTTTACCATTTCAAGGACATCAAGAAAATCGTGGTGCTCGGCGAACTGCTTGCAGTGACGGCCGTGGTAATGGCGATGCTCTTCGTACTTGCGGACATGGGAAGGCCGGAGCGGTTCTGGCATGCGATCCCGGGCCTGGGTTCGCTCAATATCCCGAGGTCCATTCTCGGCTGGGACATGGTGGTCCTGAACGGCTACCTCGTGCTCAACCTGTTTACCGCTCTCTTTATCGGCGGCCACCGGTTTTACGGCAGGGAAGCAAACAAGCGGATCGTCCTGACGTTGGTCTTGATCTCGATCCCGGCGGCTGTCGCGGTGCATACGGTAACCGCGTTCGTGTACAACGGGCTTGCGGCGCGGCCGTTCTGGAACGCATCCATCCTGGCTCCGCGGTTCCTGGCCTCGGCCTTCTGCTCCGGTCCCGCGCTCATGATCATCCTGTTCCAGGTCCTGCGGAAGCGCACGGCGCTCAACATCGAGAACCGGTCCATTTTTCATATCGCAGAGATCATGGCCTATGCCATGGCGGTGAACCTGTTCCTGCTGCTGGCCGAAGTATTCAAGGAATACTATTCCGACACCATCCACCTCGCCCCCCTGCAATACCTTTTTACAGGGTTGCACGGCCACCATGCGCTCGTGCCGTTCATTTGGACGGCCCTGGCCTTCAACGTCACCGCCTTTCTCATCTTCCTCCTTCCGAAAACGCGGGAGAACCTGGTGACGTTGAACATCGGGTGCGTGCTCGTCTTCATCGGCGTCTGGATCGAAAAAGGGATGGGCCTCATCATACCGGGCTTTATCCCCGACGCGCTGGGGGAAATTTACGAGTACATGCCGTCGCGCACGGAGCTCATGGTGTCCCTCGGGATTGTTGCCCTGGGCGCGATGATCTACACCTTCTTCATCAGATTCGCCATCGCCATCGACACGGGAAGATTGCGTCATCCCGCGGCGCCGCCGATCGAGGAGGAAGAGCAGGAAGGCGTTCGCGCAAAGGATATAATGACGACGACGGTCGTAACCATTCCGCCCTCCGCCATCGTTGCCGACATCGGCGAGATGCTCGTCAGGTATAGGATCAGCGCCGTAGCCGTGGTCAACGACGCAGCGGAGATCATCGGTGTGGTTTCTGAATCCGACATCATCAGCAAGGAGATTCACCATGCGCCGGAGCTCAGAGACAGGCTTAAGGGGATGATCCTGCCCGCGGATGCAGTTGATCGTGGACCTGCCGGCAATACGGCCGCCGATATCATGACATCGCCGGTAATCACTGCCCGGGAAGACGCTCCCCTGGGAGAGTTGATCAAGATCATAATGGAGAAAAAGATTAAAAGGATATTCATTGTGGACGCCATGCAGCGCGTAAAGGGCGTCATTTCCCGGATCGATATCGTGAAGGTGCTGGAACACGTATAAGGAATCAAATCCTTCCTCTCTGAACCTGACGGATATGCCCGACAGGGTCTGCTATAATCAATGCAGGCTACAGCGGATTGTATTGCTCCGTGAGGTCTTTCCGGTCCTCGAAAATCCCGATATTTTCTTGACAACATAAGGTTTTTTTGTATAATAGCACTCTATTTTTCTTATCTTTCCCGGTTTTTCCAGGCAGGGGCAATCATTGACATTCCAGGAACTCATATTAACACTACAGAATTTTTGGGCCTCGAAGGGTTGCGTTATTCATCAGCCTTATGACACCGAGGTCGGCGCCGGGACCTTTCATCCCGCCACATTTCTTCGCGTTCTCGGACCTGAACCCTGGAGTGCGGCCTATGTCCAGCCTTCACGGAGGCCGACTGACGGCCGCTACGGTGAAAACCCGAATCGCCTGCAGCATTACTACCAGTTCCAGGTCATTCTTAAACCTCATCCGGCCAATGTCCAGGATATTTATCTTGAAAGCCTTGTAAAACTCGGCATCAATCCCCTGAAGCACGACATTCGTTTTGTGGAAGACGACTGGGAATCGCCGACCCTCGGCGCTTGGGGGCTCGGGTGGGAGGTCTGGCTGAACGGCATGGAAGTCACCCAGTTCACCTACTTCCAGCAGGTGGGCGGCATCGACCTCAAACCGGTTTCCGCGGAGCTGACCTACGGCGTGGAGCGGCTCGCCATGTACCTTCAGGGCGTGAACAACGTATACGACCTTGAGTGGACCAAAGGCGTCAAGTACGGGGACGTGCATCACGAGACGGAAGTGCAGTTCTCGAAATACAATTTCGAACTCTCGGACCGGGACATGCTGTTCCGGCAGTTCGAGTCCTACGAGAAAGAATGCGAAAAACTCATCAAGGCCAAGGTCGTGCTCCCGGCCTATGATTACTGTCTCAAGTGCTCCCATACCTTCAACCTTCTCGACGCGGCGGGCGCCATCAGCGTAACGGAACGCACGGGCTATATCGGCCGGGTGCGGAAGCTTGCGCGGCTTTGCGCGCATGCCTATCTGGCGATGCGCGAGGAGATGGGGTTCCCGATGTTGAAGAAGTAGGAAGGGAACATCAGTGGATTAACTGCCTGTTGAAAAGACAATTCCTGCAGAATGATTCGTCATCCCCGTGAAAACGGGGATCCAGCACCACCTTAAAAAGCCTGGATTCCCGCCTTCGCGGGAATGACGGAAAATAAGCGGCAGTGGATTTAGATTTCTTTTTCGGTTCTAACCGTGTTCATCCGCCTGCGGCCAGCGTTTACGAGTGCACAGCGCGAGTGCAGGCTGTGGTTCCATGAGTCTTAGGAGCTTTATTTGGCTAAAGAATTCTTATTAGAGATCGGCACCGAGGAAATCCCGTCGGGGTTCATCATCCCGGCGATCGGGAAGATGAAGGAGTTTTTTTCCGCGCTCCTCGTTTCAGGCCGTGTATCGTTCCGGGGCGAGATGAAGGCCTTCGGCACGCCGCGCCGTCTGATCCTGTATGTTCCGGACATGGACGAGCAGCAGGCCGATGTGTCGCGGGAAGTGGTCGGTCCGCCGAAGAAGGCCGCCTTTGACGCGGAGGGCAATCCGACCAAGGCTGCCGTCGTGTTCGCAGAGAAGAACCATGTTCCCGTGAGCGCGCTCGTCATCAAAACCACGGAAAAAGGCGAATACCTGGCCGTTCAGCTCGATGAAAAGGGCGGCGATACGGCAGCCTGGCTCAAGCAGGTCCTTCCCGGATTCATCCTTTCCATTCCCTTCCAAAAAACCATGCGCTGGATGGACAAAGACATCCGTTTTGCCCGGCCCATCCACTGGATTCTTGCTTTGTGGGGCGGCGCTGTGGTTGATTTCGAATTGAACGGGCTGAAGAGCAGCAACCTCTCCCGCGGCCACCGGTTCATGAGCCCCGGCGCGTTCCTGGTCAAGGATTTCAAATCCTATGCTTTACAATCGGAGCCGAATTTCGTGGTCATCGATCCCGAAGTGCGGAAGCAGAGGATCATCAAGCAGATCGAGGAACTGGTAAAATCCAAAAACGGCCTGGTGCTTGACGATCCGGGGTTGGTCGAGGAAACAGCGAACCTCGTCGAGTATCCCGTGGCTGTCATGGGCACGTTCAACAAAGACTATCTGCGCGTGCCGAAAGAGGTGCTGATCACTGCCATGCGCGAGCACCAGCGGTATTTCAGCATCGTTGACGCGGGCGGCAACCTGCTGCCGTGCTTTATCACGATCAGCAACACCCGGGCCGAGGACATGGAGATCGTGCGCGCCGGGAACGAGCGCGTGCTGGCTGCACGGCTCTCCGATGCCGCCTATTTCTTCGACCATGACGTGAAACAGCCGCTCGGCGACCGCGTCGAGGGACTCAAAAAAGTCACGTACCAGGAAAAACTCGGTTCCGTCTACGATAAGACCGAGCGCGTAAAGGCGCTGGCCGGGTACCTTGCCGATTTGTTCAAGGCTGATAAGAAAGCGTCGCAGCGCGCGGCTGAATTATGCAAGGCCGATCTGCTGACCGGCGTGGTGGGTGAGTTCCCCAAGCTCCAGGGCGTGATGGGCAGGCACTATGCGATCAGCTCCGGCGAGGACCGCAAGGTCGCGGACGCAATCCTTGAACATTATCTGCCGCGCTATGCCGGGGACAAACTTCCGGAATCGCTGGAAGGCGTCTGCGTCGGCATCGCGGACCGCATCGACACCATCACCGGCTGCTTCTCTGTGGGGCTCATCCCGAGCGGGTCGGAAGATCCCTATGGCCTCCGCAGACAGTCCGTTGCCATCGTGAACATGCTGCTCGACCGGGGGCTTCGCTTGTCGCTTGCGGATCTCGTTTCCGAGGCGTGCAAGGGCTTCGGCCTCAAGAAGAAGGACAAGGTCGCCGTTGATACGCTCGACTTCCTGCGCCAGAGGCTCGCGGGCATGCTCGCGTCCGAGGGACTCCGCTCCGACGTGGTGGATGCGGCGTTGTCCGTGGATTTCGACGATCCCCTGATCGCGCGGGAGAAAGTGCGGGCGCTCGACGCCCTCCGGACCTCCGAGGATTATCAGCCCCTGGTTACGGCGCTCAAGCGGGCGGGAAACATCCTTCCGAAGGATTTCACGGGAACGGTCAAGAAAAGCCTCCTCAAGGTCGAGGCGGAAAAGGCGCTGTATGCGGCTTTGATCGAAATCAAGGACCGGGTGAAGCAGAAGATCGAGGGGCTTGATTTTCGTGGAGCTCTTGCGGACATCGCGTCGCTCAGAAAACCGGTTGACGCATTCTTCGACACCGTCATGGTCATGGACAAGGACGCTGACGTAAAGACGAACAGGCTGGCGCTGCTTGCGGGCATTACGGGCCTTTTTTCCCAGATCGCGGATTTTTCAAGACTTGTTCTCGGCACGGATGAAGCGAAGACCTCCTGAGCATCCGCTCATTCCCGCAATCCGGCAGGTCCGAAAAAGCGGCATCTTTTCCTGTATCCGGTTTTTTTCAGCTATAATAAATACGTCATGTCCATAACAACGGATTAAGGGATTCAATCGCGGCAGAAGCCGCGATCTACATTTTTCCAGGAGGATAGAAAATGACTACGGGGAAGAAATATATCTATTTTTTCGGCAGCGGTAAGGCGGATGGGACCGGAACCATGAAGGACCTGCTCGGCGGAAAAGGCGCGGGCCTGGCCGAGATGACGAACGCCGGCGTGCCGGTGCCGCCCGGGTTCACGATCACCACCGAGGTCTGCAACCTGTTCTATGAGATCGGAAAGCGCGTGCCCGACGGCCTCGACAACGAGATGCGCGATTACATGAAAAGGGTTGAAGACTCGCTGGGCAACAAGTTCGCCTTCGGCGATGAGAACCGCCCGCTCCTCGTCTCGGTCCGCTCGGGCTCCAAGTTCTCCATGCCCGGCATGATGGACACGGTCCTGAACCTCGGCCTGAACGACAGGACGATCCACGGTCTTATCAACCTGTCCGGCAACGAGCGTTTTGCCTGGGATGCCTACCGCCGGTTCATCCAGATGTTCGGCAACGTGGTCATGGGCATCGAGAAGGACCAGTTCGAGCATATCATCCATGAACTCAAGAAAAAGAAAAAGGTGCACCTTGATATCGAACTGACCGCCGAGGACCTGAAAATCATGGTCGTCAAGTTCAAGGCGAAAGTGAAGCAGATCATGAAACGCGATTTTCCGCAGGACCACTGGGAGCAGCTCATGATGGCCCGCGATGCGGTCTTCGGCTCCTGGAACAACCCCCGCGCCATCACCTACCGCAGGCTGAACGACATTCCCGGCAACCTCGGCACGGCGGTGAACGTGCAGTCCATGGTCTTCGGCAACATGGGCGAGACATCGGCCACGGGCGTGGGCTTTACGCGCAACCCCTCGACGGGCGGCAAGGAGTTCTACGGCGAGTATCTTACGAATGCCCAGGGCGAGGACGTGGTGGCCGGCATCCGGACGCCCCGGCCCATCGCGAACCTGGAAAAGGAAATGCCCGCGGTGTACAAACAGCTTCATGATACCACGACCATGCTTGAGAAACACTACCGCGACGTGCAGGATTTCGAATTCACGGTCCAGGAGGGCACGCTCTTCATGCTCCAGACCCGCACGGGCAAGCGCACCGCCCACGCCGCGATCAAGATCGCCGTGGACATGGTGGAAGAGGGTCTGATCACGAAGGAAGAAGCGGTTTTGCGCGTCGAGCCCGCCTCGCTCGACCAGCTGCTTCATCCCATCATCGATCCCAAGGCGAAGGTCCAAGTTATCGCCAAAGGTCTCCCCGCGTCTCCGGGAGCGGCCTCGGGCAAAGTCGTGTTCACCGCCGATGAAGCGGTGAAACAGGCAAAGAAGGAAAAGGTGATTCTCGTCAGGCCCGAAACAACACCCGACGACATTCACGGCATGGACGCGGCCAAGGGCATTCTCACGGCGCGCGGCGGCATGACCTCCCACGCGGCTGTTGTGGCGCGCGGCATGGGCAAACCCTGCGTGGCCGGATGCGAGACCATCAAGGTCGACCTCAAGGCGGAAAAATTCTCGGCCAACGGCGTGACCGTAAAACTCAACGACTGGATCACGATCGACGGCGGCACGGGCCGCGTAATTCTCGGCAAGGTCCCGACCGTGGAGCCCGCGGTGAGCGGCGATTTCGGCACGCTCATGAAATGGGCCGATGAAGTGCGCACCATGGGTGTGCGCGCCAACGCCGATATCCCGCGCGACGCGAAGATGGCCATGAAGTTCGGCGCCGAAGGCATCGGCCTCTGCCGCACCGAGCATATGTTCTTTGCCGCGGACCGGCTGCCCTACGTGCAGCAGATGATCCTGGCCGACACCACCGAGGAGCGCGAGAAGGCGCTTGCCAAGCTGCTGCCCATGCAGCGTTCCGATTTCAAGGGCCTCTTCGAAACCATGGGAGGCTTCCCGGTCACGATCCGTTTGCTCGATCCGCCGCTTCATGAATTTCTCCCGAAACGGGAGGAACTCATGGTCGAGGTTGCGGTCATGCAGGCGAAAAAAGCGCCCAAGGCAACGATCTCAAAGAAGGAAAAACTGCTCCATCGCGTGGAAGAGCTTCATGAGCTGAACCCCATGCTGGGCCACCGCGGCTGCCGGCTCGGGATCGTGTATCCCGAGATCACGCGCATGCAGACAAGGGCCATCATCGAAGCGGCCTGCGATCTGGCCAGGAAGGGCAAGAAGGTCATCCCCGAGATCATGGTGCCGCTCGTAGGCATAAAAAAAGAATTCCAGAACCAGAAGGACCTCATCAAGACAACGGCCGACGAAGTCATGAAGAAGAAGGGCGTCACGATCGAGTATATGGTCGGGACGATGATCGAGCTCCCGCGCGCGGCCGTGATCGCGGACGAGATCGCGAAAGAGGCGGAGTTCTTCTCCTTCGGCACGAACGACCTGACCCAGACCACCTTCGGGTTCAGCCGCGACGACGCGGGCAAGTTCATCGGCTACTACACGGAGCACAACATCCTCGAAAAAGATCCCTTCCAGACCCTGGATCAGGAAGGCGTGGGCGAGCTTGTGAAAATGGGCGTGACCAAGGGCCGCTCCACGAGACCGAACCTCAAGGTCGGCATCTGCGGCGAGCACGGCGGCGATCCGGCAAGCGTGGAGTTCTGCTTCAAGATAGGGCTCAACTACGTGAGCTGTTCGCCCTTCCGCGTGCCCATCGCGCGGCTCGCGGCTGCCCAGGCAAAGCTCAAGGAAAAAGGCGTGGGCGGGTCGGGGACCAAGTAGAGGACAAGACAACGGGAATGTTTAAAGAGCGGCCTCAAAAGGCCGCTCTTTTTTTAGTGTGACAGCCAATGAGGGAAGGACGAGGGTGCGTATGACGATGAGCTAAGCAGCGCGGCGTTTTTTACCACGTTTGCTCGAGCGTGCTGTTAGATGCTTATCCAGGGTCTCGCGGACCGCGTCACGAACCACGTCGGACAGATTCAGACCGTGAGCGAACTGCTTTAGCGCTTCGTTCATTAAGGTCTGATAGCTTCCTCCGGCCATCTCGGCCCGCGTTTTGAATACGGCCAGGACGTTGCTGTCAACCCTCATGGTAATGCGAGCTTTTTTGCCTGCCGATGCCTGGAGCTTCACAAGATGCGGGGTTGCTGCAACCGGCTTTGCATCGGCAAAATCGTAATCTTTGTACTTTGCATATGTCTTATCGAAACTGTTTTTCATATCTCCTCCGTTGAAGCTCATTCGCCTTCCAGGCAGCAATAAGCCGAATTGTTTCTTCCCGGTATGTATAGACCACAACCAGAATTCTCCCTTCTCCTCCCATACCCAAAGTTACAAACCGCTGTTCACCTTGGGCATCGCTATCCTCATGGGTGAGAGCAAATGAATCGAAGAGAACGTGCCTGGCCTCTTCAAAGGTCACGCCTTCATGTTTCTTGGGATTAGATGCGGCCTTGGCGCGGTCCCACACGATGTCCATGTTGAATTATATGCACATTTGTATGCACAGTCAAGCTGTTTTTGAGGAATCTCCAGGGAGGTCGACGGCAACTATCAGTGATTCGAGCAGTAACTTGTGCTTAATGTTACAATCGGATATTGTTTGACTTCGGTTTCGCACTCAATGGGCCGTTCCACGAGATCTAAGCTCATAGTCGGCATCTGCGGCGAGCGCGGCGGCGATCCGGCAAGCGTGGAGTTCTGCTTTACAACGGGGCTCAGCTGCGTGCGCTGTTCGCCCTTCCGCGTGCCCATCGCGCGGCTCGCGGCTGCCCAGGCAAAGCTCAAGGAGAAGGGCGTGGGCGGGTCGGGGACGAAATAAAATCCGAAAGGAAAATTTTTTTAAGGGCGGCCCCCAAGGCCGCCCTTGCTGTTACCCCACGCTCCGAGCGTGAAGGAATCGCCCTTGACTGATGTCATGTAATTACTTTATAATTACGCTGGAGGTTGCGTCATGAAAACAACGATAATTCCCATAGGAAATTCTAAAGGCGTTAGAATCCCCAAAACCGTGCTTGAACAGTGCCATATTGAGAAAGAGGCGATTATGGAGGTTGAAAAAGGCGCAATCGTTATAAAGCCCGCCAGGAAGGAACCTCGCAAGGATTGGGAGGACTACTTCAAACAGATGAAGAAACTCAAGGAAGACAACCTTCTCATCTCCGACAATCTCGATCTTGATATGAAGGAATGGGAATGGTAGTCAAACAATACGACATTCTCCTCATCAATCTCGACCCCACCATCGGACATGAGATCAGGA
>Ga0184616_10000162_pt1 | contig 12368 bp, 8 predicted proteins | sample PLM4_90_coex_FD_133145 | JGI IMG/M metagenome (GOLD analysis project Ga0184616, IMG submission 133145) | Groundwater sediment microbial communities from an aquifer in East River, Colorado, USA - PLM4_90_coex | ecosystem: Environmental > Terrestrial > Soil > Riparian zone | place: USA: East...
CCCGCTGGAGATCACCGATTACGCGGATCGCGTGGTGCAAGACCGTCTGCAGACTCTGCCCGGCGTGGCGAGCGTCATCATCGGCGGAGAACGACGCTATGCGATGCGCATCTGGCTGGACCGCGACCGTCTTGCGGCGTATCAATTGACGCCGCAAGATGTTGAAGACGCGCTGCGCAATCAAAATCTCGAAGTCCCGTCCGGGCGCATCGAGAGTAAGAATCGAGAGTTCACTGTGCTTACGCAGACCGACTTACAGACGCCGGAACAATTCAACCGTCTCATCATCCGCGAGGTGAACGGGTATCCGATACGCCTCTCCGATGTCGGCCAAGCCGAGATTGACGCCGCCGACGAGCGTAACGCGGTGCGCGTGAACGGTAATCCTGCGGTGGGACTGGGCGTTGTCAAGCAATCCACCGCCAATACGCTTTCCGTCGCCCAGGCCGTTAAAAGTGAATTGCCAAAGATCATTGCGGCATTGCCGGAGGGGATGAGACTCAAGGTCGCCTTCGATCAGTCCCTGTTTATTGAGGAATCCATCTCCGCAGTGTTCAAGGCCATGGGTGAGGCGCTCATCCTGGTCGTGGTGGTGATCTTTCTGTTTCTGCGAACGCTGCGCGCCACCCTCATTCCATTCGTCACTATTCCGGTCTCTCTGATCGGGGCTTTTATCTTTCTTTATACGATGGGATTCTCTATCAATGTCCTCACCCTGCTGGGTCTGGTATTGGCCATCGGGCTGGTGGTGGATGACGCCATCGTCATGCTGGAAAACATCCAGCGCCGCATCGAGCATGGCATGAATGCGATGCAGGCTGCGTTCGAGGGCAGCAAGGAAATCGCCTTCGCGGTGATCGCCATGACGCTTACCCTCACTGCGGTGTTCGTGCCGCTCGCCTTTATGACCGGCAATACCGGCCGCTTATTTACCGAGTTCGCGCTCACCGTAGCGAGTGCGGTGCTGGTATCCGGCTTCGTTGCACTGACGCTGACGCCGATGATGTGCTCAAAAATTCTACGTCCTCAAAAAACTCACAGCCGCGTGTATCGGATGAGTGAGCAGTGGCTGCTAGCCCTCAACAACGGTTATCGCCGGCTGCTCACGGCCGCACTGCATAAACGCTGGTGGATTATCCTGCTGGGCGGCATTGTTGCGGGTATTAGCGTCCCTTTATTCACAGGCATCAGCATCCCTGCTCCCAAAGGCAATGGCGTCCCGTTGTTCACGGGGCTCAAATCGGAACTCGCCCCGCTGGAAGACCGCGGCCTGCTGATTGGCATCATGATCGCCCCCGAGGGCGCGACCATGAGCTACACCGATCGCTACGCGCGGCAGGTGGAAGGCTTTTATTCCAAGGTGCCAGAGATCATCAACTATTTCATGGTGGTCGCACCGGGCCTGGAGCGGCCCAACCCCGTCACCTTTGCATTGTCGTTCGTCAATCTCACGCCGTGGGACCAACGGAGCCGTAGCGCGCAGGACATCGCGGCGGCGCTCGGCCCGAAGATGTTCATGCTGCCCGGCGTGCTGGCGTTCCCGATCAGTCCACCCTCGCTCGGCCAGAGCTTCCGCAATCCACCGGTGCAGTTCGTGGTGCAGGGCAACTCTTATGCAGAGTTGCAAACCATGGTGGACGCCCTGCTCGCCAAGGCCTCCAAGTTTCCGGGGCTGGTCAACATGGACAGCGACCTCCAGCTCAACAAACCGCAGCTCAAGGTGATGCTGGACCGCGACAAGGCCGCCAGCGTGGGGGTCGAGGTGGGCCAGGTGGGCCGCACGCTGGAAACATTATTGGGTGGGAGGCAGGTGACACGTTTCAAGCGTGAGGGCGAACAGTACGACGTGATCGTCAAGCTCAGGGACGAAGAACGCACCAATCCGAATGACCTCTCCTCCATCTTCGTACGCGGTAACGACGGCCAGTTGATCCAACTGGCCAATCTGGTGCGCGTAAAAGAAACCGTTGCGCCGAAAGAGCTCAACCATTTCGACCGTTTGCGCTCCACCACGATTTCCGCGAACCTCGCCCCGGGTTACTCATTGGGACAGGCGCTGGAGTTTATGGAAGGCGCCGCCAGGGAGGTGCTCACCGCCGGCGCAAAGACCTCGCTGGATGGTCAATCACGCGAATTTAAGGAATCGGGCGCCGCCTTGTACTTAACGTTTGTGCTGGCGCTGATCTTTATCTATTTAGTGCTGGCGGCACAGTTCGAGAGCTTTCTTTCGCCATTCATTATCATGCTCACTGTGCCGCTCGCCATGACGGGTGCTTTATTGTCGCTGAAACTGACTGGCGGCACCCTCAATGTGTATAGTCAAATCGGTATGGTCATGCTGATAGGTCTCATCACCAAACACGGCATCCTGATCGTCGAGTTCGCCAATCAGTTACAGGAGCGCGGCCACGATCTGCACGCCGCCGTCATCGAGGCTGCCAGTCTCCGCCTGCGTCCCATACTCATGACTACCGCCGCGATGGTGCTGGGCACGCTGCCGCTGGCCCTGGCCACCGGGGCCGGCGCCGAGAGCCGTCAGCAGATCGGCTGGGTGATCGTGGGCGGCCTGTTACTCGGCACCTTTCTCACCCTGTTCGTCATCCCCAGCGTTTACACCCTGGTATCGCGCACAAAGAAACAGGGATTCAGGAGTCACAAAGAAGGTTACAATCTTTATGATGCGACTCCTGAGTAAATACCCTGTTTTACCTACCCCCACCCTGCCCCGCCCCCTACACAGGGGGCGGGGACATAGCGGGAAGTGTAGCCTCACTTACTGACTTACGAGAAATATATCCGATAGAAGCTGTTCAAGGATAACAACCGCCATGCCTAAGCTCATTCAAGTCTTGTTGCTGATTCCACTCCTCTTTCACGGCGGCGCATACGCCGAGGACCTGTTTCAGATCTATCAACTCGCGCAGCAAAGCGACCCGCAACTCAAAGCAGCGCAGGCGGAGCGACTGGCGATACTGGAGAGCAAACCTCAGAGCCAGGCCCTGTTGTATCCCACCATCAGCGCCAGCGCGAATACGACCGGCAACCGTTTGAACATTACGCAACCCACCTCCGTGGCGGGAGAGACCTATTTTAATAGCAATGGCTACACCTTGAACCTTACGCAGCCGGTGTACCATCGTGACACCTATGTGCAGTTGCGCCAGGCCGACGCGCGCATCGCGCAGGCCGACTCTCAGTTGGCCGGTGCAGAACAGGATTTAATCATACGTGTGTCCGGCCGCTATTTCGATGTGCTTGCGGCCCAAGATAATTTGGAGTTCGCCCGCGCGGAAAAAAAGGCTATTGCGCGCGAACTGGAGCAGAGTCAGCAGCGGTTTGATGTAGGCCTCGTTGCCATCACCGATGTGCAGGAGGCGCAGGCGCGTTACGATCAAGCGACTGCACAGGAGATCGCCGCCGAAAGGCAGCTCTCTACCAGCCGCGAACTACTGCGTGAAATCACCGGCCAAGACCATGCCGCCTTGGCGATGCTCGGAGAACAAATCCCGTTCCTCACCCCCGAGCCTGCGGATATCGAACAGTGGACGCAAACTGCGCTCAAACAAAACCAGCAGCTTAACGCTGCCCAATACGCCGCAGAGATCGCCCGCGAGGAAATTGAACTACAGCGTTCAGGCCATTATCCCAGCGTGGATATAGTGGGCGCCCACGCCTACGCCAAATCGGGCGGCGGACGCTTCGGCGCAAGCGAGATCGATACCGATGCAATCGCCCTGCAACTTAACATACCTATTTATCAAGGAGGCCTGATCACCTCACGCACCCGCGAAGCGGAATACAGGCACAGTCAGGCACGCGAAATCCTGGAGCAGCAGCAGCGCGCCGCCGTGCGCCAGACGCGCGACTCGTATACGGGTGTGGTCGCCAACATCAGCCGCGTCAGCGCGCTTAAACAGGCAGTGATCTCCAGCAAGACTGCGCTAGAAGCGACTGAGGCCGGCCTTGAAGTGGGAACACGCACCCAGGTAGACGTGCTCGATGCCCAACGCGAACTGTTTCGCGCCGAGCGCGACCATGCTAGGGCGCGTTACGACTACATTATCGAGACGCTACGCCTCAAGCAGGCCGCGGGAACACTGAGCCCCACCGATCTTGAGCAGATCAATGGCTGGCTGAAGTAGCTCAGCCTACTCATGACTACCATCGCTGCCCTATGCTCCCCCAGCCAGAGTCTGTTGGCCGTGGTGGACACTCAGACCGCACTCGCGGCTGCGATGCCTCCAGCCAAGCGCGATGAGGTATTGCGCAACACCGCGATACTGCTACAAGCGGCGAGTTTACTCAGCGTGCCCGTGCTGCTTACCGAGCAGTATCCCAAGGGCCTGGGCAAAACCGAAGCCGCCCTTATTCAACACCTGCCGCCGGCCACTCTGGTCATTGAAAAGACTTGCTTCTCCTGCTGCGGCGCGGCAGATTTCATGGGGGCCGTGCAGCATAGCCGAAGGAATCAGATCATTCTGGCCGGTATGGAGGCTCATGTGTGTATCTTGCAAACCGCACTGGAATTACAATCAACAACTATGCAGGTATTCGTCGTTGAGGATGCGGTCTGTTCACGCCGCATGAAAAATAAGACCACCGCCCTCGCCCGCCTGCGTCAAGCGGGCGTCGTCGTCAGCAACACCGAGTCGCTATTGTTTGAATGGTTGCGCGATGCTGGCCATGAGCATTTCAAAAAGATTTCGGCGCTTATTCGTTGAGATGGTTTGATCGTGCGCACAGCGCACGCTACTAAGGAATATGGCGCGCAATAATTTCCAAAAGAGAATTAAGCGCACCACGATTCCGTTCAACCAGTTGACGCCCCTTTTCGCTCATCTGGTAACGCAGATTGGCGTCTTTGAGAAACATCACCACCGCGTCACCAAGTTGTTGCGTGTTGCGTATCTGCACGGCTGCGCCCGCCTCGCACAACTGTTGGGCGATCTCTGAGAAGTTAAACGTGTAGGGGCCGGTGATGACCGGCACGCCCTGCGCGGCGGGTTCGATGAGATTGTGTCCGCCCGTTGGTACCAGGCTGCCGCCGACAAAGGCCACATCGGAGGCGGCGTAAAATAAATTTAGTTCACCCATGCTGTCGCCGATGACTATCTCGGTACTTGCGTCACAGGCACGCTGCTCGCTACGCCGCACAATGCGGTAGCCTGACTTTTCGCACAACGCGGCGACCTTGGCGAAACGCTCGGGGTGACGCGGCACTATTACCAGCAGCGCATGGGATAGCTCGCGGCGCACTGCCGCGTAGGTATCTAGGATTTGCCGCTCTTCGCCTTCGTGGGTGCTGGCGGCGATCCACACGCCGCGCTCGACGCCCCAGGAGCGCCGCAACACTTCAGCCTGCTCACGCAGGCTCGCGGGCGGTTTCATATCATATTTGATGTTACCGGTGACGTGTACGATCCCGGATGGGGCGCCCAGTTCGATGAAACGCCGCGCATCCTGCTGAGTTTGCGCCGCAACCGTGGAAAGCATGGCCAGCATTTCCGACGCCAGTTTTTTCACATACCTATAGCGCGCTGCGGAACGTTCTGAAAGACGTCCATTGGCGAGCACCACAGGTATATGTTGGGCGTGACAGTAATGGATGAGGTTAGGCCAGAGTTCGGTCTCCATGATAATAAGCAAGCGCGGGCGTAAACCCCGCACAAAGCGCCGCACCGCGCCGGGTAGATCATAGGGGAGGTAGTAATGGGTAACGTCTTGATGCAGCGCGGCCTGCGCGCGCTCCGCGCCGGTCGGCGTTAGGGTGGTGACAACGATGCGCCATTCTGGATAACGCGCGCGCAAGGCCTTGACCAGAGGCACGGCGGCCTGGACTTCGCCCACCGAAACGGCGTGTATCCACAGGCAGTCCTCTCGTGCCTGCGGTATCCACCCAAAGCGCTCTGGCCAGCGCCGCCAATAAGCGGGGGTGCGCAGCCCGCGCCATAGCAAACGCAACACGACCAGAGGCGTGAGCAGGTATAAAAGGAAGGTGTAGATGGACCGCGTCAACGGACTCGAAGCTGGTCCATGTAGGCATCTACACCCTGTTCAATATCCTTGAACGGTTGAGTGTAGCCGATAGCGCGCAGCGCGGACATATCGGCCTCAGTAAAGCTTTGATAGCGACCGCGCAGATGATCGGGGAATGGAACGTACTCGATTTCGCCCTTCCCCTCTGCTTTGATGACGGCGCGCGCCACATCGTTAAAGCTATGGCTCTTGCCGGTGCCTAGATTGAAAATTCCAGATTTATCACGCTGCGCCAGAAACCACAGATTCACCTCTACTGCGTCGCCGACGTAGATAAAGTCGCGGCGCTGCTCGCCGTTCGCATAGCCGTCGCTGCCTTCGAATAATTTGACCTTGCCGGTCTCTCGAATCTGATTACGAAAATGAAACGCGACGCTCGCCATTGAGCCCTTGTGCTCTTCACGCGGACCATAGACGTTAAAATAGCGCAGCCCGACTATTTGGTTCTTGGCCGTAGGCAACAGCCGACGCACGTATTGATCGAACAGAAACTTCGAGTAGCCGTAGACATTGAGCGGGGCTTCGCACTCGCGGCTCTCTTTAAACACCTTGCCACCCCCATAAACCGCGGCGCTGGAAGCATAGATGAAAGGTATCTTGTGCTTCACACAATAATGCAGCAGGTGTTTGGAGTAGTCGTAATTGTTGCGCATCATATAACGGCCATCCCATTCCGTGGTTGTGGAGCAGGCGCCCTGATGCAGGATGGCCTCGATGGAAGGCAAGAATTCTTTCTGCGTCTGTATGGCGGACAGGAATTCGTCCTTATCCATATAATCCTGAATTTCACAGTCCACTAGATTGACAAACTTTGCGCCGTTTTCCAGATCGTCAACGACGAGAATATCAGTACGTCCCTGCTCATTCAAACCCTTGACAAGGTTGCTGCCGATAAAGCCGGCGCCGCCGGTGACCACAATCATGCCGTTGATCCTTTGTTATCGGTACGAATGTTTTCGATGATGCGGCTGGTTGAAATGCCTTGTTCATAGCCTAGAATCCGCACCTGGCCACCGTGAGCCGTAACACATTGATGGCCCGCAACCTGCTGCGGCTGGTAGTCGCCACCTTTCACTAGGATATCGGGGAGCACACGGCAAATGAGCCGTTCCGGGGTGTCTTCCGAAAAGGGCACGACCCAGTCCACACCCTTCAATGCCGCCAGCACGCGCATTCGCTGTGCGAGCGGATTGACCGGCCGCTGGGCGTCACCATTGCCCTTCAATCGCCGCACCGAGGCGTCGTCATTCACGGCCACAATCAGCCGGTCTCCCAGCCGTTTGGCCTGTTCCAGGTAGCTCACGTGTCCGGCGTGTAAAATATCGAAACAGCCATTGGTCATCACCACCCGTTCGCCGCGTGCGCGCGCCTCCGCCACTGCCGCCAGCAGTTCATCCTCCGTCAGCAGCGCAGAGCTCCCAGCAGCACCCTCCCCCATCGCACTGCGCAACTCATCGGTACTCACAGTCGCCGCACCGAGCTTGGCCACCACAATGCTGGCGGCCGCATTCGCCAAGGCAGTGGCAACGGCAAAATCTTCGCCTGCCGCCAAGGCGGCCGCCAGCACGGAGACGACGGTATCGCCGGCGCCGGTCACGTCATAGACTTCACGCGCGTGTGCGGGCAGATGCAGGGCCTCGGCTCCTTCGCACAACAAGGTCATGCCGCGCTCGCTGCGGGTAATCAACAGGGCGTGCAGATCGAGACGGCGACGCAGTTGTTCACCCTTGGCGACCAACTCCTGCTCATCGCGGCAATGACCGACGACGGTTTCAAACTCCGCAAGATTGGGCGTAATCAATGTCGCGCCGCGGTAGATGTCGAAATCCGCGCCTTTAGGGTCCACCAACACGCGCTTGCCGGCCTGGCGGGCAAGCTCGATCAATTCACCTACTGCACGCAACGCCCCTTTACCATAATCCGACAATACGACCACGTCGGCTTGCGGCAGTAATTTTTTGAATCGCTCCACCAGGTTCGCAGGGATATGGTCCGTGAAGCCATCCTCGAAATCCAGGCGGATCAGTTGCTGGTGGCGGCTCAGCACGCGCAGCTTGGTGATCGTGGAGTAACCTTGCACCTGTTCAAACGCACAGTTCACGTTGGCGGCCGAAAGCTGGGTTTGCAAAATGTCCGCCGCCTCGTCTTTTCCAGTGAGGCCCAGAAGGGTGACCTGTGCCCCCAGTGCAGCAATGTTTAATGCTACGTTACCCGCTCCCCCGGCGCGCTCCACCGCCTGTTCGATGCGCACCACCGGCACCGGCGCCTCGGGCGAGATGCGCGCCGTCGCACCATGCCAGTAACGATCGAGCATGATATCCCCAACCACGAGCACCCGGGCGGCGGTAAAGTCAGGTAGGTGAGTCACGAATCCCTCCGCGTGTCGATTTTAAGCGTTAAATCATAGCATAATAGACACACGCGATCCGACAGCTGAAATATCCGACTCGATGGAAATCCTTTTGCAAAGTGCCCCGTACCTTGGCTAGCCGTCTTCAATCCAGGTTGATGGTCATCAGCCGCGCCCTGCCGCGGCTAGTCAGATTCGGGCGTCGCCGACCGCCCGTTGTCCCGCAGCGCATCCTGATTGCCCATCATCTGCTGCTCGGCGACACGCTGATGCTGACACCCCTCCTCGCCAAGCTGCGCCAGAATTTTCCGTCAACCGAGATCGTGATGACCACGCCCAAGGCCATCACGCCTTTGTACGCAAAATTACCCTATGGCGTGCGTGCCCTGCCATACGATCCGCGCGACGCCGCAACGCTGCCGCCGCTGTTTGCCGAGTCCGGCTTCGATCTCGCCATCGTACCCGGCGACAACCGCCATTCGTGGCTTGCGCTGGCGCTCGGTGCACGCTGGATCGTCGCATTCGCGGGCGACCGACCTGCCTACAAAAGTTGGCCAGTGGACGAGCTGATACCTTACCCCAATACCCCCACCGCCTGGAGCGACATGGTCGCACAACTGGCGCCGGGGCCCGCTCCACGGCCCTATGCGCCCGGCGACTGGCCTGAGCCACCGTTTAGGCCTTTCGACACCCCCACCAGTCCCTATTGTGTGCTACACGTCGGCGCAAGCACGCCGCTCAAGCTGTGGGAACCGGAAAAATGGCACGCCCTTGCCAGGGCGTTGACGGATCTCGGCCTGCGCGTTGTATGGAGCGGCGGCAAAAATGAACAACACATCGTTGCTCAAGCAGACCCGGACGGGGATTTTCAATCCTACGCGGGCCGGCTCGATCTGGCTCAGCTTTGGCATCTCGTGCAGGGCGCGCAGCTATTGGTGTCACACGACACGGGCGTGGCGCACCTGGGCCGTCTAACCGGCACACCCACCGTCACCCTGTTCGGGCCCGGATCGAGTATCATCTGTGGCGCCGGCGATTTCTGGCGCAACGCACCCTACCGCGCGGTCACCATTCCGGACTTCCCGTGCCGCAACCAGCATGTCCTGTTCAAACGCGAAATCGCCTGGGTACGCCGCTGTGGCCGCGGCGTAGAGGAGTGCCCCGCGCCGCGCTGCATGCGGGCGATAGACACTGCGATGGTCATGGACGCCGTCAATGAACTGTGTCCATCAACCGCTAACGCGTCATAGATTTGCGAACACAACCCGATTATTTATTCTTTGCAGTATGGACGTACTAAAATAATCACAATGAGCCCATCAGGCACCTCACTTACCAGCCCGTTTCCCGTAAAAGATTTCCTGGCACCCCGTTACTGGCCGACCTGGATTGGATTGGGAATCCTTTGGTGCATCGCACAGCTTCCTCATCCCTGGCAATTTCAATTAGGAAAACTCATTGGACGGATGATGTATCTGAGTTCCCAGCGGCGCAGACATATCGCTGAAATCAACCTCCAACTGTGCTTCCCCGAACTCGATGAAAATCAGCGCGCGCACTTATTGAAAAAACACTTCGCTTCACTAGGAATGGGCCTGGTGGAAACGGCGATGTCCTGGTGGACGTCCGACGCACGGATGCGCAAGCTGGCGCGCATCGAAGGACTCGAACACCTGGAGCAGGCCCTGCGATACGGAAAGGGCGTGATCTTGCTCAGCGCCCACTTTACCAATCTGGAAATCGGCACACATTTATTGGCCATCCACACCCGATTCCACGCCATGTACCGGGCGCACAAGAATCCGTTATTCGATGCAGTGATGAAGCGCGCACGCGAAGCGCGTTGTGAAAAGGCCATCTCCAGCGACGACGTGCGCGGCATGCTGAACAGCCTGAAGCAGAACATCCCGGTCTGGTACGCCTCAGACCAGAACTACGGGCTCAAACACAGTGTGTTTGTACCTTTCTTTGGAATCATGGCGGCCACCAACCCCGCACCGGCGCGACTGGCGCGACTCAGTGGCGCACCGATTGTCCCCTTCATGATTCAAAGGCGTGACAACCGGCACGATTACCTCCTCACCTTGTTACCCACCCTCCAGGGAATACCCAGCGACAACGTGCGCCATGACATGTTGCGCATCAGCCAATTGATTGAAACACAGGTGCGCAAAGCGCCGGAGCAATATCTTTGGGTACACCGGCGGTTCAAGGATCGGCCTCCAGGCGAAGCTAATTTTTATGAATCTTAATCTTAAGGAGCCGCATGTGGCCTATCCGGTGACTGTCACTGTTATTACACTGAATGCCTCACAACATATCCGGCAGTGTCTGGAAAGTGTGCGCTGGGCGGATGAGATCGTGATTGTGGATTCGGGCAGCACGGATGATACACTGACCATAGCGAGGGAGTTTACCGATCGTATCGTGCATCGTGATTGGGTAGGGTATGGTCCGCAGAAGCAATTTGCCGTCAGCTGGGCGAGGCACGACTGGATACTCGGCATAGATGCCGACGAATCACTTAGTTCCGAGCTTGTTGGAAATATCCGGCGCGTTCTGCAAGAGAGCCCGCCTTTTTATGCCTACAATCTGAGGCGCTGCAATCAATTTATGGGGCGGTGGCTGAAACACGGTGAGGGTTATCCGGACTTGGTGCTGAGGCTGTTTGATCGCCGTCATGCGCGCTGGAGCGATGATGTCATTCATGAGAAGGTTATTTATAACGGTCACGTAGGTGAATTGGCGGGCGACCTATTCCACAGATCAGAAAATGGTATTGCCGCTTATCTGGAGAAACAGAATCACTACACGAGCCTGCAGGCAGAGAAGCTGTATGAGCAGGGCGTGCGCACCGGTATCGCACAATTGTTCTTCAGCCCGGCGGTGCGCTTCGTCAAGTTTTACTTTATTCGCCGAGGTTTCCTTGATGGGCTCCCCGGCCTTGTTCATATCATGATAGGCTGCTTCAATTCTTTTATTAAATATGCAAAGTTGATGGAATTGAATAGACGTACAAAAGAACGTTAGAACAGGCCCTATTGTGTATTCCGGCCGGCTTTACTGAGTAAACGCTCAAAGGCGATCATAACTTCGTCCACACGGATGTCACGCACCTCCAAGCCGGGCGGTTGCAACAGTTCATAAGGCACACCCCACGGATGCCAGCGCGTTACATCCGATTTACCAAAGAAACACACAATGGGTTTTCCCAAGGCGGCTGCGATATGCATGGCCCCGCCATCACTGCAAATCACTTTGTTACAGATTGACAGCGCCCCGATCAAGTCGCTGAGATCCCCGGTCGGATAGGCGATAACCGGGAAGCCCGCCAACTGATTCATGATCGCCTGCGCCTTATCGTCATCACCGGGGTGCATGGGGTTGTCGGCGCCGCCGGGTGACCAGAGCAGCACAAAGTTCGCATCGTATTTCTCATGCAGCTTTTTTATCAACTCGATAAATTTTTCCACCGGCCAACGTTGGCTGGGTTTGCGCGCACTGATGTGCACGCCCAATAACATCCTGGCGGCCAACAATCCATGCTGTTTTAATTTCTGCTGCGCCCGCATCACTTTCGACGGGCTGGGGATGAGGTGTGCCGGTGGTGGCGGTGACTGGATGCCCAATGGCGCCAGCAAGCGAAAGATGTCCTCCACTTCATGCAACGCCCTTTCCCTGGAGTATGGAACCGCGATATCTATGTGTTCAATTCCAAGCCTCCCCTCCTCGGTAAAACCTATGATATGCCTGGGCTTGATCCACGATAAGGTTCGTACTACACGCGGCCAAAATCCAGGGGCCGCGATGATGGCATAATCAAAACGCTCCCTGCGTAATCGCAGCAACAAACGGAAGCGATCCCAATAGTTGGCTATGATGCTTTTTCCGGGAGGCCTATGCTTAGCCTTGGTGTAGGCAAATACCTCATCAATATCCGGGTTATTTTCGAGAACTGGCAGATTATAACTGTTAACCAGGG
>Ga0184616_10000163_pt1 | contig 12363 bp, 9 predicted proteins | sample PLM4_90_coex_FD_133145 | JGI IMG/M metagenome (GOLD analysis project Ga0184616, IMG submission 133145) | Groundwater sediment microbial communities from an aquifer in East River, Colorado, USA - PLM4_90_coex | ecosystem: Environmental > Terrestrial > Soil > Riparian zone | place: USA: East...
CGGTTCCTCCGCAACCCTCCCGAGTCGTTGATAAGAGCTTCATTAGTTACTTTTAGTACCCTCCGTTGATCTCGCGAATTACTTTTCGTTACGCATAACCGCATCAATCTACATTGTGCAGCATTGCGGCTGTTGGAAACAGCAGGCTATATGCTATTAATAATACTAATTAACGTATATTTTAAGTTTTACCATTCAACGATAGACGCTTGCTCTCTTCGCTTTAATCAGCGCCATCCCCGTAGTAATATACTGATTTCAGGCCTGTTCCGGAGCATATCCAATCCCCTTTCCCTCGGACATTAATATACCTGATGCGGCATTGCCGGAACCCTCATTCACTAAAAAGCATGGAAAATGAGCTCATGCTGCAATAAAGTACAATCTGGTATTTATTTTGCTTATTTATGCTGCATGTCTAATCCCAGGAAGCCGGAACCAGGCAAGAATATGCTTCTCGATGAAGTGACGGCCTTTTTAAAAAAGGTCCCGCCCTTTCAATTTCTCGATGACGACGATATCCAGGCCGTGGCAAGAAACCTGTCCATGGAGTTTTACCCCAAGAATACGCTGATCCTGAAGCAGGACGGGCCGCCGAGCGACTCCCTGCGCATCATCAAGAAAGGCGGCATCAAGGTTTCGATGGTGTCCGAGGACGGCGACGAGATCGTAATCGATTACCGCGGCGAAGGCGACACTTTCGGGTTTCTGTCGCTCGTGGGCAAGGACCGCGTGCGCTCGAACATCCTCGCCGTGGACGACACGATCTGCTATCTGCTCGGGAAAGAGATGCTGCTCAAACTGCTCGATTCCCATCTCTCCTTTACCGAATATTTCCTGAAGTCGCATATTACGCGCTATATCGATAAGACCTACAAGGAGATGCAGGACAAGAGCATGTTCTACGGCGGCAGCGACCGCATGCTCTTCTCGACCCGCATCGGAGACCTGGTCATCAAGAGCGTCATCTCCACCGGGGAAGACGCCACCATCCGCGAGGCCGCCCGGATCATGTCCGAACACCGGATCAGTTCCATAGTGATCATGAGCAAGAGCGGTCTGCCCGCGGGCATCGTGACGGACCGCGATCTTCGGGAAAAAGTCGTTGCAAAAGGGCGGAGCGTCGACGAGCCCGTGAAGGATATCATGAGCTCGATGCTGATCCGCGTGGACGCCCGGGATTACTGTTTCGAGGCCGTGCTCCGCATGATCAAGTACAACATCCACCATGTCATCGTGATCAGGGACGGCGCGTTGGTCGGCGTGATTACGAACCACGACCTGATGATGCTGCAGGGGACATCACCCCTTTCGCTCACCAAGGATATTGAAAGCCAGCAGACGATCGAAGGGCTCATCCCGGTCTCGAAGAAGATCAACAGCATCGTCGGGCTCCTGCTCAAGGAAGGCGCGAAGGCCAGCAACATCACCAAGGTCATCACCGAGATCAACGACCGGATGGTGCGGAAGATCATCGAATTCACCGAACGGAAGCTCGGGAAACCGCCGGTGGCTTACTGCTGGATCGCCTTCGGAAGCGAAGGGCGGAAGGAGCAGACGTTCAAGACGGACCAGGACAACGCCCTTATCTACGCCGATCCCGCGACGGACGCGGAAGCGGAGGCTGCGAGGAAATACTTTCTGTCCTTTGCCGAGCAGGTCCGGGACGGCCTCGTGCAGTGCGGTTTCCCGCTCTGCCCGGGAAATTACATGGCCAGCAACCCCCAGTGGAATCAGCCGCTCAAGGTCTGGAAAAAGAATTTCTCGAACTGGATCTCGACGCCGACCGCCGAGGCGGTCCTGAATTCGGTCGCTTTTTTCGATTTCCGGCCCATGTTCGGTGAAATGCGCCTGGCTGATTCGCTGCGGGATTATCTGAACGGCATACTGAAGGACGAGAAGGTTTTCCTCGGCTATCTTGCCAACATGGCGATCAAAAACACGCCGCCTGTCGGGTTCCTCAAATCCTTCGTGGTCGAAAAGAGCGGGGAGCACAAGGACGAACTCAATCTCAAAATCAAAGGCCTTGCCCCCCTGGTGGATCTTCTTCGGCTGTTCGCGCTCGAGAAGGGGATCCGCGAGACGTCGACGCTGGAGCGGGTCGAAACCCTGCGCTCCCTGCATACGATCGTGAAGGAGTATGCCGATGAGTTCGAACAGGCCTTCGAATTCATGACGCTGCTGCGCATCCATCATCAGTATCAGCAGCTCAGTTCGGGCAAGAGCCCCGACAATTTCATCAATCCGAACCTGCTCTCCAATCTCGAGAAACGTTCGATCAAGATGGGCTTTCATCTTATCGCGAAAGTTCAGGACCTGGTCATCGAACGGTACAAGTCGCTGATCTGGTGACGCCTATGTTCGGATTGTTCGCGCGCAAACGAAAGGGGAAAAGCCGGGTCAACGAGAAAACGCCGATTGCGGCGACCTCCTACGTGGTTGTGGACACGGAGCTCACGGGCCTTGATGAGAAAAAGGATTCCATCGTTTCCCTGGGCGCCGTGCGCATAACCGGAGGGTGCATCGACCTGGGGAACGCGTTTTACCGTCTCGTGAGCCCCCGGACGGAAATAAAACCTCAAAGCGTCGTGATACACGAAATTACGCCGTCCGACGTGGAAACGGAACCGGGCATCGACGCGGTGCTCGGGGATTTCCTCGATTTTTGCGGCGACGCGGTGCTCGTGGGGCACTTTGTATCCATCGATATCGATTTTCTCAACCGCGAACTGAAACGAGCCGGCAGGGAGAAGCTGGCGAATCCCGTGATCGATACCTTCAGCATCTACGAGTGGCTGAGGAAACGGAAGAAAACAGGTCCTTGCCCGGCGACGTTGTTCGCCGGATACCGGCTCTATGAAATCGTTAAATACTTCGGCATCCCGGTGAACGGAGCGCACAACGCGCTCATGGATGCATATATTACAGCGCAGCTGTTGCAGCGGTTTTTCCCGCTTCTCGGCGAAGCGGGCGCCAGGGACGTCGGTGATCTGCTTACCATAGGAACACCATTCAAAGGGGGTGATCGGTTCGGACTACTGGGGGAATTCGGTAATTTTTAGAAGCGAACAATACTTTGATCAAAAGGGAGGATGACACATGAGTAAATTATTGAAGAAAGAAGACATCTTGAATGATCCGGATTTCATAGAGCTGTCCAGCAAGAAAAACACCATATCGATCATTCTGACGATTTTGGAGCTGGTGCTGTATTTCGGGTTCATCGGTCTGATCGCCTACAACAAACCCTATCTCGCGGAGAAGCTGAATCCCGGCGGAGCGGCGACCAAAGGCATCCCTATTGCCGTTGGGACCATCCTCGGATCATGGGTGCTTACGGGCATCTACATCTGGTGGGCAAACGTGAAGTATGATGCGCTCGTCAAAAAAGTCAAAGAAAAGATAGGAGGGTAACATGCATCAGACAATCATCGGACAAGCCAATCCCGTTGCAATCGTATTTTTTGTCCTCTTCGTTCTTTCCACCCTGGGCATCACCTGGTGGGCGGCGAAACGGACGAGAACCACAAAAGACTTCTACGCCGCGGGCAGGAGCATCACCGGTTTCCAGAACGGCCTTGCGCTCGCCGGCGACTACATGAGCGCGGCCTCGTTTCTCGGCATCGCGGGCCTCGTGTCCACCAGAGGCTATGACGGCCTCATCTACTCCGTGGGCTGGCTCGTGGGCTGGCCGATCATCATGTTCCTGATCTCGGAGCCTCTCCGGAATCTCGGCAAATATACCTTTGCAGACGTCGTTGCCTTCCGTCTCCATCAGCGGCCCATCCGCGCGGCTGCCGCCGCGGGCTCTATCGTCGTCGTGCTCACCTACCTCATTGCGCAGATGGTGGGAGCGGGGACGCTGATCAAGCTCATGTTCGGCCTGCCCTTCGAATTAGCCATCGTCGTAACCGGCACGCTCATGATCTCCTACGTGATCTTCGGCGGCATGATCGCCACGACGTGGGTGCAGATCATCAAGGCCGTCCTGCTCCTGGGCGGTGCCACGCTCCTCGTGTTCTTAACGCTCGGCAAGTTCGGTTTCAGCTACGCCGAGCTCTTCAACCAGGCCGAGAAGCTCTACGGCAACAAGTTCCTCGAACCGGGCGGACTCGTTACGAGCCCTGTTGACGCGTTCTCGCTCGGACTCGCGCTCATGTTCGGCACCGCCGGTCTTCCGCACATCCTCATGCGGTTCTACACCGTGCCTGATGCCAAGGAAGCTCGCAAGTCAGTGTTCTACGCCACCGGTTTCATCGGCTATTTCTACATCCTGACCGTGACCATCGGGTTCGGCGCTGCCGTGCTCGTGGGCCAGAAGGTCATTATGGGTATCGATGCGGGAGGCAATATGGCCGGTCCGCTCCTCGCTGAAGCGCTCGGCGGGAATATCTTCCTCGGGTTCCTCTCTGCAGTGGCTTTTGCAACGATCCTCGCCGTGGTTTCCGGCCTCACGCTCGCCGGCGCATCGGCGCTCTCTCACGACCTCTATGTCGGTGTGATCCGGCGCGGCGTCGCGGCTGAGAAGGAAGAAGTGAAGGTCGCGAAGATAGCGACCGTCGGACTCGGCGTTTGCGCGATCCTGCTCGGCATCCTGTTCAAGGGACAGAACGTCGCGTTCCTCGTCGGCCTGACCTTCGCTATCGCCGCGAGCGCGAACTTCCCGGCCCTGCTCATGTCCATCATGTGGAAGAGGTTCACGACCGCCGGAGCGGTGCTGAGCATTTATTCCGGCCTTGCCGTCGCCGTCGTTCTGCTCATCCTGAGCCCCACCGTGTGGGTCGATATCGTGCACAAGGATGAAAAAGCGGCGGTCACGAAAACGGTCAACGAAATCAAAGCCTCGGTAACGGGCGTTGACGCCCAGATCGCCGACTTGCAGAAGCAGGTTGTCGCAGGCGATGTTGTCGCCAAACTGAAGAAGAAGGAAAAAGCGGCCGCCGAGAAAAAGAATGCCGATATCCTTGCAGCGGCAGCGGCAAAAACCAAGGATAAGGACGCGCTCGTCATCAAGCAGAAGGAGGCGGCAGCCAAGATGCCGCAGCCTATCTTCCCCTTGAAGAACCCGGGCATCTATTCCATGGCCGCGGCGTTCCTGATCGGCATCCTCGCTTCACTGCTGACGCCGGACAAGGAAGCGCAGGATAAATTCGCCGATGAGAAGGTCCGCGAGTATATCGGCATCGGCGCGGAATAGCCGGCCGCCGCAGCGCTTTGTCGTAAAATAAAGAAGTATCCATGAATCGGTAAGGGACGCCGGAGACCATCCCGGCTCCTCTTACCGGTTCGTTTTTCGGGGAAAATTTGTTTTCATGCCGATGCGGATTCAACGGCTTTACATAATCCTGTTTTTCAGGTATGCTGTGTCCGCGGCCAAGAGCCCGCGCTGCGGTCATCAAGGAGAGGAGGAGTAAAAGGAATGTCAAAGGAAAACATCGAAGTCCTGTCCACGGAAAAAAGAACGTTCCCCCCGTCCAAGGAGTTCAGCCAGAAGGCGCACATCAAGAGCATGAAGGAGTACGAACAGCTCTACAAACGGTCCATCGACGACCCGGAGAAATTCTGGGCCGAGATGGCTGAACAGAATCTTACGTGGTACAAGAAATGGGACAAGGTCCTTGAGTATGATTTCATGAAGCCGTCGATCAAGTGGTTCCTCGGCGGGAAATTGAACGCGTCCGTCAACTGCCTCGACCGTTTCATCGATACGCCGACTCGGAACAAAGCCGCCCTCATCTGGGAGGCGGACAACGGCGATTACAAGACCTACACCTATCAGCAGCTCTATTACGAGGTAAACCGGTTTGCCAACGTCCTCAAAAGCAAGGGCGTCAAGAAAGGCGACCGGATCACGATCTACCTCCCCATGATTCCCGAACTTTCGATTGCCATGCTGGCCTGCGCGCGCATCGGCGCGATTCACAGCGTGGTATTCGGCGGGTTTTCATCCAAGTCCCTCCGCGACCGCATCCAGGACTGCCAGTCGACCATGGTGATCACGGCCGACGAGGGTGTCCGCGGCGGGCGCTATGTGCCGCTCAAGGCCAGCGCCGACGAAGCGCTGCTCGAATGCCCCACGGTGAAGAGCATGATCGTGGTGCAGCGGGCGGGCACGGGCAAGGTCAACATGGAGCCGGGCAGGGACTCGTGGTGGCATGAAGATATCCATGCAAAAGGCATCGCCAACTTCTGCGAACCGGAGAAGATGGACGCCGAGGACCCGCTCTTCATCCTGTACACCTCGGGTTCCACGGGCAAGCCCAAGGGCGTGCTCCACACCACGGGCGGCTACATGCTCTTCACGAACATGACCTTCCGGTTGATCTTCGATTACCACGACGAAGACATCCATTTCTGCACCGCCGACATCGGCTGGGTCACGGGCCACAGCTATATCCTCTACGGACCGCTCTCGAACGGCGCAACGTCGCTCATGTTCGAGGGCATCCCCACCTATCCCGATCCGGGCAGGTTCTGGGACATCGTGGACAAACACCGGGTGAATATCTTCTACACCGCGCCGACCGCCATTCGCGCGCTCATGAAGGAAGGCGAGAGCTGGGTCGCGAAGCACGACCTGTCGTCGCTCAAGGTGCTGGGCACCGTGGGCGAGCCCATCAACCCCGAAGCGTGGATGTGGTATCACAAGAACGTGGGCAGGGAGAAGCTGCCCATCGTGGATACGTGGTGGCAGACTGAAACCGGCGGCATCCTGATCACGCCCCTTCCCGGCGCAATTACGACCAAACCGGGTTCGGCAACGAGGCCGTTCCCCGGCGTCGCGCCCCAGGTGGTGAAGGAAGACGGATCCCAGGCAGGCGCGAACGAAGGCGGCTATCTCGTGATCGACAAGCCCTGGCCAGGCATGCTGCGCGGCACCTACGGCGATCCCGAAAACAAGCGCATCAAGGAAGTCTACTTCAGCCGGTTCCCGGGCAAGTACTTCACCGGAGACGGCGCGCGTGTTGATGGGGACGGCGATTACTGGCTCATGGGCCGCGTGGACGACGTGATCAACGTGTCCGGCCACCGTCTCGGCACCGCTGAGGTCGAATCGGCGCTGGTCAGCCACGAAGCGGTCGCGGAAGCGGCGGTCGTGGGCTACCCGCACGACATCAAGGGCGAAGGCATCTATGTGTACGTCACGCTCAAGGAAGGCCAAAAACCGACGGACGAGCTGAAGAAGATTTTGACGGGCCACGTACGGTCGGTCATCGGGCCCATTGCAACGCCGGACAAGCTCCAGTTCGCGCCGGGCCTGCCCAAGACCAGAAGCGGCAAGATCATGCGCCGCATTCTGCGCAAGATCGCCCACAACCAGGTGGAGGACCTCGGCGATACATCAACGCTCGCCGATCCGTCGGTTGTCGACAACCTCGTGAAGGGCAGGGTGTAACCTCGGCGTCTTCGCTGTTCATTCTTCCGCGAATATATCGCACATTCAGCCGGCCGGAATGCTTTTTATTCCGGCCGTTTTTTGTTGCTGTAATTCCCCTCATGGATCGATTCAGCCATCTGCCGGGAAATGCCGCTGAAACGTATGAGCGATGCGGTTTTCCTTCATGATGACGTCGCGTTCCCCTCATTTGACATACCGCATGTCTTCACCTATCATTTGTTCATGCCTCTTCATTCCTCATCATCTTGTGTTTTTTCCACGATTCGGGAATTGCGCGTAAGAACTGACTTGGGTATTACTATTCCTGAAAGTCTCAACAAAATATTGACGCGTGAGAAGGATACTATTGCTGTTGGGCGCAAGGAAACAGGGCCGGATTCAATCGGCTGCTACGGCGCGGCTGTCGACCTCGGGAGTTCTCATATCCGCGTCTCGCTCTGGGATATGGCCGCGGGAAAACTGCTTGCGGCCCGGTCAAAGGTGAATCCTCAGATTGCCCTGGGCGCTGATGTTCTGACGCGACTGTCGGCAGCGTCACGGTCTCCGGCGCAGGCTCATGAACTGAGTGTGTTATCGCGACATGCCATTGATGAAGCGCTTCATGAACTGCTCCTGGGTGAAGCGCTGAAGCTTCGCGATGTCGGGCGGATCGTGCTCGTGGGCAATACGGCAATGCTCGCTCTTCTGGCGGAGAAAAATTTCGAGCTGCTTCTCAAACCGGTCAACTGGATGCGCGAAATCGATTGTTGTCCCGAGGATGCAAGGCGATGGTTTTCAGAATGGGGACTGAACGAAAAAGCGGACATCACAATCATACCTCCTTTGGCCGGGTTTGTAGGGTCGGACCTCCTGGCGGGAATCCTCGCAACCCGCCTCATCGAAGGTCCTGATGCCGCCCTCCTGATAGATTTTGGGGTGAACTCCGAGATAGCGCTCTGGGACGGCACAACGCTATGGGCCACTTCGGCCGCCGGAGGACCTGCCTTTGAGGGAAGCGGCATCAGCTGCGGGATGCCGGCTGATCCGGGCGCGATCTTCCGGGTGACCCTCGACCAGCCGCATGCGGGCTTTCGTTTCGAAGTGATCGGAGGCATCGAACCGACAGGCATCTGCGGCACGGGGCTCGTGGACCTCATCAGCTGTTTCCTTACAATGGGCGCTCTTGCGAGCAACGGAAGGCTTAAACCTGAGAGCGCGGGCCGGGAAGCCGGAATGTTGCAGGGGCCGGGCAACCTTACCCTCGGCGCTGGAGATATCGATTCACTCCAGCGCGCGAAAGCGGCTGTTGCAGCGGGGGCGTTGTATCTTCTCGCAAAAGCGGGAATGAGCATGCAAGACCTGCGTAAAATCCGCATCTGCGGCGCTTTCGGGAAATACCTCGACGTGCGCAACGCACAGCGGATCGGGCTTATCCCCCTCATTCCTGAACAGGACGTTGAACTGTGCGGGAATACGGCGCTTGCGGGCTGTGAACTCATGCTCTTCAATCATGATTGCGAGGAAACCATATCCCTGATCAGGAATAAGACACGGATCGTCAATTTGTCGCAAGCGCGGGGCTTTGAGGAGCTGTTCATCGAGAGCCTCCCGTTCCGGCCGATGCCGATGGAATAGTTCCGTGAAAATCAGTGAAAGGAAGGTTCCCATGCTCGAAGACATCATCGCCGCCTACAACGAAGCCATTTTCGACACGGACCGGGACCGGGCGCTCAAAGTCGTGCATGACGCCGAACTGCGGGGCGTGAGCCCCGAGGATATCGTGTTCCGGGTCGTGCTCCCGGCCATGGACCTCATGGTCAAATCGATCAGCGAAAATCTCGACGCAAACCTGGCGCAGCATTTCATGACCGCTCAAATCGCCGACACCGTAACCGCGGAGATGATCGCGAAATTCAAGAAAGCGCCCGAGGTCCGGGGCAGGGTCGTGATCGGGACCGCCTCGGGCGACCTGCACTCGCTCGGCAAGAGGATCGTGATCGGCTGCCTCAAGGCGCGCATGATCGACGTGCGGGATCTGGGGGTCAACGTTCCTCCGGAGCGTTTCGTGGACGAGGCGGTCAAGCATCATGCCGAGGTCATCGGAATTTCCGCCATGATGGTCCATACGGCGCGGGGAGAGAACGGATGCCTCCGGGTGCGCGAGCTTCTGAAGGAGCGGGGGCTTGAAAACAAGATACGGATCATCGCGGGCGGCGCGCCCTTCCGGTTCGACCGGGAGCTGTATAAAGCGATCCGGGCGGATGCCTGGGCGGAAGACGCGGTCACGGCGGGCAAGGTCATCGTGGAGCTTATCCAGGAGGTGCGGTCATGATCACCGGCATGGACAGGCTTGTCGCCGCGCTGAAGGGTGAAATGCTCGACCGCATCCCCGTGTTCTGCAACATGAGCGATCAGGGCGCGCGGGAGCTGGGCATGGCGCCGCGGGAATATTTCTCCCGGGGCGAACACGTTGCCGAGGCGCAGCTCAGGATGCTCGCCAAATACGGATATGACAACGTATGGAGCCTCTTTTACGTGGGCAAGGAAGCGGAGCTGCTGGGGTGCAAAAAAATCCTCTACGCCGGGGAGGGCTCGCCCAATGTGGAGGATTTCGTGATCAAGACCTGGGACGATGTCGAAAAACTCGCTGTCCCCGATGAGCTCTCGGCCCATCCCGCGTTCGTGGAAGAGCTGAAGTGCCTGAACCTGCTCAGGGCCGGGGTGGGCGGGAAGAATCCGCTCTGCGCCTATATCACCGCCACGATGACGCTCCCGGCGCTCCTTATGGGCATGGAGCGCTGGATGGAGCTGCTCCTGCTCGGTCCCGCGGAGGTCAGGGATGAGCTTCTGGCCAGGTGCCACGCGTTCTTCGTGAAGGAGGTCGCCGCGTACCGGAAAGCGGGGGCCGATGTCCTGATCTACTCCAATCCCTTCGGCTCGACGGACATGATCCCGATGAAGTATTTCATCGATCATTCCCTCCCGTGGATCGAAAAAGACATCAAAGCCGCGGGTTCGCAAGGCATGGTTTACTACTGCGGCATGGCCCGCTTCAACCGGGTGATCGACGCCGTGTTCGAACGCACGGGCATCGGCGTTTATTATATCAGCCCGCTCGACGACGTGGCCGAGGCCAAGCGGATCGTCGCCGGCCGGGGGCTCACCTGCGGAGTCATCAACGACATCAAACTCATCGACTGGTCAAAGGAGGAGATCACGAGCGAAGTGAAGCGCATTATCGAGGCAGGCATGCCGGGAGGCAGGTTCCTTTTCGGCACCGGGGTCATGCCCTTCGCCATACCGGAAGAGAATATCCGGACAATGCTCGACGCGGCATACCGGTTTGGAAGCCGGGGAGCGCGGGCGGCCTGATGATCACCGGGAACCTGGTGCTTCTGGGCTGCGGCATTCTGCGCAAGGAGATTGCGTGCCTGATCGCAAAAAACAGCTGGCCCCTGGAGACCGTATTCCTCGATTCCGCGCTGCACTGCTGGCCGGACAGGCTCGCTACAGCCCTCAAGTCCGCTCTTGCGGCACACCAGGGACGCCCGGTGATCGTCTTGTACGGCTGCTGCCATCCGAATATGGACCTCATGCTTTCCGATGCGAAGACCTTCAGGACCGAAGGGCAGAACTGCATTGAGCAGCTGCTCGGCAGGGAACGGTTCATGAAGGAACTGGCGGACGGCGCCTTTTTTCTTTTGGAAGAATGGGCCGGGAAGTGGGAAGCGATGATCACAAAAACCTTCGGCACGACAAACAGGGAAGTCATCAGGGACATATTCCAGGACAGCCATCGGCGTCTCTTGTGTGTCAGAACGCCCTGCTCCTCTGATTTTATCGCGGAGGCCGAAGCCGCGGGCCGATTGGCCGGGCTCCCGCTCAGCTGGATGGACGCCGGGCTGGATCACCTCGAATCGGTCATAGGAGCGGCAATAGAACAAAAAATGAAGGAACTGCAAGAGACAGGGAAGAGGCGGGATAATGAAAGTTCTCATTGTTGACGACAATCGCGATGACAGGCGGATGCTTCGGTATCTTGTCGAAAAAAAAGGCCATGAGGCATTGGAGGCCGAAGACGGCTTCGCGGGCCTCCGCGCGGCCGCTCTCCATGTTCCGGACCTGATCATTTCAGACGCACTCATGCCCGTGATGGACGGCTTCGAGTTTCTCAGGAACGTCAAGCAGAATGAGAAGCTTCGCGGGGTCCCCTTTGTGTTTTATTCCGCCTCCTACCGGGAATACCAGGACGTGCGGCTTGCCGTCTCCCTGGGCGCCGAGGCCTATATCATCAAGCCGAAAGACCCAGTCGAATTGTGGGAGGAGATTGAAAAAATAATCAGGGAAGGGAAAAAAATAAAGATCGCCGACAGCGAGCTTATCAAGGAAGACGCCGAGTACCTGAAACAATACAGCCGGGTCGTGGCCTCGAAACTGGAGGAGAAGGTGCGTGAGCTGGAAGAGTCGCTGGTTCAGCGCAAACAGGCGGAGTCGAGCCTGGCCAAGCTGGCCGCGGTCTCGCCGGGTCTGATGGCGACGTTTCATCTCAAGCTTGATGGAACGCTTTGCATGCCTTACGCGGCCCGGCGCATCAAGGATTTTTTCGGCCTGAATCCAGAGGATGTGGCCGTGAATGCCGCAAAACTCCTTGCCCGGATCCATCCCGACGACGCCGCGCGGGTGACGCAGTCGCTCTCCGCGTCCGCGCGTTCGATGATCCCGTGGAACGCCGAATTCAGGGCTGTCCACCCGACGCGCGGAGAAATCTGGCTCGAAAGCCGCACCATGCCCGAACCCCACCCCGAGGGCGGCGTCATATGGTACGGCTTTATCCTCGACATCACCGAGCGCAAACGGGCCGAGGAAAAACAGCGCGAAACCACCATCGCTCTTGAACGGCAGGTGCGGTTCAACGAGACCCTGATGCAGGCCATGCCCGTGGCCGTGTTCTATAAGGACACCGAGGGCCGCTACCTGGGATGCAA
>Ga0184616_10000165_pt1 | contig 12259 bp, 14 predicted proteins | sample PLM4_90_coex_FD_133145 | JGI IMG/M metagenome (GOLD analysis project Ga0184616, IMG submission 133145) | Groundwater sediment microbial communities from an aquifer in East River, Colorado, USA - PLM4_90_coex | ecosystem: Environmental > Terrestrial > Soil > Riparian zone | place: USA: East...
CGGATGTAAGGCGAGTGGATGGGGGAGGGTACTAAGCAAATGGGGATTATTTGAATACCTCCAGCCCAAACACATAGGTTTTTGCTTTGCAAAAAGTCAGGCCTCAGGCTGGTTTGGATAGCCGAGATTATTGCCTGGTTTGAGCCTGCCCGGATAGTTCCCTAAGGGAGTAGGAGTAGCATCTCCCCCGATTTAGTCACTTATCCACCAAGTAAAAGCGGATTAAATCGCGTATCATAATCATACACATCTACCCCTTCTCTCCGTTTCAGGAAGCGCACTGCTACGTAGGTCAGTGGCGTCGCAGCGGCCTCGTAGGCCGACTTTACGAGCCACTGCGTTACAATAGCCAAAGCAAGCACTGTCATCGGTATCTCCCCCACAAAGGCAACTGTCATGAAGACCAGGGAATCCAGTCCTTCCCCTACCAGTGTTGAGCCGATGGTGCGGGTCCAAAGCCAGCGCCCCCGAGCAGCAATTTTCATTTTAGCCATGACAAAGGAATTAGCAAATTCTCCCACCAGGTAGGCGAGGAATGAGGCGAGCAACAGCCGGGGGGTGTAGCCCAAGATGCGTTCATAAGCCGCCTGCCCATTCCAAAAGGATGCAGGAGGAAGCACTTGTCCGACCCAGATGGCAACAACGACAAGAAGATTACAGAGAAATCCCAGCCAAATAACCCGTCGCGCAAGGCGGTAACCATAGACCTCGGTCAGGATGTCGCCGAAGATATAACTAATCGGGAAGATGACGATACCTGCCGGAAATACGAGGCCGAACACGTTTACCAATTTTACCGCCGTGATGTTCGCCGTGATCAAACAGGTGATAAAAATGGCGACTGCGATTACAAACCATAAAGAATATCTCTGTTGATGCGTGATTATTTGCCGTTCGCGCGACATCGTTCCCGTATCTCCTTTAAATCTTCATTGAGCAGATTGACCGGCATAGCTTGGGCATCATTGTAATACGTCAGCTTCAGGTTGCTATAACTGATGTTAACTATAGCTGTACTATCAAGACTTTTTTCGAGTGCGCACGAATTCGATAACGCCGGGCATAACGGAAATAAGGATTATGGCAAAGATCACCAGAGAAAAATTATTTTTGACAAAAGGAATGTTGCCAAAAAAATAGCCGCAGAAGACAAAAAAAACTACCCAGGCAATGCCCCCTGTAATGTTATAGATAATAAAACGACTGTACGTCATGGTTCCGATACCTGCAACGAAAGGAGCAAAGGTGCGAATAATGGGTATGAAGCGGGCTAGAATAATCGTCTTACCTCCATATTTTTCATAAAAAAGGTGGGTACGGTGAAGGTATTCCTTATTGAGGAAACGCGACTTTTCCTTACTAAAGACTTTCGGACCAGTAAAGCTGCCGATCCAGTAATTCACGGTATCTCCTGCTATGGCAGCAATGGACAGGGAAACTATCGATAATCGAACATCCAATGATCCCAAAGCAGCAAAGCTGCCGATGGCAAAGAGGAGGGAATCGCCCGGAAGGAAAGGGGTAACCACAAACCCCGTTTCCAGAAAAATGATAAAAAAGAAGATAGCATATGTCCACATGCCATAGTTGCGAATGATCAAATCGAGATGCTTATCAAGATGCAACAAGATTTCTATAAAACCATTTATTAATTCCATGAATTCGTCCTCATCATTCATCACACCTCACTTCAGTTTTTTAATCAACTTGTGAATCTCCTCGTCGTAGACATAAAAGACAAGCGCAATCAGCGCGGACATCCCGACAAGGACTAAAAAGATTGTATATTGGTGATTGAAGGCCTTTGCACCCTGAAGGGTGGCGATCAATGTCCCTGGTATCCTCCCAATTGTTGAGATGACAAGAAAAATGCCCATGCGCATGGGAGTGAGACCTAAGATGTAGCACAAGGCGTCCTTGGGAAAACCCGGTATTAAAAAAAGGAAAAAACCGATGATTACGCCTTCATGCCCCATCAAATAATCGAATTTTTTTAACTTTTTAGAAGATGCAAATTTTTTAACCAGCCACCTTTCAAAAATCCCAGCTATGCGGAAAGCAAGCAATGAACCCAACGTGAGGCCGATCGTCGAATAGATGAAGCCCCATTTAACCCCAAACAGGTAGCCACCCAAGAATCCGACAGGTGCACCGGGAATAGGGGCAACAACTACTTGCACTACTTGAAGGAGGATAAAAGCAAGAGGAGAATAGGGTCCAAAAGAGTCAATGGTTTCTTTAAAACGGTAATGGTCGTTAAGAATCGAATAAGACTTAACAGCTGCACTCCATAATTGGGTATTATAATAATAAATTAAAAAGGAAGACAAAACTGTCAAGATAAAAATGACTAATACCCATCTCAGTGTAACAGGGGATAATGATTTCATAAAGAAGATCTCTGCCTCAATAATCCGAAAAGCGAAGGTACCTCACCAGTGGTGCGGAGCACTACCTTCTCATCCAACTACGGCGGCCAAGACCATAGCCAGCGACAAAGAGATGAGCACTGCTACTGTCGCCCAAGAAAGTATATTCATAACGATACTATTCACATAGTCCCCCATAATTTTCCTATCATTTATTAAGAGCAGCATAAAGATCAAAATAAAGGGCAACAAAATTCCGTTGATGACCTGAGAGTAAAACATGATTGAAATCAAGGGTATGCCAGGCAATAAAATAATTCCTGCCCCTAAAAAAATAATGAGTGAATAGAGACCGTAAAATTGTGGCGCTTCGACAAATTTAGTATTGAGGCTCGATTCCCATCCAAACGCCTCGCAAATCGTATACGCAGTAGACAAAGGCAAAATCGAGGCAGCGAACAGCGATGCATTCAAAAGTCCAAACGCAAAGAGCCAGGCACAGTAAGAACCTGCCAGCGGCGCGAGAGCCAATGCTGCATCTTTAGCTGTTTCGATATGAAGGCCGTTTGTGAAAAAGGTAACGGCGCAGAGCATAATAATGAAAAAGGCCACTACATTGACCGCAAACGAGCCGAAAATAACATCCATACGCGTATATTTGTAATTCTCTGCCTTAATCCCCTTATCGACAACCGACGACTGTAAATAAAACTGCATCCACGGAGCGATGGTAGTTCCGACAATACCGATCGCCATAGTGAGCCATCCAACTTGAAACTTTATCGTCGGCGTAACAAAAGATGTCATAATTTCGTGCCAATTGGGCTTGACCAAAAAACCAGAAATAATGTAGGAAAAATAAAAAACGCAGGCGATCAAAAAAGCCTTTTCTACGGATTTGTAAGTGCCTTTAACAACGAGCCGCCAAACAAAGAAAGCGCCAAGTGGTACTGAGATATATTTACTCACGCCGAAGATTTCCATGCTGGCTGCGACGCCGGCAAATTCCGAAATCGTATTTCCCATGTTTGCCAAGAAAAGCGTGATCATCAAGTAAAAGGTAACTTTCGCGCCGAAGCGTTCTCTGATTAAATCAGAGAGACCTTTCCCGGAAACAACGCCCATGCGAGCACACATTTCCTGAATAATGATGAGCGCAACAAGAATTGGTATAAGTGTCCATAGCAAGCTCAATCCATATCTCGATCCAGCAAGTGAATACGTCGTTATGCCGCCGGCATCGTTATCAACATTGGATGTGATGATGCCGGGGCCGATAAGCGCAAAGAACAATCCCAGCTTCCACATGCCGCCTTGCGTTAATTTTTGCCGAATGTTAGCCAGTTTACCGTGCACGACCCTACCCGCTTTTATTTACCCAGCTCGGGAGCAACAATTTCCAGTAAATTCTTAAACATGATTGTCCCTTGCAGCTTTTCTTTATCATCCACAACCGGTATGGCAGTTACGCCGTACTTAGCAAAATGATCAGCGATTACTTCTTCTTTGTCGTTCAAATTAACAGACATTATCCTCTTATCCATAATGTCTGCCAAAATCGTCTCGGCAGAGGCAAGTAAAAGATCACGCAAAGTCACGACGCCCAGCAAGTGCTCTTCTTCATCTGTAATATATACATCATAAAGCATATCGACATCTTCACCCTTAGCGCGAATGGTCTCCATCGCCTGGCGCACGGTAACAGTGGGCCGGAAGCTCAAGAACGAAGATGTCATCATCCCGCCTGCCTCTTTTTCCGGATGGGCGAGCAGCTCTTTTACATCTTCTGCAATATCTTTTTCCATTTCCCTTAAAATGCCCTCCGCTTTTGCCTTTGGCAAATCAGCCAGCAGATCAGTAGCCTCACTGAGAGACATTTCTTCAATAATATCTGATGCCCGAGCCGAGTTAAGGTCGGTAATCAAGCTTACCTGAACTTTCGGATCAGTTTCTTCCAGGGCTTCCGCGGCTGTTTCCTTGTCCAGTGCCTGAAAAACCGCCGTCCGCTGGTGGATATTCAAGTCTTCCAAGATGTCCGCTAAATCCGCCGGGTGTATTTGGCTGAGCCTGTTTTGCGCAATATTTAAGCGCAGTAAATCGGGCGAAGACAAAGGCTGCACGAATTTCCAGGAAATAAGCTGATCCGGCAACGTATAATCAAAGAGCATCTGCAGTAGTTTGTCCATGGTTTTGGTAAGCCCCACGCGTCTGATGAGTCCGCGGAAACCGACGTCGACGTGAACAAGATATAATCCCTGGTGCGCCTGTAAAAATTGGAGGTCGTTTATGCGCCTGATCCTTGCGCCATTGGTGTCCACTACTTGCTTATCCATGAGTGCATTATTCAAAAGCAATTCTCCATCATGCGGTCTATACTCTTGCAACTTATTTGATGGAATATCGGTAATATAAGTGTCTTCATCAACGATCGAGATATCTTTACACGGTAAAAATAGATTTTGTCCTCTACCGTCCTTAAGGATAAAGCCCGTAACAACCGGGTACGGCTCCACAAATTCGGCAGCCACATCGACGACCTTACCCACTTGCTGTCCGTCGGGCTTAACCACTTTTTTCCTCAGGATATGGCTTAAAAACAAAAAAACCTGAGGTTCTGAATTTACCGTCGCCATTGGTACCTCCAGGTGCGGCAATTATAACATGTATTTTTCTTTTTTAGAAAGCTTTTTTGAATTTTTCTAATCGAGACGAGCAGAGCTGATTCAATCCACAGATGAGGACCTGTCCTATTCGCCTTCGTCTTATGGCCAAAATACTTCCCCGCCCAGGAGATATGATCGGGCACCCGCCGAAAAATTTCCTCTGGAGACTCTACAATGGTGCCCTGATGATCCTTCTTCAGGTAACGGGATTGGAGGATGCGTAAGGCATTTTCATTCAATTGTAGTACCATGAGCTATAACGATAAATCGGCTCAGATTTGCCGCTAGATTTCTTGCAAAGATATAGAATCGTTAATCACTTTACCAGTTTGAGAGCCCCCCTGAATTCAGCGGTCCCAGCCCTCCCCAGCAACTCATAGATTACCATCTCCGTAGACGTGACAATAACGCCAGCCTGCCGCATGCGCTGTAGGGCAACCTCCCAATTCTGAGTGGACCGGGAGGAAACGCCATCGCTCACCACCTGTACCTTGTAATGAGAAAGGGCATGCAGTGCCGTCTGTGCCACGCAGATATGCGCCTCGATGCCAACGATAATGAGGGTATTCCTCTTCAGCTGGTCCAGCCGATCGGTAAAGGCGGGGGATTCAAAGCAGTCAAATTCCAATTTTATGATGGGCTCAATATCCTTCAGCTCCTCACGAAGCTCTGCGATGGTCTCCCCAAGGTTCTGTTGTTCCGTGAAAAGGATCGGCAGTCCGATAATGCGGGAGAACTTGACGAGCTTGAGGGCATTCTCAACCACCCTCTCCCTGTCCGCCATGACGGGAAGAAGCCGCTCCTGCATGTCGATAACTACCAAGAAAGCATCATTCCTTCTGAGCGCGGCGTGTCGAGATGGACGTTTTTCCTTCACGTGCAGCCTCTGCTTCCTAATCAACCTTCCGATGGAGCTTTTTATCGCATACGGTAAGGCACATAATGTTAGTTTGAAAGCGCCCTCTCCCTTCAGATACCATCTTATCATAGCATCAATGTTCGGGCAACAAAAAGGCCTTGGTCAAGGGGGGAATTAATGGTTCTAGGGGAAAGGGGGTATTATCTAAATCCCATATTGTAAAACCTGCCCGCCAATTATCCGAAGAAAAACAGAGGGGAAATGAGAAAGAACTATGAGGATAAGGAAGGGTATGTGAAATAGGAGGGCAGCTGCAAAGGGGTAGAAGGTGGATTATTTAGTCTGTTTTCCGGCAAGCCAGGATTTAACCTGGTGCTCTATTTGGTCTCTCACCTGCCGAAACTTCGCTAACCTCTCATCATCTGACCCCGCAAACGCTGAAGGATCTTCAAACGACCAGTGCAGCCTCTGACCTATTCCGGGGAATACCGTGGGACAGTTCTTCTCAGCCTCGTGGCAGACGGTTATTAAATAGGAGAAGTGTATTTTGCCCATATATTCCTGGACATGTTTCGAATGCTGGCCGCTAAGACTTATACCAACTTCCTCCATGACGCGCTCGGTATTCGGATCGATGCCTTTCGGTTCAAGTCCGGCACTATATGCATCAAATCGGTCGCCTCCGTATTTCCTGAGAAATGCCTCAGCCATTTGGCTGCGGGCGGAATTGCTCGTGCATAGAAACAGAACTTTTATCTTGCCCATGGTCTAATCTCCTTCTTTTGCTGCTCGCCGGCAGCATCCGTCGTGTGATTTATATATGCTTTGGGTTTTGTTACATGCTAATGGATTTTTTCGCGTATTATGCTGTCGATTAACCTGCTCTATGTCTCCTCCCTCCGGTATCGGCATGATGTTTTATCACCAAGGCATCCACCATAAAAATGACATCTTCAGCGATGTTCGTGGCATGATCTGCAATTCGCTCCAGACATCGGCACACGATCATCAAATGCACTGCCCTGGTGATCGTTTTCGGATCTGCTATCATATAGGTAAGGAGTTCTCGAAAGACCTGATCGTTTAACCCGTCGACTAGATCATCTCTTGCGCAAACCGAACGTGCCAATTTGGAATCTCGATTGACAAAAGCATCCATGACATCCTTGACCATTGACTGGGCAATCTCAGCCATCCTCGGGATATCGATATACGGTTTGAGCTGAGGTTCCTCATTTAACGAGATCGCGCGCTCGGCGATATTGACTGCCTGATCGCCGATGCGCTCCAGGTCGGTTATGATCTTCATCGCAGAGGTTATGAATCGAAGGTCAGCAGCCATAGGCTGCTTTAAGGCTAAGAGCTTCAGACACATATCATCGATGGCAATTTCCAATTTATTGATTCGATCCTCCCCCTTGAGGGTTTTTTGGGCCAGTTTGGAATCCATCGTGACCAGGGCCTGAACAGCATTGCTGATCGCCTTCTCCACTAAAGCAGCCATCTTGAGGAGGTTCTCCTTCAATTCCTCCAATTCCGTCTGAAAATGTCTTTGGACAGCCATGGTACCTCCTTCTTGAAATTATCCAAATTTTCCTGTGACGTAATCTTCTGTCCGCTTATCCTTGGGCCGAGCAAAGATCTGATAGACAGGTCCTTCCTCGATCACCTCACCGTTCAGAAAGAAGCCTGCCCTGTCAGCCACTCGTGAGGCCTGCTGAACGGTATGAGGGACCAAAACAATAGTATACTCCTTTTTCAATTCGCCGAGGGTCGCCTCGATGCTGGCCGTAGAGATAGGATCCAATCCTGAACAAGGGTTATCGAGCAGGAGGACCTCCGGCTCAAGGGCCAAGATCCGAGCGATACAGAGGCGCTGCTGTTGCCCCCCGGAGAGCCGGAGGGCAGAGGTGTGAAGGCGGTCCTTGACCTCCTCCCAAAGCACGGCGGCTCTCAGAGCCTTTTCCACAATCTCGGCCAAACGTCTCTTCTGGGTGGTGCCGCTTAGTTTGGGGCCATAGGCCACGTTGTCAAAGACGGACAGGGGCAGGGGAGTGGGCAGGTCGAAGACCATCCCGATCCGCCTCCTCAGTTGGGTGAGACTGAGTTGTGGACCATGGATATCCGCCCCATCTAAGAAGATGGTCCCTGTATGTCTCGTCCCAAATATCAGATCCGTCAGCCGATTGAGACATTTGAGAAGCGTCGTCTTTCCGCTTCCGGCCGGGCCGAAGATGGCAAATATTTCCCTCGGGTGGATGGTAAGGCTAATATTCCGGAGGGCTTGGGAGGATTGATAATAGAAATTGAAATCTTTGATAACTATCTTGGTCTCTCGCGGCATGAGTCCCCCTCAGGCCCGACGACGGATATACCGGTTGAGCAGCCAGTTTGCCACAGTATTGACCAAAAGAACGAGCAGGATCAAGGCCGCCCCTGTGCCATAAGCCATCTCTATCGAGATCCCCTCCCGGGCGAGGATATAGAAATGGACAGACATGGTGCGTATGGGAGAGAAGAGAGAGGTGGGCATCAGCAGCGAGGAACCCGCGGTCAAAATCACCGCAGCGGTCTCTCCAATGCTACGGCCAACGCTCAGGAGGATACCGGTGCAGATTCCGGGCAGGGCGCTTGGCAGGATCGTGTGCGTGACGGTCTGCCATCTTGTTCCACCCAGAGAATAGCTGACCTCGCGGTAGGAAGGGGGAATCCCCTTGATCGCCTCCTCGGCGGTAGAGATGATCGTGGGCAAGATCATTGCGGCCACGGTCAAGCCTCCGGATAGGATGGACCACCCCATGTTGAGGAAGATGACAAAAAAAACGAACCCAAAGAGGCCGAAGATGATGGATGGCACCCCGGCGAGGCAGTCGGTCCCGAATCGGATCAGGCGGCTTATCCGGCTCTCCCGGGTGTATTCCCTCAAAAAGATGGCTGTCCCTACACCCAATGGTGTTGCAAAAAGAATGGCAACGACGGTGAGGGCAAAGGTCCCGATGATGGTGGGAAGAATTCCACCCTCTCGGCCCATGCTTTTTGGAGGATCGAGAAAGAAACGGAGGTGAAGGAGAGGAAGGCCTTCCGCCAGAACCTGAAAAAGGATGAGGATCATCACTCCGATGGTCGATAGGGCCGCGATCCAGATGAGAACCTTGGCGATGCCTTGGGTGATATATCGCGTACGATAAACCATCAGCCTGTCCTCCTTCGCGAGAGGAAGATGGCCAAAGAATTGAGGAGCATGATGATGATGAAGAGGATGACCCCCGTGGCGAAGAGTGCCTGTCGATGTGCGCCGGAGGCGTAACCCATCTCAATGCCGATGTTCGTGGTCAGCGTCCTCGCCGAATCCAAGAAAGAGGACGGCATCTTTACCGCGTTCCCCAGGATCATGATCATGGCCATGGTCTCGCCGATTGCACGGCCCATGCCTAAGATGATACTGGCAACAATTCCAGACCTGGCTGCCGGGATCATCACCCGCCATATGGTCTGCCAGTGGGTTGCTCCCATAGCAAGGGCACCAGCTTTATAGGTAGGGGGCAAGGCCTTGAGGGAGTCCTCTGAGATACTGATAATGGTGGGCAGGATCATAAAACCCAGGATCACGGAGCCCGAGAGAATGCTCAGTCCAGGCCCTCCCAGATAATTGCGAACAAGGGGGACGAGGACGATGAGCCCCCAAAAACCATAGATGACGGAAGGGATAGCTGCCAGCAGTTGGATTGCCGGCCTCAATACCGTTCCCACTGCGGGGGGGGACCATTCGCACAAGAAGATGGTACAGGCCAAACCCAGGGGAATGCCCAGGGCAAGGGCTCCGATGGTGACCAGAAAGGAGCTGACGATCATCGGGAAGATGCCGAAGAGACCCTTGCTTGGAATCCATTGTTGGCCGAGGATAAAGGCCTTGGGACCGATCTTCCAGATCAAGGGGAGGCCCTGTTGAAAGATGAAGAAGGTGATCAAGGCCAGGACCGCAATGGAAGAGAGGGCGATCAGCAGTAACATCTTTTCGATGATCTTCTCTTTGATCTCCATGATCATTTTCCTGAAGGTTTAAGGACGGTCACCAGACCCTCCTTTGAAAGCAATGCCTGAGCCGGATGACTCAACACGAAGTCCAAAAAGGACTTTGCCTCTCCTTCAGGCTCACCATTAAAGACAAATAAGAAGGGACGTACCAGGGTATACTTATTGCCTTCGATATTAGCCAAGGTGGGTTCGACGCCTGCAATCTTCAAGGCCTTCACCTGCTCATTGACTAGCCCCAGGGAGATATAGCCGATGGCATGAGGGTCGTTTGAGACGACCTGCCGAATGGCACCGTTTGAGTCCTGAACCAGGGATTCAAGGCTGATCTCTTCTTGCCCCATGACGAATTTTTGAAAAGACTCCCGCGTTCCCGACCCTTCCTCGCGGCTGACCAGAACAATGGGATGAGGAGAAGCACCCAGCCCTCCCCAATCCTTTATCTTCCCGGAAAAGACCTGTCTTACCTGATCCAGTGACAAATCTCGGATCGCGTTTTTGGGGTTGACGATGATTGCAATGGCGTCCTTGGCGACCGTGACCGCGTACAGGTCTTTCTCATCAGGCAAGAGGGATCGTGATGACGTTCCAATATTCGCCGCATGCGTCCTGACCGCTTCGATCCCGGCGGTCGACCCGCCCCCTTGCACATAGATATGGGAATGGGGATGGCGAGACATATATTCCTCGGCCAGCAGCCCGGCAAAAGGTTCCACGGAAGTGGAGCCCGCCACGGTGATCCCGGCCTTCTCTCTTTGACAGCCTGAAACGAGGGGGATGACCAGGAGGAGAGGAAGAAGCCATATCAGCAGCATTCTCACTTTAGAAATCCCGGCTCTCAAGTCATCTCCAAATTTCGGTTTTTTAGATCTGCGATCTGCCATCTGCAATTTTTATCCATATCTTCCCGTGATGTAATTTTCAGTTCGTTGGTCTTTGGGTCGGGTAAAGAGGTCTCCGGTGGGGCCGTATTCCAACAGCTCTCCTAAGAGAAAGAAACCGGTCCAATCGGAGGTACGGGCCGCCTGCTGCATGTTATGGGTGACGATGACAATGGTATAGTTCTTCTTTAACTCCTGCATCAACTCCTCAACCCTGAGCGTGGCCAATGGATCGAGGGCAGAGCAAGGTTCATCCATCAGAATGACCTCGGGTTGAACCGCTAACACCCGTGCAATGCAGAGCAGTTGTTGTTGTCCCAACATCAGATCAAGTGCCCTATGATGAAGGCGGTCAGCAACCTCTCGCCACATCGAGACGGACTTGAGGCTCTGCTCTACTCGTCCCTCAATCTCACTCTTTGCACGAATCCCGAACACCTTGGGGCCGAAGGCGACGTTTTCGAAAATGCTCTTGGGAAAGGGGTTGGGACGCTGAAAGACCATACCGACCCTTTGCCTGAGTGATACCACATCCATGCCGGCCCGATAAATATCCTGGCCATCGAGGGTGATTGTTCCCTCGATCCGGGTGTGCGGTATGAGCTCATTCGTTCGATTGAGGGTGCGAAGAAAGGTCGTTTTCCCGCATCCCGAAGGTCCGATCAAGGCGGTAATCTGCTGAGCATGGACAACGATCTCGATCCCTTTGAGGGCTTGGATTGCCCCATAATAAAAATTAAGCCCTTCTGTTTCTATCTTCACGGTGGTGTGCGATTCTATCATCGTTATATCGCTTTGAGATCGCTAACTTTCCCCCTGGCCGAAATTAGCAGATTATGACCTCTTGATCAAGAGGATTCATATAGCCAGAAAAAATCCTACCTATCCTCCGTTTGCAACCGCCCAAGCTGCCTGCTTCCTGCATAGATTTGATGGATCTTGGCATTCCTCATACTCCCCTCCAAGTTCCCACTTCGCAGCGAACACAAAAGGAAGCAGGCCTCGGCATTTGACAAGTATGACTGAGAAGACGGAGGAGGTGACGGGAATCATATGGCAAGCCCCTTCCTTTAAGGAAGGGGCTTGCTTTTGTCATAAACATAAAAAACCAAGCAAGGCGGCGGCTTCTCTCCTGCCTCTTCCCTAGTCCGCTTTCAGCTTCTTGCACTCCTCGGTGAAGGCAGGGACGACCTTGAAGAGGTCATCCACCACCCCGTAGTCCGCCTTCTTGAAGATAGGGGCCTCGGGATCTTTGTTGATGGCGACGATCACCTTGGAGGTCCCCATCCCGGCCAGGTGCTGTATCGCGCCGGAGATGCCGGCGGCGATATAGAGATTGGGGGCAACCACCTTGCCGCTCTGTCCCACCTGGTCTGATTGCGGTCGCCAGCCGGCATCGACCGCCGAGCGAGAGGCGCCTACCACTGCCCCTAAGACATCAGCTAGTTCCTCTAA
>Ga0184616_10000166_pt1 | contig 12233 bp, 13 predicted proteins | sample PLM4_90_coex_FD_133145 | JGI IMG/M metagenome (GOLD analysis project Ga0184616, IMG submission 133145) | Groundwater sediment microbial communities from an aquifer in East River, Colorado, USA - PLM4_90_coex | ecosystem: Environmental > Terrestrial > Soil > Riparian zone | place: USA: East...
CCTGTGGGCCGCGCAGGGATATGTCGTCCTTGCTCCGAATCCGCGTGGCAGCACGGGCTTCGGCCAACAGTTCGTTGAGGAGATCAGCGGAGATTGGGGCGGAAAGGTGATCATGGACTTGATGAAGGGGCTCGACACGGTTTGCACCTTCGCCTATGTGGATTCCACACGCAAGGCCGCGGCGGGAGCTTCCTTTGGAGGGTACGCGGTCAACTGGCTCCTCGGGCATGCTGGGAGCCGGTTCAAGGCCCTCGTGACGCATGACGGGGTGTACAATTTCGAGAGCATGTACGGCTCAACGGATGAAGTGTGGTTCGATGAATGGGATCACAGCGGTACGCCATGGGACAGACCCGAAGAATACCGGAAGTTTTCACCCCATGCGTATGCGAAGAATTTCCGCACACCGACACTCATCATCCACGGCGCACTGGACTACCGCATCCCGTACACCGAAGCGATGCAGCTGTTTACCGCATTGCAGCGGCAGAACGTTCCTTCAAAGTTTCTCTACTTCCCGGACGAAAACCACTGGGTGCTGAAACCAGCGAACAGCGAGCTGTGGCACCGGACGGTGTTTGAATGGCTTGCCACGTATGTTCGCTAGGGCAGTTCCAGCCAAATCTCCGGACGCTCCACTTCTTCGCCACAGTGGCAACGCGCGCTGCGCCCATTGTTCTCCTAACGCAGTTCGTAGGAGGGGCGAGCGTCCGATGAACGTCTGCGCTGAAGTTGTTGTTATTAACAGTGATCCCTCGTGTATATCATACCACGTCTGTACCAAGGAGGCCTTATGAAAGAAAAATACCGGAAACAGATCATCGAGATGCTGATCAAGGCATACTGGATGGAACTCGAAACCGTCACCAATTACATGGCCAATTCCGTTAACCTTGACGGTGTGCGTGCAGAGGAAATTAAGAAGAGTCTCGCAGTCGACGTGGCCGCGGAGATTATTCATGCGCAGACGCTCGCCAAACGCATTAAGGAAGTAGGCGGCCTGGTGCCCGGCTCTCTCAGCTTCCGTCCTAACCAGAAATCTCTTCAACCGCCGGCCGCTACAACCGATGTTGTTGCGGTGATCCGGGGTGTGATTGATGCCGAAGATGCAGCCATCGCGCACTACGGCAAGCTGATTGAGCTGGCTGGTGAGGCGGCGGACTACGTCACTCAGGATCTGTGCATCACCACATTAGCCGCTGAAGAGTCACACCGGGTGGAGTTTGCGGGGTTCCTCAAAGAATACGCGAAATGAAGGCCATCTCCACGTCGCTCTTCCATCGTGTCATTCCTTCGGAGCAGACAGGCCCCGGCCCCCATCCGGGGCTGGTGCTTCTCCATGGCAGAGGCGCCGATGAAGAAGACCTGCTCGGCCTCGCCTCGGCCTTCGATGAGAGATTCTTCGTGATCAGCGTGCGCGCTCCCTTCCCTTACGAATTCGGCGGATACACCTGGTATGATGTCGGTCGGATCGGGGCACCGGAGCCCACGATGTTCCGGGAGAGCTGCGACCGGCTCTCACAGTTTCTGGATGACCTCCGCACGCAGTATCCTCTCAACCCGCAAAGAATATTTCTGCTCGGCTTCAGCATGGGTTGCGTTATGTCATTTGCAATGGCGCTGTCGAGGCCAGGCATTGCGCGGGGTGTTTCCGCCAATAGCGGGTACGTCCCGGAGGGAACGCACCTGACATTGCGCTGGCAGGAGCTTGCAGACACTTCGTTTTTCATCACGCATGGCACGCTGGACCCCGTTATCCCGATCGAACTCGCGCGGCATACACGCACGCTCTTCGAACGCTCCAACGCGCCGTTCACCTACAGGGAGTATCCTGCCGGCCACCAGTTGACGGATACGTGTGTGGGAGACATTGCGGAATGGCTGGAGAGTTTGGTCGGGAGCTAGGCCAATCCCCCTGGGCGTAGAAGAGACTGGTTGAAGGGAAGGATTGACGTGTAGAGTGTCCGCTCCAACTTGCAGCGTAGGATGTTGGAGTGGACAGATCGAGACGCGGACGATCCTCTGTGGGGACGCCCGCAAGGGCATCCCCACACAAGGAAGAAGAGAAGACTACTTGCTGAGTTCCTGCGCATCCCGTACGGCCATCGCGGTCACATTCACGATGTCGGCCACTTCATTCCCCGGGATGAGTAGATAGACCGGCTTCCGTATACCGACCAGAATCGGACCCACCTGTTCCGCTCCACCCAGTTTACCCAGAAGCTTGTACGCGATGTTTGCCGATTCCCGCTTCGGGCCGATCAAAACGTTTGCCGATCCCTTCAGCGAACTGAACGGATAGAGGGCTTCCAGGATTTCCGGCGACACCGCTGTGTCGGCCATCATCTCCCCGTCGATCATCAGCTTGGGCATCCGCTGTTTCACGAGCTCCGTCGCACGCGCCATCTTTTTTGCTGACGGATGCGGTGTGCTGCCGAAATTGCTGAACGAGAGCATGGCAACGCGCGGTTCGATGTCATAGCTCCGCACCTTCTCCGCCACGAGGATGGCGATGTCGGCCAGCTCTTCCGCTGTCGGATCAAAGGTGATGGTTGCGTCGGCAATGAAGAGCACATCATTCTTGAAGATCAGCATGTACATACCGGCGATGCTCGAGATCCCGGGGAGTGACTTGATGATCTGCAGCGCCGGCCGGATGGTGCCGGGGTAGTTCTCCGTCAGTCCGGCCACCAGACCGTCCGCATCCCCCTCGTTCACCATCATCATCCCGAACGGAATCATCCTGTGGAGCTGCTCGCGCGCATCCTGGCGGGTGATCCCCTTTCGATTTCGTAATTCATAGTACTTGCTGAGATACGCGTCGTTTTTCTTCGAAACTCTCGGATCGATGATCTCGGCACCGTGGAGGTCCAGATCGAGCGTCTTGGTTTTTTCTTCGATCAGGCGCTGATCGCCAAGCAGGATCGGGTGTGCGATCTCCTCATCCAGAATGATCTGGCAGGCGCGGAGGATTTTGTCTTCGTCCCCCTCCGGGAAGACTATGCGTTTCGGCGCTTCCTGGGCCTTATGGATGAATACCCGCATGATCTGCTTCGAGCGTCCGAAACGGCTCTCCAGTGAATCGCGGTAGGCATCCAGGTCGAGGATCGGCTTACGGGCCACGCCGGTATCCATGGCGGCCTTGGCAACGGCCGGAGCTTCCCACAACAGCACGCGGGGATCAAGAGGCTTGGGAATGATGTAGTTCCGGCCAAACTTGAACTTCTCGCCGCCGTACGCCTTGATCACCGCATCCGGCACATCTTCCTTGGCCAACGTGGCAAGGGCGTGTGCGGCAGCCATCTTCATCTCATCGTTGATCGCAGAAGCCATCACATCCAGGGCGCCGCGGAAAATAAACGGGAAGCCGAGGACGTTGTTGACCTGGTTCGGATAGTCGGACCGTCCTGTCGCCATGACAACATCTTTCCGCGCCTCGAAGGCGTCTTCCGGTGAAATTTCAGGATCCGGATTCGCCATGGCAAAAATGATGGGGTCCCGGGCCATCGACTTCACCATGTCTTTCGACACCACTCCCTTCACGGACACGCCGGCGAATACATCCGCGCCCTTCATGGCGTCGGCAAGCGTTCGGGCCTTGGTATCAACGGCGAAGTACTCTTTGTACGGATTCATCCCCTCGGTCCGGCCCTTGTAGACCACACCTTTGGTATCGCAGAGCATCAGGTTCTCGCGCTTCACGCCAAGGGCAACATAGAACTTCGCGCACGCAATGCCCGCCGCGCCGGCCCCACTGAACACGACTCTGACCTGATCGATCTTCTTCCCGACAATCTCCAGGGCATTCACGAGTCCAGCCCCTGAAATAATGGCTGTCCCATGCTGGTCGTCATGGAACACCGGGATATTCATCATTTTCTTCAGCGTCTCCTCAATGTGGAAGCATTCCGGCGCTTTGATGTCTTCCAGATTGATCCCTCCGAATGTCGGCTCCAGGGCTTTCACGATCCGGATGATCTCTTCGGGATCGTGCGTATTGAGCTCAATATCGAACACATCGATATCAGCAAAGCGCTTGAAGAGAACCCCTTTCCCTTCCATGACCGGTTTGCCGGCGAGTGCGCCGATATCACCGAGCCCAAGAACGGCGGTGCCGTTGGTGATAACCGCGACAAGATTTCCCTTTGCAGTGTACTTGTATGCATCGGCTGGATTGGCTTCAATCTCCCGGCAGGGTTCAGCCACGCCGGGGGTGTAGGCCAACGACAGGTCACGCTGCGTGGCGCAGGGCTTCGTCGAGATGACTTCGATCTTCCCCCTACGGCCGAGGCTGTGATAATCGAGCGCATCCTGTTTGCGGATCATGGCCATGACACAGGCTCCTTATGTTAGGTGGAATCAGGCAGGAACAGTGCAGAGAGATTTCCCGATGACGAGTTTTGCGATGGGATCGGGAATGTTCTGATTTGTCAGAAGATACAACAATGTACTGAATTGATCAAATCCACGATCGACGCGATTTGTCGTTGAGGCCACAGGCGAATGGTACGAACAACGCATCTTCGTGCTCCTACACGTTTCTTTTGCTATGAAAGCATGGGGCACAGTGCTCGTCCCAACAATGACCCGAGGCGGTGTTTCTATCAAATGATAGTTGGGGCGGCACTCGTTCAATCTGATTGCATCTCGATGAGAAGCGAAATGGCTGCACGAGGCACACGGTTTTCGTGCCTTGCTTTTCAGACGTGTTTTGCGTACGATTAACAAACCACTACGTTCCATTCATCAGATTTTGCGCGGTGACCACCCTCCGGACTCCAGTCCACGTACCGGCATCCTGCAGGGCCCGACCCCACGTCCGTAGTGTCTCCACCGCTGCATCCTCTCGATTCCCCGACAGTTCTGCGCGGCATGCTCGCATACAGCCGTTTGCCACGGAGGCACGCATTTCATGATCGGGAGCATCATCCGGCTTGTCGTCAGTACCATCGTCACGTTCCTCATCGCTATTGTGGCATTTGTGACGCTGCCATTGAACCGGAACGAGAAGCTGTATCATGGCATAGGCCGGTTCTGGTCCCGCTCCCTGCTTCGCATCTGCGGCGTCAAGGTGGTCCTGCACGGGGCGGAATTCATCGATCGCAACCGTTCCTGCATCTATGCATCGAATCACGCCAGCATGTTTGATATCCCCGTGGTGATCGGCGGTCTGCCGGATGATATCCGGCTGGTGTACAAGAAAGAATTGGAACGTATTCCAGTGTTCGGGTGGGGATTGAAATATGGCAGCTACATAGGAATCGATCGCGGCCGCGGTGCGGAAGCCAGAAAAAGCCTTGATGAAGCGATCGAAAAGATCCGCAAGGGTGCATCAGTCCTTCTGTTCGTCGAAGGGACACGGTCAGAGGATGGCAAGCTGCAGCCATTCAAGCGTGGTGCGTTCCACCTTGCGGCGCGCGCCGGCGTTCCGGTTATCCCCCTGACCATCAACGGATCGTACAACATTGTCCCGAAGCATTCCCTACGCATCCGCCCCGGCACCGTCGATCTGATGCTTTCACCCCCTATCACCATCAAAGGGGAAAACGACAGGGATACGGAACGCCAGCTCATGGAGCGCGTCCGCGGCGCCATCGAACAGAACTATCGGATCCAATAGGAGATCGTTGTGGCAGTTACCGTACAGGATGTTGAGTACATCGCCCGGCTGGCCCGGCTGTCATTCACCGATGAAGAAAAACAACGCCTCACGGTGGAACTCAATACCATTCTCGGCTACATGGAACAACTGAACAGCGTCCCCACGGACGACGTGGAACCTTTATCCCATGTGATCGACCTGCAAAGCGTGATGCGTGAAGACCGGCAGGTCCCAGGGCTCTCAAGGGAAGACGCACTGAAGAATGCCCCGGCTCGGACAGACGAATTCTTCAAGGTGCCCAAGGTCATCGCCGATCGATGAACACGCCATCCAGACATCGCGTGGTTGCCATTATTCCGGCGCGGTATGCATCGACACGGCTTCCGGGAAAGCCGCTGGTGGACATCGCCGGGAAACCGATGATCCAGCACGTCTACGAACGCGCCCGCCGGGCAACCCTCGTCGATGAAGTGATTGTGGCTACTGATGATGCGCGCATCGTGGAAGCCGTCCGGCGATTTGGCGGCCAGGTGGAGTTGACCTCTCCTGATTGCCGGAGCGGCTCCGACCGCATCGCCGAAGTCGCACGAACGCTCCCTACAACAGAACTGATTGTCAATGTCCAGGGAGATGAACCCCTGATACCGCCGGCGATGATCGATGAAGCTGTCCGGCCGATTCTCAACGATTCCACACTGCTGGTCGGCACCCTCGTCGCCCGCATTGCCACACCCGAGGAGTTTCTCGATCCCCACACAGTCAAAGTCGTACTCGACCGGAATGGCCGATGCCTGTATTTTTCCCGTTCGCCTGTTCCCTTCGGGCGTGACATGGCGATCGATACGCTCCTTACGACATTCCCCCTCTACCGCCATATCGGCCTCTATGTCTATCGAACCAGCTTCCTGCTCCGGTATACGTCAATGGAGCAGATGCCACTGGAACGAGCCGAACAGCTGGAGCAGCTCCGCGTCCTTGAACATGGCTATGCCATGCATGCTGAGGTCACTGAGCATCGGAGCATTGCTGTGGACACTCCGGCCGATCTCGAACGGGTGAGGGCTCTTGCAGGAAGCACATCATGACCGGACAACTCCAGAAATCCATCTTCGGCCACCTCCGCACAACATTCCTGCGCGGCATCGGCGTGCTGATTCCCCTCTGGCTGACCTATTGGTTTTTTGAAGCCTTTCTGAACGCGGTGGACGGGATCCTGCGCCCGCAGCTCGAACGCTGGATCGGTCACCAGGTGCCGGGCCTCGGAGTCCTGAGCGTCATCCTGCTCATTCTCCTGGTTGGTCTCTTGACACGCAACCTTATCGGACGCCTCTTTCTCGCATGGTTCGATAATCTCCTGAACTCCATTCCCTTTGTCCGTTCCGTCTATTCCGCCATCAAAGACCTGGTGAGTGCATTCGCCGTCGGCGGCAAGAGCAAGACCTTCCGCCAGGTGGTGATGACCGAATATCCCCGACCTGGACTCTATTGCATCGGCTTTGTGACGAATGAGATGCTCTTCCGCAATGCCGATGGGACAACCAAGGATTTTCTGAATGTCTACATCCCCAACCCTCCGAATCCCACATCAGGCATGCTTGTGCTGATCCCCAAAGAAGAGGCCATCAAACTCGACCTCAGTATTGAAGAGGGACTCAAGCTCGTTCTCTCCGGAGGGATCGTGATCCCCGAGAAGCTTACGGGGCGCAAACTTGTTCCTCAAGAAAGGATTTCCTCGTGACACGGCGGCGTCAGGTAAAATACATTTTCGTAACGGGAGGTGTGGTCTCCTCCCTGGGCAAAGGCATTGCTTCTTCATCGATCGGGCTCCTGCTGAAGTCCCGCGGCCTGCGGGTGACTGTCCAGAAATTCGATCCGTATCTGAATGTGGATCCGGGCACGATGAATCCGTTTCAGCACGGCGAGGTGTATGTCACGGACGACGGCGCGGAAACAGATCTCGATCTCGGTCATTATGAGCGGTACCTGGACATCACCACGTCCCGGAAAAACAACTCCACCACCGGTCAGATCTACAACGAGGTCATCACCAAAGAGCGCCGGGGCGATTACCTTGGCGCAACCGTCCAGGTGATTCCCCACATCACCGACGAAATCAAACGCCGCTTCGAAGCGCTCGGCGAAACCGGGGACTACGACGTGGTGATCACCGAAGTCGGAGGGACCGTCGGTGATATTGAGAGCCAGCCTTTTCTGGAGGCTATGCGCCAGTTCATGTACAAACTCGGCCACCAGAATGCCATGGCGATTCACGTTACGCTGGTCCCCTATATCAGCTCGGCAGGAGAGATCAAGACCAAACCGACACAACACAGCGTGAAGGCGCTCCTGGAGCTGGGGATTCAACCCGACGTGCTGATCTGCCGTTCCGACAGGCCGCTTTCCAAAGAGGTCCGCGAGAAGATCGCGTTGTTCACCAACGTCGATCTCGATTCCGTCATCGACGGACGGGATGCCTCCACTATCTATGAAGTCCCGCTGATCTTTGCAGAGCAAGAAGTGGATGAGATCGTGCTCGAAAAGCTCGATCTGACCTGTCCCCGTCCGAATCTCCGTGAGTGGAAGAAATTTGTGGACCGGGTGAAGAGCCCGGGCGGACGAGTGCGCATCGCCATCTGCGGGAAGTATACGGACCACAAAGACGCCTACAAGAGCATTACGGAGGCCTTCGTCCATGCGGGGGCCGCGAACAACGTCGGTGTCGATCTTGAGTGGGTGCGCGCCGAGGATGTTGATAGGGATGGTGCGGATGCTCACCTCCAGGGTATTGCGGGACTGCTTGTCGCCCCCGGGTTTGGTGAGAGGGGTATCGAAGGGAAGATCAAGGCGGTTGAATATGTCCGGACCCGCGGCATCCCCTTCCTGGGCATCTGTCTTGGATTGCAGTGCGCCGTCATAGAGTTTGCGCGACATGTCTGCGGACTCGATCACGCAAACAGCACGGAATTCCGGCAGACCGATCAGAACGTCATCGACATGATGATCGAGCAGAAGAAGGTGAAAGAGTACGGAGGGACCATGCGCCTTGGCGCCTATCCCTGTCAAATCGAGCGGGGAACCAAGGCGCACCGGGCGTACAAGGCCGAGCATATCCGGGAGCGCCATCGCCACCGGTACGAGGTGAACAACGCCTTCAAGGAAGTTCTCCTGTCGAAGGGGATGATCGTGAGCGGGATCTGTCCCGATAACGGCCTTGTGGAAATGATCGAGCTCGCGGACCATCCCTGGTTTGTGGGATGCCAGTTCCATCCCGAACTCAAGTCGCGCGCGACAAATGCACACCCGCTCTTCCGGGAATTTGTCCGAGCATCTCTGGAGCACGCTCGAGAACAAGCGAGGTGAGGAAGGAGGGAATCTGATCATGTCGCTTCTGCTTCGACCCGGGTACTTCTTCACGTTGATGTATGCCTCCGCTCTTGCCGGAGCGGCTTGTGTTCCGCTCGTTGCTCCCGATCTCTTCGGACTCCCCGCCGTGGTCGGCGGTTCCATTCTGGTGGCAGGCCTGGTCTGTGCATGCGGACTGATCCTGCGCTGGCCTACCATCCGCGGCCTGACGCTCACTTATCTGGGCGTGCTCATCGTGCTCACTCTCTTCTCAGCAAGTACCCTCCCTTCGCCACTCTCTGTCAGCTGGACCGTACTGGGATCTGTCTGCACGATCTTGCTTCTGGTGTTTCTGCGCTCACGCATGCTGCGGACGTACCTGGCCCGCACGTAGACGACCTACCCTTCAGTCACGAACGGTGTGACAGCGACGTGCGGTATCCGCATCACCCGGCAGAAGCTTGTGCTCTTGCCGGGGCTTCGGAGAGGAAGAACTTTACATTTGTACCGGAAAGCAGTATACTCCCCATGCAATCCTTTCCCACCACACTCGGAGGCCCATCATGGCAGCAGGAAAGAAACGGACAACTCACCGCAGCGTATCGGGATCAAGGCTCTACGCTGTCCGGGATGCAAAGGGACGGTTTGTGGACATCCAGACATACAAACGCGCCCATGGACAGGACATCAAGAAGAAGAGCAAGAAAGAACCTGGTAAGTAGGTATGGGTCAACCTGAGGTTCCTCCGTTCGGGGCTATTGCGTGGACAGATTTGACTGTTCCCGACGCCGAGTCTGTCCGGGATTTCTACAAAGCGGTTGTGGGATGGGAGGCGGTTCCCGTGCCGATGGGCGGTTATGCTGACTATCAGATGAATGCCGCCGGCACCGATCAGCCTGTCGCGGGGGTCTGCCACACGCGCGGTGTCAACGCAGATCTTCCGCCGCAATGGCTGATCTACGTAACCGTGGCGGACATGGATGCCAGCATCGCGGCATGCACCAGCCGGGGTGGGAGTGTCGTTGCCGGACCACGAGGAATGGGTGTGTACGGACGCTTCTGCGTCATTCGCGATCCTGCAGGAGCCGTGCTGGCTCTTCTGGAGGCACCGCGCCCTTCACAGCAACCCGGCACAGAGTCCAAAGAGCCCTGAACCGATGGGTGATCCGTTGTTGTTGATCGCAGGCATCCTTATGGTGGTCATCGGCATTGCCGGTATCATCATTCCAGGATTGCCGGGGGTGGTGCTGGTCTACCTGGGATTGTTCTTTGTCGCATGGAGTGATGGCTTCGCACGTGTGGGATGGATCACTCTCACCATTCTCCTGCTGATCGGCGCAGTCGCGTGGTTGATCGATTTGTTCACGACCGTGTATGGGGCACGCCGGATCGGGGCAAGCCGGTGGGCAGCAGTCGGGGCAGCACTGGGCATGCTCATCGGATTCTGGTTTGGACTCCCGGGCATTCTCCTCGGTCCCTTCCTCGGCGCTCTTCTGGTTGAATACCTTGTCAGGAAAGACCTCCTGGAAGCGGGCAAAGCCGGACTCGGTACATGGCTCGGTCTGGTGGTCGGTACCGCACTCAAGCTCGCTTTGGTCTTCGCTATGATCGGTATTTTTCTGATTGCCTACGCTCTGTAAACCCGTCATTCAGCCACACTGCTCTTTCGCGTAATCCTGATCTGCTCCTTTCTTCTCCATTATACACAGGACCTGTCCCTTGCGTAACCCCTTGATTGGCCTGACGAAACGTGCAGCACTGATTCTCTGCGTGCTCTTTTGGTTCCCTCTGTCTGGAGCTCTTTCCATGGACTATACCGTTGTGTCACCGGACAAACACACGCTTGTGACAATCAGCACCGGCGGCCGGATTACCTTTGCGGTGTCGCATAAGGGCAAACCTCTCGTCGCTCCCTCGCATATCGCGCTTCATGCTGATGAGGGGAGCATGCCGTCGGCCGGGGCCACCGTGAGGCGCACTTCGACACGATCTATCGACGAGTCCGTCCCCCGCGTTGTCTGGCAGAAGAGCAAAACTGTTCTCAACCGGTTCACCGAACGGATAGTAGAGTTCACGGACGGGATTTCGCTCATCTTTCGGGCATTCGATAATGGAGTTGCGTACCGGTGGGAAGCAAAACGCAAGGGGACTCTCCGCATCCTCGCCGAATCCTTTGACCTTCAACTTGCCGGGACTCCCTGGATCCATTTCCCCGAAGAAGAACGTTTCTTCTCGCATAACGAACGTCTGTACAAGTACGAAGCCGTAGCAGGGATTTCCGAGAAGCGATTCTGCAGCACGCCTGCTCTCATCGATACGCGGGAGGGTACGTTGATGCTCATTTCCGAATCGGATCTCGTGGATTACCCTGGACTCTGGCTCGAAGGGACAGGAGGAAACGGCCTCAAGGGCCTCTTCCCAGCTTATGTTCTTCACGATAGCCTGAAGAACGACCGGGACGCGGTGCCTGTCAGGCGTGCGGATTACCTGGCACTCACCAACGGCACCCGATCGTTCCCCTGGCGCATCCTCGCCATTGCCGATCGCGATGCAGATCTGATCACCAATGATCTGGTCTTCCTGCTCTCTCAACCCAATCAACTCCCCGATGTCTCGTGGATTAAGCCCGGCAAGGTTGCCTGGGATTGGTGGAATGCGAACAACATCTACGGTGTGGACTTCAAGGCCGGGATCAACACGGAGACATACAAGTACTACATCGACTTTGCCGCGCAACACGGCATCGAATACGTGATTCTCGACGAGGGATGGTACAAGCTCGGCGATCTCCTGGCAGTAGAACCTGCCGTCGACGTCCCGACCATTGTGGCGCATGGGCAGAAGAAGAAGGTCGACATCATTCTCTGGGTGATCTGGAAAACGCTTCTTGACCAGCTTGCACCGGCGCTTGATCAGTTTGCGGCATGGGGAATCAAAGGCATCAAAGTGGATTTCATGCAGCGGGATGACCAGTGGATGGTGAACACCTGCTGGCAGATCGCCCGTGAGGCGGCAAAGCGAAAGCTCCTTGTGGATTTCCACGGCGCATACAAACCGGCAGGACTCAATCGTGCCTATCCGAATGTCCTGACCAGCGAAGGCGTCCGCGGGTTGGAAAATTCCAAATGGTCCTCCGACATCACTCCCCGTCACTGCGTGACATTGCCGTATACGCGTATGGTCGCCGGGCCGATGGACTTCACACCCGGGGCGATGCTGAATCTTCCCGCTTCGTCGTTCAAACCCATGTTCACCACGCCGGCAAGTATCGGTACACGGTGCCACCAGC
>Ga0184616_10000167_pt1 | contig 12212 bp, 10 predicted proteins | sample PLM4_90_coex_FD_133145 | JGI IMG/M metagenome (GOLD analysis project Ga0184616, IMG submission 133145) | Groundwater sediment microbial communities from an aquifer in East River, Colorado, USA - PLM4_90_coex | ecosystem: Environmental > Terrestrial > Soil > Riparian zone | place: USA: East...
CGCGCACAAGATGGGCGCCATCGCCGACACCGGTGCGGCAATCGTGGCGACGGCCTGCCCTGGTTGCATGATTCAGTTGCTCGACAATACCAGGCAGCGGCAGATGCCGCAGCGGGTGATGCACGTGATGGAGCTGTTGAGTGTAGATCAGACGTAATTTTTTTATGCAGGGGTGTTTTCTTTAGTCTCCCCTAATCGTTCTTTATCCTTCAAGCCCTGGCGTAACTCAGCGATGACGGCCTTGGCTTTTTCTTTTAACTTTTCAGGCACCATGATGGCCGCCCACCCCTTTTGGGGGATAAAGATCCCATCGTAGGCGGTGTCGTGATAGGAACGGATCAAACAGGGGATCCCCTCCTGCTGTAAGGTCTGGCTGATGAGATCGGCCTCGAACTTATTTTCCGCCACCGTGACCTTTTTGAAGTCCTCTTTGCTCATGGTCTCGCCTTTTTAAAGATGATACCATTGGATCATCCCTTTGGTCAACGCCACACCCTTCCCCTTGATTGTCTCTCTCAAGAGCGATACTATAGAGGATATGGTCAAGAGGAGAGAGATGACTGGGGTGCAGGGGCTTTCCCGCAGAGAGTTTGTTGCAACCTTCGGCAAGGGCCTTGCTGCTCTTGCCCTAGCCTCATGCCCACTGGTGTCGTCCAGAGAGGCTTATCCTGCTGAAAAACCGGGGCTGGAGGGCCGCTGGGGGCTGGTGGAGACAAAGCTCTCTCCCTATTTTAAGCCCCTTCCAGGCAAAGAGGTCCAATGTCTCCTCTGTCCGAGAGGGTGTGCGGTATCCCCAGGGAAGAGGGGGTATTGTGAGGTGAGGGAAAACAGACAAGGCAAGCTCTACAGTCTTGTCTATGGAAACCCCTGTTCGATCAACATAGACCCCATCGAAAAGAAGCCCTTTTTCCATGTCCTGCCGGGGACCCGTTCCTTTTCCATCGCTACCGCTGGGTGCAACTTCGACTGCAAGTTCTGCCAGAACTGGGAGATCTCGCAGCAGGTGCCGGAGAAGACCTTCAATTTCAGCCTCCCACCGGCCCTGGCGGTGAAATTGGCCCGCGAGAATCAGTGCGCGAGCATCGCCTCGACCTACGTGGAACCGACGATCTTTTTCGAGTATATGTATGACATCGCGGTCTTGGCCAAGAGGAATGGGATCTTGAGCGTCTGCCACTCCAACGGCTATATCAATCCTCAACCCCTGAATGACCTCGCCCCGTATCTCGGGGCTGCCTGCATCGACCTCAAGGGCTTTACCGAGGCATTCTATCGGGAGATGACCGAAGGGAGTCTCCAGCCGGTCCTCAATACCATCAAAGCATTGCGGGCAAAAGGGGTTCATGTGGAGCTCGTTAACCTCATGATCCCCACCAAGAACGACGCCATGCAGGTGGTGAAACAGATGTGTCTCTGGATCAAGGATGAGGTCGGAGCGGACGTCCCCCTCCATTTTACCCGTTTTTATCCTCTCTATAAGTTGCGCAATCTCCCCCCCACGCCGGTGGAGACCCTGGAACAGGCGCGGTCGATGGCCTTGTCCGTCGGCCTTGAATTTGTCTATATCGGGAATGTGCCCGGCCATTCGGGGGAGAATACCTACTGCCCCTCGTGCCAAAAGACCCTCATTGCCAGAAGGGGGTACTACATCCTCGCCAACCATGTGGTCAAGGGGCGGTGCAGATACTGCGGCAAAGGGATCCCGGGGATATGGGAGGGGGCTTCTTAGCTCTTTCCTATCCATCTGGATTGCCAACTTTTTGGGAGTAGAACCCCCTCTATAAAAACAGTTGCTTTTTCTCTTGCTATCATCTATTTTTTAAAAACTTATCCGGTAAGGAGGGTGATTATGCTCAAGTTCATGAGGACCCATGCTACATCGTGGTTCATCAAAATTCTTCTGACACTGATCATCGTGGTTTTTGTCCTCTGGGGCATGGGGAGCATCAAGAGTAAAAAGGAAACGATTGTTGCAACTGTCGGGGGCGACTATATCACCCGCGTGGAGTTCGATCGGGCGTACCATAACATGGAAGAAAACTATAAGCGGATTTTCGGAGAGCAGCTTTCCCCTGATTTTCTCAAGGGGCTGAACATTAAGCAACAGGTCCTCGACCAATTGATTGATGCCAGAGTTAAACAGCAAGAGGCGCAAAAAATAGGACTTGGGATGGGTGACGAAGAGTTGCGAGAGACCATCATGCGCAACCCCGCCTTCCAACGAGATGGAGAATTCGACAGCTATCTCTATGAACAGTTCTTGCGGAACATTGATTTGGATACAGCAACATTTCCGGTGCTGCTCAAGAGGGAATTGATGAACCAGCGCTTGGGGACTCTCGTCGGGGATACCGCCGTTATCCTCGCCGATGAGGAGGTGAAGGAGCTCTTTTTTTTGGAGAGCGCAAAGATCAACCTCAGCTTCGTTGTGCTCTCTCCTCAGGCCTTTGCCAAGCAGGTCACCGTCACGCAGGGCGATCTGGAGCGATACTATGCCGAACACAAGGAGGAATTTCGCACTCCTGCCCAGGTGAAAGTCCTCTATGTTCGGTTTTCCCCTGACGCATACCTCAAGGAGGTAGAGGTTTCGCCCAAGGAGGTCCAGGACGATTATGTACTGAAAGAGGGGAATAAGAGGCCGCTGGAAGAAGTAAGGAAGGAGATAACCACCCGCTTGGTGAAAGAAAAGGCCCGATACCAGGCCGCCATGCATGCTGCAGATGCGGCCTATCAGGCGAACAAGAAGGGCGGGTTGAAGCCCTATGCCGCTGAGGCGCGCCTGCAGGTGAGGGAGGCAGGTCCCTTCAAGGCCGGGGAGCCCCTGAAGGGTGGGGGGCTCACGGAGAAACTTGCCTCAATCGCCTTCACCTTGGATGCGAACGAGGTCTCATCGGCCTTTCAGCAGGGGGAGGATTCGTTTGTACTGCAAGTCGTTGATAAGATCCCCCCGCAGATCCCTTCCCTGGAGCGGGTGAGAGGGCAGATAGAGGCGGCCTTCGTTTCCTCAGTGACCCGAGGGCTGGCGCAGGGCACGGCCCGGGATCTTCTCGCAGCCGGGAAAAAGGGTGCGGGCTTTGAAGGTTTGTTGCGGCGCTATGGCTTGAAGCGTGCCGAGACCGGGTTCTTTCCGAGAAGCTCGGCATCCCCTCCCGGCATAGGCCCTCTGGGCGCATTTGCGGGCAAGATCGCGACGTTGACCCTGGAAGACCCCTGGCCTGATGACATAGCAGAGGTGAATGGCGCCTCTATTGTGATAAAGCTGCAGGGTGTCGAGCGGGTGGAAGCAAGGCGATACGAAGCGGAGAAAGACACCTTTCGCAAGCGGCTTGTCGGCTATAAAGGGATGCAGCTCCTCCAGGGATGGCTCACTGCCCTGAAGAAAAAGGTTAAGATCGACATCAACCAGGAGATATTTGGAGAATACCGGTAAGATATGGTAAATTTTCTTGACAAATCTCTCTCAATTTTGTAATAATCAGGCCATTGTTACAGATCAAGGAGGGGGGCGGATGGGCTTTTTAGGTCGATTGCTCATAAGATCTATAATCGTTATCTGGATCATCGCCTGCTCTGCCACCCTCGCTGGGGCGCAAGGGAAAACCGAGGATGACAAGGCGTTGCTCGGCCTTATACAGTTGCAGGAATGCGAAGGGGTAAAGGTGACCCAGTGTGAGCTGGCCAAAAATCTCATCCTCACCTTGAAGATGGGGGAGGATTTGACCTGTGAAGCTAGTTTTATCCAGATTCAGTCCTTGGGCATCGCTCCTGGGGAAGATTGGAACTATGCGGATCCCCATACGGTAGTCACCGTGGATGAGATTAAAGAGATAGTACTGGAAATTCATCATGCCTATAACAATGGTATGGTCCGCTACGATGGTCCTGAGGTGGCGGCGGGGGTCAATCGTTTCTGCCGTGATATAAAGGGACCTTCCGCTATTCTCCCTCCCAGCAAGACAGAAAAGAAAGAAACAGAGATGACGCCGGCGTCTCCGGCGCCGCAGCCGAAAGAGCAAGGCCCCGGTTCCGCTCAAGAGCCCGAGAAAAAAGAGGGCGCGCCGCCTTCCGGCACCCAGGGGTCTAGTACGCAGTAGGCGGGGGGCACGTAGGGCGCTGACAGTTATCGTTTATTAACCTGTATCCTGAACACATTCTAGCGATTGATAGTTATCCTCTTCATCCCCTCAGAGGAGCTGCCGAACGTAATCCACCATACTACACCACAGCCGACTGTATCGGACGCAGATCTTACTTCAAATCGAAGAGTATGCTATATCTATCTCTCCGTCCGCACCTTTTGACAATACCGTGCGATAATACTAGTATGAGAAAATTTACACGGAGGCGGATTTAGGTGAAGATCGTCGTCCTTATCCTACTTAATACCGGTCTTGTTGCCTTATTTCTTTATTTGCTCCGGCAGCGCAACCTCCTCTCCTTTAGCCAGGGGGGCAGGGTCTGGCTTACCTTCTTAGCAGTGGGCATCATCACGTTAATGGATGAGTTTACCTCTATCTTTTATGCCCCTGCCGAGGCCTTTCGCTTTATCGGCTTAAGCGCCATCATCTTTATTGCCGTCACCAGCCTCCTCGTGCGTTTTATCAGTACGCGGCTTACCGAGATCGCGGAGATCCTGGAACGTCATGATCTCAGGGGAGGCGGTGTCTATTCCTTCTCCTACATGGTTCTCGGGCCGATGGTCTCTTTTGTGGCTGTCTCCTCGATCATGGTGGATTATATCCTCACCGCCTGCTTATCGGCAGTCAGCGCCGTTGCCAACAGCGCCTCTTTTTTGCATTTCTCGCATTCAACCTTCCTGATCATCGTGCTGGCCATCATCTGGGGGGTTGCGATCCTCAACATCATCGGGATCAGGGACAACGCCCGCTTCACCTTCATGATCTTTATTGCCGCGGCCTTTGTCATCCTCAACTTGATTGCCTCCGGCATCTTAAACCTGGACGCCGGGGCAGTGGGCCAGCTGCACCTGGCAACTACCCAGGCCATTCAGAGCATCAACACCGGCTCGATACTCAAAAACTACGGTAATTTCATCTCGAGCATTGCCTTTTGTATTCTGGCCTACTCCGGCGTGGAATCGGTCCTGCAGACGGCGGGATTTGTGCGCAGCTGGAAAGAGATTCGTAAGGCCTACTGGTTCTTGGCCCTGACCGTGGGGGTGGTAACACCGGTGGTAGCCGTCCTGGCGTTATCCAGCCAGATCGATTTTAAGGCGCACGAAGGCGATCTGATTACCTATTATGCCACCATGCTTAATGGCATACCCTTTGGCTTGGCAGTCGGGGCCTTGGCCAGCTTCACCCTGACCATGGCCGTCAATACCGCCTTTGTGGCCTCCAGCGAATTGATGGAGCGGGTGGCGCACCGCTACGGCTTCCTTTGGCTCATCGCCACCAACCGTCGGCAATCCCTCTACCGCATCCACCTGGCCAGCGCCGTCTTTTTCTCTCTCATTATTTTCCTCACGATGGGGAGTCAGGCCCAACTGGCCAACATGTATGCCCTCGGGCTGCTCGCCTCCTTCTGCATCAATATGGGGGCCCTCATCATCTATCGCTATTTCAAGGGGACGACGGAAGGGATGACCTACTCTACCAGCCGTCTCGGCACCCTCATCCTCTGCATCATCCTGGTCAGCTGTTTTGTTTTTCTGGCTATTGAGAAACCCCGTGCCACGATGCTGTGGGCCTCGGTGACGGGTGTCATGCTCTTGATGGGGTTCCTGGTGGCCAAGAAGCGCGCCCCGGAGCTAAAGCAGCTGGAAAAGGGCGACAGCGAGATGGAGATGATCCTCTTTCTGGCGGAGACGAAGGCCAAGGAGATACACCTCTATTTTCGTAGGTTGAAGGAGACCGAAGAGCCCGAGAAGTATAAAGATAATGAGGTCTACCTTTCCTTTTATTCACCCCGGCTCGGCGACCTCCTGCCGAAGATAGCGCCGAACCATTTTCGTTTTCCTTTGACCAAGATCAGCCTGTTCCATCGCATCGTGGCCATACTGAGGGTGGTGGAGTACGAAATGGGGGATCGCGAGATCGTTGTTCACTTCGGCTGGCCCATGTCTTCCTGGCTCGACCGGATTTCTACCGGGGTGATGGTCTATAACCTCATGAAGCTGCCGCGCCTCTTCCCTGCCTTCGATTTCGATATCCACTACGTCAAGGGGACAGCGGTCATGCGAGGCAAAGGACATAGGCACATCGATGACGTATGATGATGCCTTGAGGATCGATCTTGAGTGGTAGCAAAGCCTTATGACGCAGAAGGACAGACGGGGTTGTCGATCGAAGGGATAATAGACCGAGGGAAAATCCTCGATTCCTTGGAGAGGTTACGAAAGGGCCTGCTTCTGAGCCTCTGCATCTTTGTTTTACTGGGGGTTGTTATCTTTCCCTTTTCCAAGCAGTTACTTCGTCAGCTCTACGAGACAAACCTCAAGGTTGACTTAGTCGCCCAGCCGCATGCCAAGGTATCCTTGGTGGCCTTTACCATCCCTGAAGCCTTCTTTTCCCTGCTCAAGCTCACTCTTTTCGTGAGCCTCTTCCTCTCGATGCCGTTCATCTTCTACCAGATCTGGAAGGCCTTCGCCCCGCTGTTTCGACTGAAGAAATTAAGATCCCCTTTCGTCATTTTTTTGACGGCCATAACCCTTTTTTATCTCGGGGCCGCCTTTTGCTATTTTGTCACCTTGCCTTTCGGCGTCCAGTTCCTCCTGGGCTATCAATCGGCGCACATCAAACCGATGATCTCCGTCGGGACATACATTTCCTTCTGCACTGCGTTTATCTTCGGCTTCGGACTCACCTTTGAGCTGCCCCTCATCCTTGGTCTCCTGAGCTACATCAAGGTAGTCAACGCTGCATTTTTGACGCGAAACAGAAGGTATGCTATCCTGCTTGTTGCTGTCCTAGCGGCCGTCGTCACCCCCACGCCGGATGTCTTCAATATGGCCTTAATGGGGGGTCCCCTCTATGTCTTATTTGAGGTCGGGGTCATCGTGGTCAAGATCATCGAACGGAAAAGGGGCAGGGCAGAAGGCGCTGTTCCAAGACGTTGAATAGGGAAATGAACAGGCACGTTCTCTCCAACGCCATATCCCTTCCCATCCGCAGGATTAGGTCGCTGATCGGCCACAGGGTTCCCAAGAGATTTTTTGGGCTTAGGGCCAAGATCACCTTCCTGATCCTTCTCAATGTTACCGGGGTCCTCTTTCTCTCCTCTTATTTAGACTACCACCTTTCAAAGAAGGAGCAGATTAACCTCTTTCTGGATCGGAATTTCTATATCGCCAAACAGATCGAGGTGGCCATACCGGATACGGGAATGGTTGACCTTACTCCCATCCGAACGGAGGTAGAGGAGTGGCTGTTAAGCCGGCCGAGTTTGATGGAGATCGATGTATTTCTTTTTTCCGGCAAAGGATGGGAACCTGTCATTTCCAGCTCGAAGGGGGATATCCCGGGTGCAGGATTATCATTATCCACGGATCGGATCCGCCGCCTAAAAAAGGACAAAAACGTTTCCTCGATCCATGAGGAGGGAGACGAACAGTGGTTGGAGGTCATCGTCCCTCTCCATATCGGGGAAGAGATTAGCGGAGGCGTCCGGGTGGTCAGTTCCTTGGAGGAGGCCCAAGACTATCTGGCCAAGAGGAGGAATCAAGCCTTCATCCTGACCTTTTCCAGCATCCTCATCATCCTGATCACGATAACACTCCTCTTCGGGGGATTGGTGGGAGCTCCGATTCAGAAACTGGTGGAGGCCATGTCCAGGGCGGAGAAGGGTGATCTGGAGGCCAAGGCCCACGTACGAAGTCGAGATGAACTAGGGGAGCTGGGGGGCCATTTTAACCAGATGCTCAAGACGATCCGAGAGGCACACGAGCAAAATGTCCAACTCCTTGCGCGGGTCAACCAGTTCAATGAAGAGTTGACGAGAAGGATCGAGGCCGCCACCTCTGAATTGGCCAAAAGAAACGAAGAGCTGAGGATTCTCAACGAGGCCTTGTTTGAATCCCAAAGACAGCTCGGTCAATCAGAAAAGCTCGCGGCCGTAGGACAGGTAGCAGCCACGATGGCGCACCAGATCGGGACTCCCCTTAACTCCATCTCCGGATATATTCAGCTCATATTACAAGAGGGAAACCTGCGCCCGGCAGATCGAGACCGCCTCCAGATTATCGAATCTCAGTTGGACCGACTGGCAGACTCGGTCAAAAACCTCCTCTCTTTTACTCGACAACCAATAGCTCAGATGAGATCCGTAGACGTGAACAGCATCATCATGGAATTGATCCATCTGGGTGAACCATGGTTTAATAGTCGGGGAGTAGAACTTTCCTCCGCGCTATCTCCAAATCTTCCCCCGGTCCTCGGTGATCCCACCTACCTCCAAACCCTCTTTCTCAACCTCATCGCCAATGCCCTTGACGCCATGCCCCAGGGCGGGCGACTGACAATCAAGACCCAAGAAGATCACCCCTCAGCCTCTTCAGATAATGGGAGATGGTTGAAGATAGCGATCATCGACAACGGCATTGGCATTACCGAGGAGTCAAAGAAGAGGATATTTGATCCTTTCTTTACCACAAAAAAGGTAGGGGAGGGGACAGGCCTGGGATTGGCGATCTGTGATAAGATCGTCAGAGAACATTCCGGCAGATTAGAGGTAGAGAGCGCGGTTGGGAAGGGAAGCTCATTTTTCGTCTTCATCCCTGTGCGGCAAGGAAAGGTGATCGATGGATAAGCAATCAGCTCATCTCTTGGTAGTGGATGATGACCCTGTTACCGTCGATCTTCTCAAAGAAGTCCTTGCTAAAGAAGGTTATGATGTCGCAACCGCCTTGAGCGGGGAAGAAGCCATCGCTCGCGGGATGGACACCCCTTTTGACATCGTCATCACGGATGTGCGCATGGGTGATAAGGACGGCATGGAGGTCCTGAGATCGTTTAAAAAGGGTGCTCCGGAAACGACGGTGATCATGATCACTGCCTTTGGCTCGATAGAGACCGCTATCGAGGCCATCCGTCAAGGGGCCTTTGACTACATCAGCAAACCCTTTAAGCTTGATGAGATAAAATTCACCATTTCCAGGGCCTTGGAGCAGAGAAGGCTTCTCCAAGAAAATAGATTCTATCGGAAAGAGCTTCTCGATAAATACCAATTTAAGAATGTCATCGGCAGGACGCCGCAGATGTTTGAGGTCTATAAGACCATCGCTAAGGTGGCTGATACCAAGTCCACGGTCCTGCTCTACGGTGAGAGGGGCACGGGGAAGGAATTGATCGCCCGCTCCATCCATTATAATAGCCATAGAAATGACAGGCCCTTCATCCCCGTTGATTGTGCCTCGTTGGCGGAAACCCTCATAGAAAGTGAGCTCTTTGGGCATGTCCGGGGGGCCTTTACCGGGGCCCTCTCGACAAAAAGGGGGCTCTTCGAGGAGGTGGACGGCGGGACGCTCTTTCTCGACGAGATAAGCAATCTCAGTCTTGCCGTGCAAACGAAGCTCTTGAGATTCCTCCAGGAACACGAGATGAAAAGAGTGGGAGGGATGGAAAGCATCAAGGTGGATGTGCGGGTGATCGCCGCTACGAATCAACTCTTGGAACCTCTCGTGAAAAACGGAGGGTTCAGAGAGGACCTCTTCGACCGACTCAATGTCGTATCGATCGCCCTTCCTCCTTTGCGGGAAAGAAAAGAGGACATCCCGCTCTTGGCTACCCATTTCCTCCAGCGATTTTCCGAAGAGAACCACAAAAACATCTCCCATATCTCTCCGGAGGCCCTCGAGATACTCACCCGCTATTCATGGCCGGGGAATGTGCGGGAGTTGGAACATTCCATAGAGCGAGCGGTTATTCTCTCCATCCATCCCATCATCCTTCCTGAAGACCTTCCCGGAAAAATCCTCGAAGAGGTTAAGGGGACTACCTTCCTGCTTCCTGAAAAACCGTTATCCCTAAAAGAGTTGGAAAAGAAATATGTCTTGAAGGTGCTTGAGGAGGTCAAAGGGAATAAGAAGAAGGCCGCTGAGATACTGGGCATCGACCGGACGACCCTCTACCGGTTATTGGGAAAGGAATGATTGTAGCAATTTGCAGCACGGTTGTTTCTCCGTGTGGTGTTTTAAGACATTTTTTCCGATCCGCGATTTCACCATAAAAAAATTAATCAATCATATCAGATAGTTAAAGTTTTCTTGTACCAACATTATTTGGCACTCCTTTTGCATATTATATTACAAAGTTAACAGGTCTTCAAAAAATACAACGGAAAGAAGCAAGAAGGAGGAAGAACAATGAAGAAGGTTATGATTTTTGTAGCAGTGCTCACCATGGTAGCCTTTGCTTTTGGGGCTCTGGCGGCAGAGAAGGCAAAGACGGCTCCGGCTCCGGCACCGAAGATGGAGAAGTTCAGCGGCGCCATTGCGAAGGTCGATGGACCGGCCAAGACATTTGACGTCAAGAAGATGGTTACGGTAAAGGGAAAGAAAGAAGAGAAGGTTATGACCTTTGCCACCGACGCCAAAACAAAGATTACCAAGGGGAAAGAGGTCAAGGCCTTTGCAGATCTCAAGGCGGGCATGGATGTCAAAGTCGAGTATACGGTGGAGGCGGGCAAAAATACGGCATCAGCAGTCAAGATCGCTATGCCAAAGGCCGAACCAAAGCCTGCTGCTCCAAAGAAGTAGTTTAGAAATCAATTTCTATGATAAAAAGGCACACCTATAAGGTGTGCCTTTTTATTTCTTGTCGCCCTTGCCAGGATGCTTCAGCGCCGGCTTATTTGTGATATCCTTCCGGCGGATAGGTATCGTTGAGCACCGCTTAGAGATGCCTTTGAAACCACTCGAGGCTCATCTGGATGGCGCGGCGGCGGTGTTGGGGATCGGTAAATCGGTGATCACCGCCTGGAAATACCTCCAGGTGTTTGGGTGGGTGGGCCGCGTGATAGAGGGTTTCAGCGTGTGCGAGGGGGACGAGTTCATCCGTCTCCCCGTGCAAAAAGAGGCAGTTGCTCACCCCTTGAATGGCCCTGACGGCATCATATCCCTTGGCATCGTCATAGAAGCTATCCGGCAACCGCACTTCCTCTTCTTCTATAACCCCTCTCCCCCCTTGGAGCAAGGCTGGGGTGGCCCAGAGCACGAGGACCTTCACCCGCGGATCTACCGATGCTTTGAATATCGAGATGAAGCCGCCCATGCTGCTGCCGAGCAGGCCGAGGCGATCGCCCAAGAGCGGATGATGAGCTGCCAAATCAACAATCGCCTTCAGGTCCTTGAGACGGGAAGAGGCCGTCGTCGCGCTGAGCTCCCCGTCACTTTCGCCGCACCCCTGATGGTCGTACCTTATTGCTGCGATCCCCTGATCGGAGAGCGTTTCCCCGATTTCTATGAACTTCTCGCTATCCTTGCTGCTGAAGAGCCCATGCGAGCAGATGATACAGGAAGGCCGCGGGTTGCGGGGAAGGTGCAATATTCCGTAGATCTTTTTTCCCTCGCTGATCGTCCTAATAAACTCAATGGCCACGGTTGATTGAGCCCCTTTCCGTCAAGGCTTCCGCTGGCCTCTTTTGATTTTACCCAACCTCCTCCACCAAAACCAGAGAGAGGGGTTTTTATTGATTACCTGCATCATCATGGCCTCCAACCCTGACGCGAAAAGATCCTTAATATGCCGAGAAGGAAAAAGGCAATCATGGCCTAAGGCGATACCTCTCTCAAGGGGGGAGGGGCGGCATGCCACTCCACACCTTGCTTACCTATATTTTGCAGAAGCTCTTTGATGGTCTTTTTCAAGATGGGATGGGAGAGATCAGGGGTCAGCTCCGCCAGGGGAACGAGGACAAAGCCCCTCTCATGCAGATGGGGATGGGGGATGATAAGGCCCGCCTCCTCGACAACCTCGGCTCCGTAGAAGAGTATATCGATATCAATAAGCCGTGGTCCCATCGCAAAGGTCTTTTGCCTCCCCATCTGCTGTTCGAGACCCTGCAAAAATCGCTGGAGGGCAAGAGGCGAAAGGTTGGTAGCGGCCTTTGCCGCGCAATTGATAAACCAGTCTTGATCTCGGTAGCCTATGGGTTCTGTTTTATACAGGGAAGATACGGCCTGTATATGGGTGTGATCGGAAGCGGATATCCCCTCAAGGGCATGAAGGCAATTATGTATCTTATCACCGAGGTTC
>Ga0184616_10000168_pt1 | contig 12190 bp, 9 predicted proteins | sample PLM4_90_coex_FD_133145 | JGI IMG/M metagenome (GOLD analysis project Ga0184616, IMG submission 133145) | Groundwater sediment microbial communities from an aquifer in East River, Colorado, USA - PLM4_90_coex | ecosystem: Environmental > Terrestrial > Soil > Riparian zone | place: USA: East...
ACCCTAAGTACGACGGATCAGATTAGCACAGCGATTAGCGCCTCGGTCATAGCTTCCGACGCCCTTGGCCTTACAGATCAGGCTACAACTTCAGTTACTATTGCTCTCGTTGCTTCGGACGCAGTAGACATCTCAGACGCAGCCATCGCTGAAATTGAGATTTCTGCGGCCGACGCCATCAGCGTGGATGACTCTTTGCTTAGGGAGACAAACACCCAGCGTTTTGTGTCGGACTCTGACAGCCTTACAGATCAAGTTGTTGCATCGTTGACATCAGATCGTACTCCTTCAGACTCAATCGACACATCGGACTTGATTGCTATTGAGGTGGTAATCTCTGCGGCCGACACTCTTAGTACTTCCGACTCAGTTAGCGCCGAGTTGGTCTAATGAAATCCTAGAATGAGCAACCCGAGGACACATGAAGTGTCCATACACATGAGGATAATATGAGCATCGATCCATCTGGCACGACACCTGGTTTAGCTCCCAAAGCTGAAGAGAAGCCCCCCATCGTCAGCATGCGTTGCAAGGGGACCAACTGTGACTCTATGGACTTCAACGAGATTAAGGTTGAGGGTCCCGAGCATCAAGGCCTTCGGGTCTATCGTTGTTGCAAGTGCGGCCACGTTCAGACCATTTCTGTTGGCGGTGCCTTCAACTTGTGAGTTCAACCATGGACAAGACTGACCTTGATGCTTTTGAGCGTACCCTTGTAGAGATCAATCCAGGCATCAAGGTCAGGTTCAAGGACGAGTCCTTGTTCCAGAAGGCTTTGGGTCTTTTGGTTAGGCCTTTCAACCCCACGTTTTTGACGGAATACACGACTACTATCGGAAGCACGGTGTACTTCCCTTCTCGGGAGTTCTATTACGCTAAGCCTGAATCAAGCTTTAGTGTCCTCGCTCACGAGTACGTTCACATCTGGGACTTCAAGCGGGATCGCTGGTTTAAGTTCAAGTACCTTTTCCCACAAATTTTGGGTCTGGTGCCCTTGGTAGTCTTTGGTCTGTTTGTTTGGTTCTCTGCATGGTGGTGGTTGTCCTTGTTGGGACTGGTCGCTGTGGCTCCTTGGCCAGCAAAAAAACGCACATCTTACGAACTCCGGGGTTACGGCATGAACGTCGCCATAGCTCAGTGGGTATATGGACGGGTTCAACCCAGTTCGTTGACATACATAGTGGATCAGTTCGTGGGATCCAGTTACTACTACATGTGTCGTGACCGGAAGTATGTAGAAGGCGGGCTAGAATCCTTTCGACAGCAAGCGGCATTGGGGGTTTTGCAGAACTACGCTCCCTATGATGTAGCCTACCGTTTTCTTTCTTCACGTAACAACCTCTTGCCAAAGTCCTGAAAAACATGCCCGAGTCAGGTAGTTGTATTCGGTGCCTTCGGTGTAGTAGCCTGAAAGTCGAGGCAACTGGATCGGATGCGACCCGTTATGTATGTTCTGGTTGTGGCCAGCATTATGTGATGGTAATGCACATGGTTCCGGTTGACACACACACGCAAGTAGCTTTGTTGGAGGCACCCCTTGTTGAATCAGGTCCAAGAACAGACGGAAGGAGTGAGGTACCTAACGAAGGTCGTTGAGGGCACCTACACATCGCCGTTGCTGCTCGTTGGTGAAGAGGGCGTTGGGAAACGGTTCTCCGTTCTTCAGGCTATCAAGCAATCGGCTTCTCAAGGGAATCCTGAAGATCCCGCCATCTTTCAGATCGACTCCAAGGCCCATCCGGACGTTAGTATCATTGAATCCGAAGGTGGTAAGGACATAGGCATCGACGCTGTTCGTGGCGTGCTCTCAAGAGCGGTCACTTACCCTATGATGGCCCCTTACAAGTACCTCGTGGTAGATGGGGCTGACCGCCTCACCATCCCTGCTGCTAACGCCATTTTGAAGACATTGGAAGAGCCACCGGAGAAGACCCGATTTTTTCTGATTGCTGAATCTTCGGACCGGGTGATACCCACCATTCGTTCACGTTGCAGTAGGGTTCGCTACAAGCGTTTGAGTGAGAAATTCGTCCTAGAAACAGTCCGGAACTTTGTTCCTGACGTGACTAAGTCACTTGTCTACACGCGTCTGGCAGAAGGATCGCTAGGAAGAGCTCTTTACTACTTCGGTTCGAGTCGTTTAGGTCTTCGTGACCGTTCCTTCGGCCTAATCAAAGCCGGCCTCAGTGGGGATCTTTCTTCACTTTTTTCGGCTGTGAACAACATCGGCAAAGAAGACCTTGGCCTCGCGCTTCGTTTTTTTGAACATCTCCTATACGACTTAGCCATGCTCCCTTACGCACCCGACAAAGTAGCTAATCTGGACTTGGTAGACGAGTTACAGTCGGTACGGTCTAGCCTTGGGGATAAGCGTATACGTGGATTGCAGCGTGGCTTGTACGATTTGTTGCTTCGGTCTAGGTACACGCAAATCACTCTAGATTTCCACGTAAAGACCTATCTCGCACTAGCCTTTACGGAGTAAGAACTTCCACCATGGCGAGATCTGCTGGACCATTTACTGTCGTTTACGGAGATGAGGGTTTCCTCCTCGACAGGGCCATTGAGACCAAGCGCCTTCAGTGGAAGCAGCAGAAACGCAGCACAACTCTTTTGGATGGTGAGTCCACAACGGAAGGGCAGTTTTTGGCCCTCTGTGAGACACAGTCGATCTTTGAGGATGACCTTCGAGCTATCGTTTTGGACAACGCTCAAGAGCTGAAGGTTGGGAAGCGTTTGGAAGGCTACCTTACGAACAAGAACCCCAAGGACTTATCGACGATCATCTTGATCGTGTACCGGGGTGCCAACTTGGCCAAGTCTTGGACTGAGGCCGTTAAAAAAGGCTCCGAGGAACACTACAACAAGTTCAAGCCTTGGGAGCTCGATAAGGTTTACAAGCGTACGGTGGACGAGGCCAAACAGTTGGGGTTGCGTCTGGGTAAAGGAGTTCCCGAGATGCTCCACTATGCTCTTGGGGACAACCTTCGATCAGTCGTGAACGAGCTCAGAAAGCTCTCCTATTTAGTAGGGCCCAACGGTCTGGTTGAGAAGGTTGACGCAGCCTCTGTTGTCGCTCCAGATGTCCCCGTTGAGCCTTGGCAAGTGGCCGAGGCAGCACTTTCGAAAAACCCTGTGAAGGCCATGAATCTTGTAGCCCTGTTGCACGCCTACATGGGTGATGGATTCGTTGTTCCTGTTACGATTGGCCTGCAGCGACAAGTAGAAAAAATCCTAGTGGCCCGGCAAATGTTGGACAAGGGTGATGCCATTTCCACTATTGCGGCGGCCATGGATAAGTCTGAGTTCTTCTGCCAGAAGAACGTAATCCCTGTAGCTCGAAGACACACAGTCAGAGAACTCCTTGGGCATATGAACACACTATGTAAATTAGAGTCTAGGGTAAAAGGGGCGGCTCGATCCAAACGAACCCTGGTTGAGCTAGCCGTGTTGTCCATTGCAGCGTGAGAGAAGTACCTATGGAGATCGTTGACACCACCAAAACAGTTCAACTTAGGCTGCGTGAAGAGTTCCTAGAGCCTTACCGGCAGAAGGGTGACCCGTTCAATTCTCTCCTGGCCCGTTCGACGTACTTGACTAAGTACTGTCGTGGTGGCGTAGAGACTTGGACGGACACAATCAGGCGTGTAGTCGAAGGAAATGTCAATCTCGCTCCGGGCGTTTCAGAGAATGAAGCCCAGCTCCTATTCCATATGTTTTGGACAGGGCAGTCCTTGCCTCCTGGTCGAGGACTTTGGACTGGTGGTGTTGAGGGGATCCCGGCTGATGCCCGCTTCAATTGCTGGTACACTACCCTCTACTCGCCTGAGGATTGGTGTTGGATTGCTAACCAGCTCATGCTGGGTGGTGGCGTCGGAGTAGGCCTTAGTGATATCGATTCTATGCCTACTTCTGCCGAAGCACCTGCTAGGTTCGCCATTTGGTGTCGTTCTGATCACAAGGACATCGCCGAGGTCACGCCTGAGGGCCCTTCTTTCCTGAATGGCACGACCCCTGTTTATCGTGCGGCAGATTCACGTGAGGGTTGGGTTACGGCTCTTCGTCGGGTTCTGACGGCTGCCTACGAAGGCAAGGACTTAGTAGTCGACGTATCGGACATTCGAAATCGGGGGTCTCTTATCAAGACCTTCGGGGGCATTGCTTGTGGCCCAGGACCTTTGGCAAACCTATTGAGGGCTTCTTGGAAAATCATCCGTGGAGCTGCGGGTAGGCGACTCAACAGCATTGAATGCCTTGACATTACCAACCACATTGGCCTGTGCATCAAGAGCGGCAATGTTCGACGAAGTGCCCTAATCGTTTTAGGTCAGGCAGGGGATCAGGATTTTCGTGACGCCAAGAAGGACTTTGAGGCTGTCATAAGTCATCGTCACACATCAAACAACAGCATAGTATTTCGTTCTTCGGACCAGATCGAGAACTTTGACTGGAAGAGCCTAGTGGAAGACAATATCCACTTCGGTGAGCCCGGTATTCTCAATCTGCCCTTAGTATGGCGTACAGATCCCGGGGCTAAGGGTATCAATCCTTGCGGTGAGCAGGCCCTCCATGATCGGGAGTCTTGTAACCTGGCCGAAGTATTCCCTGCCAAGTTCGAGAGCAACACCGATGCCGGTATGATGTTCCGGTTGGTGACTCGCTATTGCATCCGTCAACGACTGACACCACTTTTGGATCCACAAAGCCATGCTGTAGGGCTCAAGAATATGCGTGTCGGCGTAGGCTTAGGGGGTCTTTGCGACTTCAACTGGACCCCGGAAACATTAGCCACCTGGTTCGGTATGTGTCGTCAGGAAGCTGATGCTTATGCCGACGAACTTGGTGTTAGCCGCCCTATCACAGTTACGACCGTTAAGCCAAGTGGTACGATTAGCCTACTCAACGGATCGTCTCCCGGCATACACGCTCCTCACGCTCCTTACTATATTCGACGTACTCGCATTGCCAAGAACGACCCCATGGCTATGGCCATGATGGAAGCGGGTGTGCCATTTGATGAGGACATCTACGACACTAAGGGGAATACCTGGGTTTTCGAATTCCCAACCAAAGCCGCCCACACAAACTCAAGTTCCAAGACTGAGACCGTAAGAGAGCAATTTCAACGTCAGGCTACTGTTCAAGAATGGTGGGCGGATAACGCCGTGTCGGCTACCCTCAACTTCACCCCCGATACTGAGAGAGAAGAGTTGGCTAGTTGCCTAAAGGAGTTCGTCCCACGGCTGAAAAGCACCTCATGCCTTCCTCGTACGCACGGCTACAAGCAACCCCCTTATGAGGAGATCGACGAGCTAACATACCATCGCATGTCTTCTTTGATCGATAACAACCATCCGCTAGTCCATGGTGGCGATATCGAAGTCGAAGAGTGTTCCAGTGGGGCTTGTCCGGTACGTTAGAGATTTCACGTGTCTACACAGTTGGCTCGGCCACATTGGTGGTGTGGCCGAGCAGGGTTTGAGGGCTAATTGTGTAGCGTGACTTCTGAAGATTCTCCCTCAAATAGGTTTCTGTGCGTTCGTTGGTTGGTGTAGCTGCTGAAGATGAGCACCTCCGAACGAATTGCCTGGTTGGAGGACAAACTCCGTCAGGCGAGTGCAGATTACTATGGCGGCGCGGCTAGCGTTGAGAACGAAGTCTACGAGTCCTGGAAGGAAGAGCTAGCAGCCCTAAAATCGGACAGTCCTGTCCTTCGAGCTATTGGAGCCCCGCCGACTTCGGAGTGCCCTAAAGTTCGACATAAGATCCCTATGGGATCTCTGGATAAGGTTCAAACCCCTGAGGCTATGCGTGCTTGGATGGCCAAAATGGGCAATAGACGATGCTTACTTTCTGATAAATTGGATGGCCTATCCATTTCGCTGGAATACCAACGGGGTAAGCTAATCCAGGCGTTAACTCGAGGGGACGGGTTCACGGGTGAAGATGTCACGGGAAACGTCGCCAAAATGCGACGCACCCTTGATAGTCGCATGGATTCCTTACCCAATTCCTCTGTGGATGGCATCTTCAGAGGGGAGATTGTGGTCTTTAAGGAAGACCACCTGAAGTACTTTGCACACCAGGCCAACACGAGAAACTCAGCCGCTGGCACTGTTAGACGCTCGGATGGTACGGGCTGCGAATACCTGTATGTTCTCGTGTACCAGATCATTGAAGGATCTGATGCAACCACTGCTTACGGGCAGATGATGGATCTCAATGGCTATGGCTTCAAAACTCCGGAGTTCTATCTTACTGAAGACCCCACTTGGTATTGGGACCAATACCAAGAGCACAAGCGAGCTTCGTTACCTTACGATATCGATGGGTTGGTCATAGTAATCAACGATCTGGCGGACCAGTATGCCCTTGGTGAGACAGATTGTCGTCCCAATGGGGCTATGGCCTTCAAGTTCCCTCCCCCTAAGGGTGTGACTATCTTGCGAGACATTATCTGGCAAGTCGGGGGTACTGGGCGTATCACGCCTGTGGCCGTCTTTGACGAGGTCAATCTTCTGGGTACCAAGGTTACTCGGGCCAGTCTCTACAACCAAGAGTATATCGAGCAGTTGGGCCTCGACATAGGCGCTCGGATTATCGTAGCAAGGGCCAACGACGTAATCCCGAGAGTCGTTAGTGTTATCGAGAGCACGGGTACCGTAGCTAAGCCCCCAAAGACGTGCCCGGTATGTGGTTCAACCACTGAGAAGGACGGGGAATACATCATCTGTCCCAACACTTCTGAGTGCTCGGCCCAAACGGTTGGACGCCTCAAGCAGTGGATCCGTGAACTGGGTATCCTGGAGTGGGGTGATAGCTTGCTGCAGCGTCTGGTCGATGAAGGCCTCGTACGGAGCGTTGCTGACCTTTACAGGCTCTCCAGGGACAACCTGGCGGCTCTGGACCGTATGGGTGACAAGTCCGCCGAGAAGGTCTTTGGGACGCTACAGTCAGCAAAGACTCTTCCATTGGCCCAATTCCTTGGAGCCCAAAGCATACCACTTTGTGCGACATCCACTTTGGAGTTGGTCATCAACGCGGGGTTCGATTCTCTAGACAGGCTTCACACGGCATCCCTTGCTGACTTCGAGCGTATTTCAGGGATGGGCCCCAAGAGGGCCGCTGCCTTACATGATTGGTTGCGCAAGAATGCCTCTGTCGTCCAAGATCTGTTGGATGCCGGGGTCAGCATCAAAGCTCGGGCTATCGGGGCTCTGACAGGCAAGTCTGTGTGCTTTACGGGCAAGTCCGTTCGTAAACGGGCTGAGCTCGAACAAATGGCTGTGGATGCCGGTGGCTCAGTGAAGAATTCGGTTGGAAAGGGTTTGACCTTCTTGGTTTTGGCCGATCCCAATTCTACATCTTCGAAAGCTCAGGCAGCAAGGCGAGGCGGAACGACCTGTATTTCTGAAGAAGACTTCGTGAAACTGTGTGGAGGCTAAGTTTATGACACTTGAAGCAGATGCCCTAAAGGATAAGTACTTTCCGGTTTTGGATCACGGATTTGTGGCCTTGAAGGATTACATGGGTTGTGATGCCGACGTAGTTCAGTCCGCAAGAGTTTCCTATGGTGCTGGAACTAAGAAACTTTCCGAGGATCGGGGACTTTTGCGATATCTCTTTCGGAATCGCCATACTACGCCCCTCGAGATGGTGGAGTTGAAGTTTCACGTCAAACTCCCCATTTTTGTTGCCCGACAGTTAATTCGACATCGTACGGCAAGCGTCAATGAGTACTCCTTGCGATACTCTCTAGCCCCGCTTCAGAGCTACATCCCTGAGTATGAGGTGTTCCGAAAGCAAAGCGCTTCGAATCGTCAGGGTCGTGGAGAGAGCGCCGACAGAGCCGTCTATGAACGGATCACGAACATGTGGCGAACCCTGTTCGAACAGTCCGGAGACCTCTACAAGGAAGCTGCTTTGGTCGAAGAAATTGCCAGGGAGTTAGCTCGTTTACACTTACCCCTTAGCTTGTACACAGAGTGGTATTGGAAGATTGACCTTCACAATCTTTTCCACTTCTTGGGTTTGCGTAGCGACCATCACGCCCAGTGGGAAATTCAACAGTATTCCAATGTGAAGGCTGGTATCACTAAGATCGTTGCTCCCTTGTCCTTCGAGGCTTGGGTCGACTACGCTTTCTGTGCTCGGAATTTCAGCCGTATGGAATTGGTAGCTCTTGAGGAGACGCTTCGCGTAGGGAAGCTGTCCACCGAACGTCTTCTTGAGCTCGGCCTATCTTCTAGGGAAGTGGATGAGTTCCTACTGAAGACTTCGGGCGCTCCGGAAGTACCCAATTTCGATCTAGATCTAACCCAAGCTAAGGACGGCGCCTACTTCCAAGCTTTGGCTGAAGCAGCTGTCCCTCAGGTGTAATTCGTGGCGGAAGTAATAGTTGGGCATGTGCGTTCAGTAGTCTTCAATCAAGGGGATTACTACATCTTGGACTTCGATGCTGTGAGTCGGGGGCCCACGAAGGCCAAGGGTAGCCTGTACGGATTACTTCAGGTTCGCTTTGGGGTCCCCATCAAATTCACGGGAAAGTGGGTTACTCATTCGAAGTACGGCAAGGAATTTCAGATCCAGAAGTGGGAACCTTGGGCGGAGACGCCTTCGGAGGCAGCTGTCTTTCTGTCCGTTTGTATTGAGGGTTTCTCAGATCTTCGTGTGTCTGATGCTCTAACTTCACGCTATGGCCTAGATGTCTTTCAGAAGCTTGCTAAAGAGCCTGCCAAGATACAGACGGACTTGGCTGATGTCTTGCCCACAGAGTCCTTAGAACGGGCCTTGTTGGGGTGGGGCCGCACAATTGCTCAACGGGATCTGTCCGTGGTGCTGAAAGCTGGGGGACTCACCGTTGGTGACATTCAGGCGGTCATGGCCAAGTTTGGGTCAGAAGCCGCTAAGGTGGTTGTCGAAAACCCGTTTCGGCTTATGGTGATCGTTGGTATATCCTATGCCAAGGTCGATCGTTTGGCTACCAGGCTAGGTGTAGATCCTGGGGATCCTCGGCGTCTTCAAGGAGCCATTCTATGGTCGATCCAGGAGGCTGGGCGCCAAGGGCATCTGTTCCTCAAATGGAACGAGATGACGCTACTCGTGAACGATATTCTTCATGAGGAGAAGCTAGCTCCTTTGGCTTTAGGAGATAACCCGACGAAGGCTTACCAAGACGCCATACGGGTCTTGCTTGAACAGAAGTCTGTTGTGTTAGATGCGATTTCCGGCTTGTATGTTCCAGAGTACTTCAACTATGAACGAGCCTCGGCCGATCTGCTGAGTAAGCTTCTGACCCCTTCAACGCTTGATGTTGATAGCCAGGCGTTCGTGACTTCCTATGAGAAGTCTCATCAGATACAACTGTCTGAAGCTCAGCGTCGTTCGGTAGACCTTCTCGTTAATCATAAGGTACTCGTTATCACGGGATTGCCCGGTACTGGTAAGACCACGGTTCTTAGGGCTTTGGTTCAACTTCTCGAAGAAGCCCACCTGACTTTAGCCTTGATGGCACCTACAGGGATCGCAGCCAAACGTTTGGCTTCAGTCACGGGCCACGACGCTTCAACAGTGCATAGGGCTCTGAAGTACGATGGTTCTGAGTGGGGTTATCATAACAACAACCGCTATCTAGTCGATGGCGTGATCCTAGATGAAGCTAGTATGATGGATCAGGAGCTGCTTTACAGGCTCTTGTCTGCCCTACGCCCCGATACACGTCTTGTGCTAGTGGGGGATGATGCTCAGCTTCCCTCTGTGGGCCCGGGCAACGTGCTGCGTGAGCTTGTGGAGTGTGAAGAGGTCCCACACGTTCGTTTGACGGAGATCTTTAGGCAATCGAGTAAGAGCGAGATCGTCATCAACTCACATAGGATCAACTCTGGTAAGATGCCGGAGCTCACATCTTCTAGGGAGGACTCTGAGTTCAAGTTTGTTCGAGTCTACGATGAATCCCGTATAGCCATTCTCATTATCCAAATGGCTTCGAAACTCAAGGCCCGTAACGCTAATTTCCAAGTGTTGTCGCCCAAGTATGATGGCACGGTTGGCGTGGACAACTTGAACAGCTTGTTGCGGGATGCCTTGAATCCGTCAGGTCCTGACTCACAGGACTGGGACAAGGGCCCCCAGTCGTTTCGACGTGGAGACCGTTTGATGGTGACCGCCAACGACTACAAGTTGAATGTCTACAACGGTGACGTTGGAAAGCTTGTGGCTATTGGAAAAGAGGGCCTGATTGTCAGGATTCACGGTGTTGGTAAAGGCTTAGACATGGATGTCCCTTTTCCCAATGACGTGGCCAAGACAAAACTTCGCTTGGCTTACGCCATCACAGCACACAAGTCGCAAGGATCTGAGTTTGACACCATCATAATGCCCATTGTGAAGACACAGGGGAGAATGCTTCAACGCAATCTTCTCTACACAGCGGTAACCCGAGCACGCAAACGAGTTTGGTTGATCGGTGACGAGATGGCCATTCAATTGGCCGTGAACAACAACAAAGTGGTGCGACGCAACACAGTGTTGGCAAAAGCCCTAATCCAAAGTTTGGCCGCTGGTGTAGCTGTTCAGAACAACGAAAGCGTCAATGTTGAACATCCACCCGTAGAGGCCGGAGTCACCAATGGACCAGAATAGGGTTACTGAAATTTACGATGAGTTGGGGCAGATGTTGGTGGGGTTAGATCCGGACCCAGCTTCTCGAGGTCCAGGCTACCTTCAGGAGTTGGTATCTCGCACGAGAGGCTACTTGAATCGCACGAGTATCCTCACACAGGAAGCACACCAACAGCATCAATGGTTGGATCGGGATCTCAATGCAAAGAAGACGGCGTTTCAGCTATGCTCGGACGAGATGTTGGCTGGGGATAAGCGCGTTACGCTGTTGCCTAACATTGATGACCGTAAGGCTATGATCAACCTACTCTTGAGGGATGAGCGGCAAGAGATCGCTCAGTTGGAGCAGGCTGTCCGGGAAGTCGCCTATGTGGAGAAGGCTATCAAGCATCGCCACAAGGAATTGGATAACACTATTAGTGCCATTCGAATGCAGAAGTCCTTGATTGAGTCTGAATCCCGCACGGGCTCGTTTTATGGAGACGAGGGTAATGCCTCTCGAGGCGATGTCTATGCCGGGAAGGCGGGCACGTCGGCCTCTTTGGACAATGACTTGGATGGAGATGAGATCGGCCGTCTTTTGGCAGAAAGCATGGGTGAGACCGGCGCCAAGGACGAGGACCCGGTGGCGCCAGAGACGTTCAACGTTAGTGTAGGGGAGCCTACCCCACCCCAACCTGTTGGGGTCACACACACTGAAGAGCCGACAATTTCTGAAAAATCTGTGACTGACGAGAGTGAGTTCGATAAATTCCTACAAGGGGACGATTTGGACGACATTTTCGCTGGTCTAGATACGGAAGTCTAGTGTAGTATTCGGTCTGTTCGTTGGCCCTCACCCATAACAACTTGTGGGGGAAAGCGACCTTGAAAGGACAGCTAAAGCTATGTCTACATCTATTGATTTGGATGGATACGACGAGTTCGAAGGCGATGTTGGGCTTGGTTCTGAGGACAAAAAGCACGCGAAGTCCAACCAGCTAGAGTGGTTCAAAGGGGAAAAGGGTCGTAAGTACCGGGCAGCTCTGGTTTACTTCCACCCTCTCGTCGCGAGTTTGGTTGTTGCGGCAAAGGCAAAGGCCAAGCGTGGCGAGGCCGTGCCGACCAAAGAAGAACTTCAAACGGCTCTTCAGGCGGCGCTAAACAAGCGGGCCACGTTCTTCGACAAGCCTGTCGATCAGCTGGCAGACTACGAGCAATTGGACATGTCCAATGCCAAGTTCAAGATGGTCGAAGCCCACTACAAGGACGGCTTCGGGTTCGTTGTTTCTAGGCTTGGTTTGGATGGGCCAGAGGCAGATCTTCTGTGGAAGAGCTTGGGTGACCCGAAGAAGTACTTCGCCACGGCCCTGTTGCTGTATCCGACGAAGAACCGCGAGGGTGAGCTTGACCGAGACAACGTCAAGAACTTCGTTGTTTCGCCGTGGAGGATCAGCGGAAAGCTCTATGAGACCTTTCACACGCGAGCAGCAAGCTTACGTGAGAATGGGTTGAACCTTGCTTCCCAAGATCTGTTGCTGACCTGCACCAACACTGACTATCAAAACTTCGACGTTGATGCAGCAGGCCC
>Ga0184616_10000169_pt1 | contig 12179 bp, 13 predicted proteins | sample PLM4_90_coex_FD_133145 | JGI IMG/M metagenome (GOLD analysis project Ga0184616, IMG submission 133145) | Groundwater sediment microbial communities from an aquifer in East River, Colorado, USA - PLM4_90_coex | ecosystem: Environmental > Terrestrial > Soil > Riparian zone | place: USA: East...
GTCGCCGGTCGCGATGCGTTGCGTCGCGCCGCGCAAGGTTACCAGCGGAACCAGTTTTTTGCGGATCTGCTTGGCGGCGATCAGGGAAACAATAAGTATCGCCAGCAACAGTAAGGGGACGTAGATCGTCCGGAAGTTTTTGATCGAAGCGAGAACGATGGTCTCGGGCTGACTGACGACGATGACTAGGTTGGGGGCGGCAAATCCTGAGCGCATAAACAAGGCCCAGAAACTCGCAAAATTAGTTGCGTCGCCCGCGCTCCACTGGAAATGCCCGGATATCCCCGCTGAAAGCAAGGGTTTGATCGCTGAGCGCATCGACTCGTTCAGTGGCTGGGGTGCGTAAATGAGCTCCCCTGCAGCATCAAGAACGACGAGTTGATCGGCGTCCGACAAGAAATCATCCAGCGACCAAAGAAAGTCGGTCTTTACCAAGCCGATCAGCAAACCCTGCGCCGCGTTATCGCGTTCAATCGCGTGAACTAACAGCACATCTTCGCGGGCTCCCTGGCTATTTACCAATAAGAGCACGGTTCTGCCTGCCGCAAGGAGCTGACGTTGAAAGTCGGTCAAGGCCGGCAACGTAGCGACATGACCACGAAGCTCGGAAATCTCCCCCGTATTTGCCATGGCGGCGACCGCGGCGAGGCTGGGCGCTGCGTCCTGCGCAACAGTCTCCGCGGCGCCCGTGTCCGCGAGGTGTTGCCGTTCAAGCCCGTTCCCAATCGTGATCAAGTCGTCTTGCGCCAGGGTGAGGCGACGGAATATCTCCATGCCGAGGGATTTGCTGGTGAGTTGCGATTGTTGATAGCTTTGGTCGCGCAGTTGTGTTGCGACATGGGTGTAGGAGAGGAAGGCGACAAGCGCGACGGGAACGATCGCGGACAGGATGAAGAGCAAGAATATCCGTCGCGCAAATTTACTGCGAAGAAAGCTGGTATCGGCCTGGATCATATTAGTAGGCCGCCTCAATAATCTGCGGCGAGCCCTATAAAGTCGCCGTTGTTGGCGCGAATGATATCGTCTTTACCTGGTCCGGAAATTATTTGAGTCGCGGTAATGCCGTTCTTGCCCATGCTGCACAGGTCATAGTCGGTATTGAGCGGGTGCAAACTTCCATCTTTTCTCAGCATGCCTGCGCCCTTCAGCCCGGCACCATGGATTCTGAGGTATTGGTAGGCGTTTCCCCATGGGTCTTTTAGCCCACCCATGTTGACCTGGTTAAGATTGTCGGGGAATTTATTATTTTCCGTATAGAAGCGCTCGATGGCCTGTTCGATGGCAAGGATGCCGGCGGCTGCGGTGGCATTGTCCGCCTTGTCGCGATACATGGTGTAACTGGGCACTGCAATGGCGGTCAATACGCCGACTACCGCGATGGCAATTAACAATTCGAGAAGTTGGAATCCCAATTGACAATATGCTGAATCTCTGCCCCAGAATGAGGCAATAGAAGCATCGTAGGTATCACGGCGGATGCGCATGCGATTTATGAGTCGAGCCCTTGGATTAACGAGTCATTGATAGTTGTTATCGGCAAACACCTTAATAACTTAAGGCGATATAATTAGAACCTCTCTCAAAATTGACTCTAAGAGGCTCTGACGACGTTAACGCCGATGATAATTTCGCAAGTTCCATATAAATATCAATACCTTGTATAGGCCATGCGCCAAATTTTGAGATAGTTGGATTGCTACTTCATTGGAGTCCAAGGATTTTCGAGAGGATCGACTAGAGGTAAGTAAGCAGCTTCCGAAGCTAATCATCCACGTTCAGCAGACTGCGACGGTCACCCAGAGCGCTCTAAAGCAGACATTTGCAGTATTTCCCAAAGGTCAGGAATTGGTCCAGACTGTGTAAAAACGCGCCGGATAGTTGGATAATGGCCTATCGCGTTATGGGGTATCCAGATGAAGCGTTTTGTTCAAGGCGAAAGCAGAACTCACAGCACTTTTGCTGCCTGCAAGCCTCGATGACTATGTTGCTGATACCAACCCGGTTCGAGTGATCGATGTGTTCGTCGATGAACTGGATCTCGGCAAACTGGGTTTTGAAGGCATCGAGCCAGCAGCAACGTGAAGGTCCTCCTATCACCCCGCAGTGCTCCTGAAGATCTACATCTACGGTTATCTCAATCGCATTCAATCCAGTCGGCGTCTTGAGCGAGAGGCACAACGCAACGTCGTGCATAACTGGATCAGGCTTGCATAATTGTATTATTTGATGTTAATCGAAAGCGCTGGCGGAGCGATTGGAGAGCTTCAATAATGCAATTATGCAAGCCTGACCCTGACTCTACGATCGCTGGACGCTGGAACCTCGAGGCCAATCAGGAAGTTAAGAACGCGGCTTTTGCGAGCGCCTTGCAGGCGTTGTTCGAAGACGACTTCAGCGCAAGCATCGAACACCACTATCACGACTGGCAGCGCCGCCCGCTGTATCTGCGCCTGCGCGAATACCTGTGGGGAAAAGTGGGTCGCTGGCTCACCCGTCTGGGTCGCGGACGCCAGGATTAGGCGGGCCCATGCGACCGGACAGATTTACTTATCACCGGCCTGTCTTTCTGACGAAGCACCCCTTAACTATGCAAGTCGCGTGACACGTATATAGAAAACCTGTACTCTCTATACACGTTATGCTCAATATGTATAGAAAACCGCTGCTTTCCATCGCATGGTCACCTGCGAAGGTGCGTTTATGAGCGATCTTACCGCACTCAGCAGGCTCAAGGCTGCGCAGTTTGAAACCCCCGCCATTCTCAAAAAGACTACCACGGCCAGCCGCAAGCTGGCCGAACTCAAGGGGCTGGCCGCCTCCATCCCCGATCAGGGCATCCTCATCAACACCTTGGCCATGCAGGAGGCCAAGGACAGCTCGGCGATTGAAAATATCGTCACCAGCCACGACGAGTTGTTCAAAAGCAATGCCTTCCCCGAACTGGCAGGCAACCCCGCCGCCAAGGAAGTGCGCCACTACATCCAGGCGCTGCGCATTGGCTACGAGCGCGTCAAGCAGACCGGCCTGCTCACCGCTAACCACATAATCGAAATCCAGGCCGAACTCGAGAAAAATAAAGCCGGCTTTCGCAAACTGCCCGGCACCGCGCTCAAGAACAACCTTGGCGATACGGTATACACCCCGCCGCAAGATCCGGACACCATCATCACCCTGATGAGCGATCTGGAGCGCTTCATCAACGAAGACAGCGCGTTTGCTGCCGACCCGCTGATCAAGATGGCGCTGATCCATCACCAGTTTGAAAGCATTCACCCGTTTTACGACGGCAACGGCCGCACGGGTCGCATCATCAACGTGCTGTATCTGGTGCAAAAGGGCCTGCTGGATATTCCCGTGCTTTACCTATCGCGTCACATCGTGCGCACCAAGCCCGATTACTACCGCCTGCTGCAAAGCGTGCGAGACGACCAGCGCTGGGAAGAATGGGTACTATATATGCTCACCGCCGTCGAAGAAACGGCGCGGCAAACCATCACTACCATAGCAGACATCAAGGCCGCGCTCATGGACTACAAGCACCGCATTCGTGCTGGCTACAAGTTCTACAGCCAAGACTTGATCAACAACCTGTTCACCTACCCCTACACCAAGATCGAATTCGTCGAACACGACCTCAAAGTCTCGCGCCTGACCGCTACCAAGTATCTGGATGCACTGACAGCGGGCGGCTTTCTACAAAAGGAAAAAATCGGCCGCTCGAACTACTATATCAACATCGCGCTGAACGCCATCTTGACGCGGGAGGATGTGTAAGGAGGAGGTGAGAGGTGACGACTTCCGCAAGCCATGCTGAGAACGGCTATCGGGATTCGCCCACTGAACTTTACTTACGGATTGGGTAACAGGAAACCAACTCTAGAACAAAAAAATAACGTGTTGCCACAATTAAAAGAGAAAACAAGCGCAATGAGCGACCAGCGGCGTCGTGGCACTGCTGGGGTGAAGCGCGGCTTGAATCGGGTGAATGTTACAACGCAAGACTTGACCCTCGGAGTTTGTCCCATTCACTCAAGCAAAATCCGCTTACTTGTTCTTGCCCGCAATCATGTCATGAATGATCGGCGCCAGAATCAGTTCCATGGCAAATCCCATCTTGCCGCCGGGTACGACGATAGTGTTGCGGCGCGACATGAAGGAATTGCAGATCATGTTCAGCAGGTAGGGGTAATCCACGCCCTTCGGGTCGCGGAAGCGGATCACGATGAAGCTTTCATCCGGCGTCGGGATGTCGCGCGAGATGAAGGGGTTGGAGGTGTCCACCGTGGACACGCGCTGGAAGTTGATGTCGGTGCGTGAGAACTGCGGGGTGATGTAGTTCACGTAATCCGGCATGCGGCGCAGGATGGTGTCCACGATCACGTCGGCGGAATATCCGCGCTCGGCGCTGTCGCGATGGATTTTTTGGATCCATTCCAGGTTGACAATGGGTACCACGCCAATGCCCAGGTCGACATACTCCGACACATCGACATCGTCGCTCTTGGCCAAACCGTGCAGTCCTTCGTAGAACAGTAGGTCGGAACCCGCCGGCACGTCTTCCCATGGGGTGAATTCACCCACATTCAGGCTGGTGTTGAGGCGCTTGTTGTGATGTGCCGCCTCTTCATCGCTGTGGATGTAATAGCGCTTCTTGCCCCTGCCGGTTGCGCCATAGATCTTGAACAGTTCGGCCAGCTTGTCGAAATGGTTGGCTTGCGGGCCGAAATGGCTGAAGTGACGGTTGCCTTCGGCCTCGGCCTTTTTGACGGCTTCTTTGAACTCGACGCGTGACAGGCTGTGAAAGCTGTCGCCTTCGACCACGGCGGCGTTGATCTTTTCGCGCAGGAAGATGTGTTCAAACGCGCGCTTGACGGTCGTGGTGCCGGCGCCGGACGAACCCGTCACCGCAATCACGGGATGCTTCTTGGACATGCTGGAACTCCCCAAGTATGTAAATTGAAAGCGAAAACTACCCAATTGTACCTGCGGAGAGCGGGGCTTGCCATCCAGGTCCACGCTATCGGGAAACATTTTGAGCAGGGGGCTCGTATGAGGGTGTATTTCACAGCCCTGTCTTTCCGACCCATCCGCAGTTACGATATGTCATCACCGCTGTGCGCGATGGTGGGTTGCCGCGTTTACTTCGGCTGGGACGGCGATGTGCTGGTCAGCTTGCTCGGTGGCGGCACGAAGAAACCCCAGCCCACGGACATACGGCTCGCTCAAACACACTGGGCCGAATACAAGGCCAAAAAGAGAGGAATGCGGTCGAATGATGGCAACAGGCATCGGCAACAGAAGCAATAAGACCATCGCCCTTACGAACGCACCTTGCAAATATGTCAATATTGACATACACTCAACCGAATGAGTAAGCAGCGTAAACCGCTGGTGTGGCTGCATGGCGAAGTCAAAACGCCGCCTTTTTCCGCCGAGGCCAGAATTGAAGCGGGTGTTTTATTGCGACACCTGCAAGAGGGCAGCAATATATCGCTGCCACACGTAAGGCCAATGCCCAGAATCGGTCGAGGTTGTCATGAACTAAGAATCCCCGACGAAAATCGCACTTGGCGCATTGTGTACTACGTTGATACGGTAGCCATCGTCATTCTTGATGTGTTTGCCAAAACGACAAGCCAAACGCCCCAGACGGTAATTGACGTTTGCAAGGCGAGACTAAAACGCTACAAATTAATTTAGCATGAGGATAAATGCCATGAAGACTGCCAAATTAGAGCGCCTCCAAGCCGTAGGCTGGAAAGTCGGCAGCGCAGAGGATTTTCTGCAATTAAGTGATGAAGAGGCGCGGCTCGTCGCACTCAAACTCTCGCTGATTAGCGCGGTAAAAAAATCACGCATCAAACGAAAACTTTCGCAAATTGACCTTGCGCAACGCATGAAATCGAGCCAATCGCGCATTGCTAAAATTGAAGCGGGCGATCCTTCAGTTTCTCTGGATTTGATCGTACGTGCGCTCATTGCAAGCGGCGCAACAACGCGCGATATTCAGGCGGCGTTTACGGCAAACAAGCGGATGGCGGCCTAACTGTTGCAGCAGCAAGGAATACCGCATTTTGGCCACGTTCGAACCGCGCCTCAGCACCTTGCGCGATGCTCGACTTGCATTACGCGACCGTAAGCCGTCTTATCAAGGCGGCAGAAGACAAAAGGTCAAAAGGCAAGATGTGACCTCTTTTATTACGATAAAGTTGACACCCGATATTGATTGGAGAATAAACACATGACTCAGGAAACCCTTAACAGAATAGAAAATAAAATAAAAAAGACCGAATTGATACAGGGGGAAAACAAGGATGAACTGCTGAAGCTGGTAGCGGAGCTAAGGAGTGAAATAACAGAACTTTCCAAAACACATCCCGAACATGCTGAAAGTATTGCCGGGTTTGCCAATCTTTCCGCGCATGAGGCCGTGAGGGATGTGAGAAACCCGCACCTGTCCGAGCTGTCCACCGAAGGATTGCTGGCCTCCGTGCGCGAATTCGAGCAATCTCACCCGCGACTGGTTAATATTGTTAATGTCATCAGCAACACCCTGTCAAATATGGGAATTTAAGCTATTAGAAAACATAAACAGGCTCGAAGGGTGAGGGCGCATGAAGGCCATAACTAAATACGCTCGCGAGTTAAGTCAGACAGGCTGCTAGCAGAGGGAAAATAAGAACAATGTCCGCACCCAAGGATATCCTCGATCTGGTCGAACGCTTCGGCGAGCATCTGGACGCCTACCGCAATGGCACCTACAAGGAAGCGCAACTCCGCCAGGAGTTTCTCGATCCATTTTTTAGGGCGCTGGGTTGGGACATGGACAACACCCAGGGCTTCGCCGAGGCCTACAAGGAGGTTATCCACGAGGACACCGTAAAGATCGGCGACAACACCAAGGCGCCCGATTACTCCTTCCGCATCGGCGGCACACGCAAGTATTTCGTCGAGGCCAAGAAGCCGTCGGTCTACATCAAGGGCGAGCCGGACCCGGCTTTTCAGCTCCGCCGCTACGCCTGGTCGGCCAAGCTGCCGCTATCGATCCTGACGGACTTCGAGGAGTTCGCGGTTTACGACTGCCGTATCAAGCCCTCGAAGAACGATCCCGCCGCCACCGCGCGCGTCCAATATTGGACCTTCCGCGACTACGCCGACAAGTGGGACGAGATCGCCGCGATCTTCTCCAAGGAAGCGCTGCACAAGGGCTCGTTCGACAAGTTCGCGGCCACCACGAAAGGCAAGCGGGGCACGGCCGAGGTAGACAGCGCATTCCTCGACGAGATCGAAACCTGGCGCGAGACGCTCGCCAAGAACATCGCCTTGCGCAACCCGGATCTGTCCCAACCCGCGCTCAACTACGCCGTCCAGCAGAGCATCGACCGCATCATCTTCCTGCGCATCTGCGAGGACCGGGGCATCGAGCCCTACGGCCAGTTGCAGGCGCTGGCAAACGGCACGAATACCTATAAGCGCCTCTCCGAACTATTCCGCAAGGCCGACGAGCGTTACAACTCGGGCCTGTTCCATTTCCATAAGGAACAAGACCGCGCCGAGGAGCCGGACCGCCTGACGCTCGGGCTCGACATTGACGACAAGCCGCTCAAGGAGATTTTCCAGAATTTCTACTACCCGGACAGCCCCTATGAGTTCTCGGTCATCGGCGCGGATATTCTCGGCAGCGTCTACGAGCGCTTCCTCGGCAAGGTCATTCGCCTCACCGCCGGACACCACGCCAAGATTGAGGAAAAGCCCGAGGTCAAGAAGGCCGGCGGCGTGTACTACACGCCGACCTATATCGTGGATTACATCGTCAAGCACACCGTCGGCAAGCTGCTGGAAGGCAAGACGCCGAAGCAAGTCGAGAAACTGCGCATCCTCGACCCGGCCTGCGGCTCCGGCTCATTTCTGATCGGCGCGTATCAATACCTGCTCGACTGGCACCGCGACTGGTACGAGAAGGACGGTACCGAGAAACACGCCAAAGGCAAGCAGCCCAAGCTCTACCAGGGCAAGGGCGGTATGCACCGCCTCACGACATCGGAACGCAAGCGCATCCTTACCAATAACATCTACGGCGTGGACATAGACTCACAGGCCGTCGAAGTGACAAAGCTCTCCCTGCTGCTCAAGGTGCTGGAGGGCGAGAGCGACCGGACCTTACAGACCCAGCTATTCAACGAGCGCGTGCTGCCGGATCTCGGGCGCAACATCAAGTGCGGTAACTCGCTCATCGGGCCGGATTTCTACGAACAGCAGTCTTTGTCATTGGACGACATCGAGCGTGCGCGCATTAACGTTTTCGATTGGGAGAAGGAGTTTCCCGATATATTCAAACCCTCTCCCTCCGGGAGAGGGATGGGTGAGGGAGGTTTCGATGTTGTGATCGGAAACCCGCCCTATATTCGCATCCAGACCATGCAAGAGTGGACGCCGGAGAGCGCGGAATATCTCAAGCAAAAATATCAGACAGCGCAGTCAGGCAATTACGACATCTATGTTGTCTTTGTCGAGCGAGGTCTGAGTTTGCTCAACAAGGGTGGACAACTTGGTTTCATCTTGCCGCATAAGTTCTTCAATGCCCAATACGGCGAACCGCTGCGGGAGCTGATAGCCAAAGGCAAGCATCTCACGGAAATCGTGCATTTCGGCCACCAGCAGGTTTTCGCCGGTGCGTCCACATACACATGCCTGATGTTTCTTGATCGCACAACCCGCGACACCTTCCGGTTTGCAAAGGTGGGCGATCTCGACCAGTGGCGCAGGACCGGCACAACCGACGAAAGCGAGTTGCCAGTCGCGCGCGTGAACTCTGCCGAGTGGGCATTCTCAGCCGGAAGGGGCGGCGCACTACTTGAAAAGATCTGCCGTATTACGCCGAAACTGGAAGATGCCACGGACAGGATTTTCCAGGGCCTTAAAACCAGCGCCGACAAGATTTACATCGTCGAGGAGAAGGAACGCAAGAAGGATTGCGTGCGCATTTTCTCTCCCGAGAAGCAAGCTGAATATTGGCTAGAGCCTGACCTTCTCCATCCGTTGATAAAAGGTGGCGATAGCAAGCCATACAATTTGTTGCGCACCAACCGGCTGATTCTTTTTCCCTACGCCAAGCAGGCGAATGGCGAGGCGCGGTTAATCCCCGAAGATGTTTTCAAATCCCGCTACCCGCTCACGTGGGACTACCTTAAGGCGAATAAGGTTTATCTCGAAGAGCGCGAGAACGGAAAGATGCGCGGTGCACAATGGTATGCCTATGGGCGATCCCAAGCGCTTGATGTCATACCGCTTTCAAAAATATTCACGCCCGACATCGCCCCACATGCAGCCTTTTCTCTGGATGAAACCGGTGAGGTGTTCTTCACCGGCGGCGCGGCTGGTGGCTACGGAATCCTGGTTAAGACGGGATACTCACGGGAATATGTCTTGGGCCTGCTGAATAGCAAGTTACTGGACTGGATCATCAAGCAGACCGCGACCCCGTTCCGTGGCGGCTGGTACAGCTTCGAGGCACGTTTTATCCGCAGCTTGCCGATATGTAACGCCGACCGCGCCCGCCACGACAAGATGGTCTCGCTGGTCGAAAGCATGCTCACGCTCCACAAGCAACTCGCCGCCGCCAAGACCCCGCACGAGCAGGAAAACCTCAAGCGCCAGATCGACGCCACCGACCGGCAGATAGACAAGCTGGTGTACGAGCTTTACGGGTTGACGGACGAGGAAATCAAGATCGTCGAGGGTAAATAGTTTTGTTCAAATGAATAAGGGCTGTGCTTGCCACCCTGCTGATATCGTGACGTGATAAAAACAGGTAACATTATGATTCTGCTTACATCAAGTTTTATTAAGGCCTAAATGACGTGTTTCAACGCGTCATTTAGGCGGTCGAATTATAGTTAGGCCAGTGGAGCAGCGGCGATGACCGACATGAGGACGGCCATTCAAGAGCATCTATCGTGGATAGATGAAATGCTGGAAGAGCGCCGTGTGCCTGTGCGTAAGCGAGCCCTTCGTGCATCAATAATATTCGTGCAGGAGTGCGTAGTTGAAGTGAGCACGGGTACGAAAGAAGAATTCATCAGTAGCGAACATTTTTCCGTCATAGTTAACCATGCAATTGATTGGTATATAGAAAAATATGGTCAACTAGCTGAAAAGCCAAAGAAGGAAACGTTGTCTGGAATTGCTCGGTATCACAACCAACCGGTGCTATTGAATATACCGGTCACAGCCACCAAAGTTGAAAAGGAAGGTGAAACTATGTGGCTTACCTTCCCAGATCACTTACAACTAGATGAGTCCCACATCAGCCTGTTTGACGTAGATATAAAATTAGAAAGCCTGTCAGAAAAAGAGCTTGAGGCACTAATAAAGGAAATAGAAGAGGTTGTTGCGTTGAGCAGACGGACAGTTATTTCGTTAATGACTGCATCAGATTTGAGCGAAGACTCAAGAAATATGGCAGGTAGCATATGGGCACATGTTGAGAAAGCCATCTCGGACATACTTTCACAAAAGCAAGAGAATATTTCTGTAGCTTGCTGGGAATTGCATTTGGCAGTAGAGAAAACATTCAAGGTCTATATAAGACAGTTTCCTGGTGAAAAGGGTTGGGGGCACGATCTCGCTGTCTTATGTAAACAGGCAAATAGGCTTGGTCTTCTACTTGATGAAGCATTGCTCGTAGCACTCCCTAGAAAAAAGGATGCAATTAAAATGAGATACAGCGAAATCCAAGTAGATCCAAGGGAGGCCGTAGAACACTATCTGAGTGCGTTGAAGCTGGTTTGCGCTATCACGGAAAAACTCAAAATGGAGTTCACCATTTATAACGCTTCTTTTTTGATAAAAAAATCAGGTTGGGCTCGATGATGCCAAAATAATCAATCATCAATATCATCATCAGCACATCATCAGGGTCATGTCTTGCATTAACACATTACGAAAACGATACAACAGGATTGCACAGTAGTGCACACCTATAACGGTAACTGGGCCAGGCTTGCATAATTGTATTGTTTGGTCTTGATCGAAATTAAGATAGTCAATAGGGCCAGACAACATCCTGAATCTTGCATATAAATAACCGAGGCCGCCATGAAGCAATTAAAACATGAAGCAGAATTGGTTAAAGCCGCGATTCTCGCTGGCATGAAGTATAGTGAAGATCGGGGTGCCGTCGTGTTTGAGCAGACGGATTCGGCCAGTGAGAAAATCCTGTTTATCTACAGACTGCTGGTCCACGATAAAGTCATTCAACCTTTGCCGGAAGATCAGGTCTCGCAGTCATCCATAAGGCACAAACTTGCCATCTGGTACTCCAAGCAACTGCCGAAAGATCATCCTCTTCTGAAATAACCAGAAAGCCGGGGCCGGGAATTTGCGCTCATGGACTATATCCTGCGAGCCTCAGTCTCACAGCAGGAGGTCGGGAAAGCACAGGGCCAGGCCTTGCATTAGCGCATTCTTCTCGCTCATTCGCTACTCCCATATCGCTAGTGATGTTCGAGTTTTTCTTGCAGCCACACCTTGATGAGTGATTGGTACGGCACGTCGCGCACGTTGGCGGCGGCCTTGATGGCTTCGAGCAGATGCTTCGGAAGCCGCAGGGAAATGGTCTCGGTGGATGGCTTGAGGTTCGGCAGCACGGCGCGCTGGGCTTTCGACCAGTCTACATAGTCCGTGCTATCGTGGGTTTCCCAGAAGCGTCGCTCTGCGGCCTCCGATGCGAAGGCCGGAATGGCTTTAAGTTTCTTGCTCATAGATTGTCCGCTCCTTTCGATGCATGTCTCGTGCTGAGATGATTCGAATCTTCGTTGCTTCTTCCCGTACGGTAAAAGTGATATGTAGTAGCCGTCCTCCGTGAGTCTTTCCGAGTGCATGAAAGCGTGGCTCGGCTTGGCTATGCCTTGTATCATCTAACAGCAGCAACGGCTGGTTGAAAAACACTTGTTCAGCTTCCATGGGCAGTACACCGTGCTTCTCATTTTTGCGGGCGTTGCCCTCGTCCCATTCGAAGCCCGTGATGCGTGTGAGATCAACCATAATAGTATATTACTATAATATACATTAGAATCCAATGTATTGGACTGCTGGTGCGCGGCGTTAGGGCACACTCAGTTTGCTTGCACGTAGTAAAGGGCTGCATCTTACCATCCGATACATAATCATGCTATTAA
>Ga0184616_10000170_pt1 | contig 12149 bp, 11 predicted proteins | sample PLM4_90_coex_FD_133145 | JGI IMG/M metagenome (GOLD analysis project Ga0184616, IMG submission 133145) | Groundwater sediment microbial communities from an aquifer in East River, Colorado, USA - PLM4_90_coex | ecosystem: Environmental > Terrestrial > Soil > Riparian zone | place: USA: East...
CCAACCGCTGGGATGAGGGGATTTTGTCCTGGCAGGCTGGCGCTGGGCATGGCACGGTCGCTGCGGATGGAGGCGCGCAGGCCCGCGGCGTAGAGAGGATGGGTGAGTTGCGCCACGTTTATCTTGATGTAGTCCGGGTCGCCCAAATACTCGGCGCGGTCGCGGTAGGCGCGCCGCATGGCTTCTATAGTGAGGTGCGTGCGGGTGAGTGCCGGTAGCTCGTCGAGTTTATAGCCCGCCAGGATATTGAGCGTAGTGAGCAACGCGACGCCGCCGGAGGAAGGCGGGGCGGCGGTGGTGATTTTTATCCCATGATATTTGCCGCGTACAGGTTTACGCTCCATTACGCCATAGTTGGCGAAATCATCGAGTGACCAGATGCCGCCTATGCTACGCACCCCGTCCACCAGACGTTGCGCAATAGTTCCGCTATAAAATCCACTTACTCCATGTTCTGCGATGCCCTCTAATGTTTTTGCCAGGTCAGGCTGTTTAATGAGATAACCAATTTCCGGCACCTCGTTGTTGTGCAAGAACACAGTGGCCGCTGCGGGTGATGCGCGCAGCGCATTAAGACGAAACCCGGCCATGCCCCGATACGATTCATTGACGACAAAGCCTGCGCGCGCAAACTTAATGGCGGGAGCGAGGCTTATTTTGAGCGGCAGCCTTCCGTAATATTGGGCGAGATGCACGATAGCCGCGGGTGTGCCTGGAATCGCGGCGGCCAGAGCACCGTCCACGGAAAGTTTCGGGGTCACCTCGCCGTTATTATCGAGGTACATGTCGCGCCGCGCGGCCAGCGGCGCCTTTTCGCGCCCGTCCAGCATGGTTTCAAAGCCATCTTTGGCGCGGTGCAGCAGCCAGAATCCCCCACCGCCCAATCCAGAACTCATCGGCTCAACGACGGCAAGTGCTGCTGAGATCGCTACTGCTGCATCGAAGGCATTGCCCCCCGCCGCAAGGATTTCGTGACCGGCCTCAGTGGCGAGCGGATGGGCGCTGGCGATTGCGGCTGGTTTATCGGCCGCGAGTGTTTGCACCCCAACCGTTAAGGTCAGGGCTATGAGCAGCCAGGCGCGTAATTTCATCCTAGCGTTTATGAGCAAGAAGCGCGGCGTTCACCGCCGGATGCACAAACTCCGAGACATCGCCGCCGAGTGCGGCGATCTCGCGTACTAGGCTGGAAGAAATGTAGGCGTATTGTTCCGCGGGGGTGAGAAACAGGGTCTCCACTTGCGGGACCAGCCGGCGATTCATGCCGGCCAGTTGAAACTCGCGCTCGAAGTCCGATACCGCGCGCAGGCCGCGCAGTATCACCTGCGCCCCACGCGCCTTAACGAAATCGGCGAGCAGAGTATCGAAGCTGACTACCTCGACATTTTTCAATTCAGCAAGCACGGTGTGCGCCAGCTCGACGCGCTTGGCCAGCGACAGCGCCGGGGCCTTGGTGGGATTCGCAGCGATCGCGACGATCACCCGATCGAATAATTTCGCCGCGCGCTGAACCAAATCGCTGTGTCCCTTGGTGATGGGGTCGAAGGTGCCGGGATAGATTGCGGTGATGTTCATGTTGTCGTGGCCCCCTCTCTTGTCGCTAAATGATACCCTACTTGACCGGCCTTTTGGCTGCGTTTTAGCCGCCAATGATCGGGTAGGCTGGGTAGGCCGAGGACCGACTCGGATTCCAAATAGATGTAGGCCGAGGGGGTGAGCCAGCCGCGTTCTTCCAATAACTTACAGCAGGGTTCTAGCAAATCTTGGCCGAACGGCGGGTCGAGAAAAACGATGTCAAAGGTTGATTTCTGATGCGGCGACTGTAGCCAGGGCAAGGCGTCGGCCGCTACGATAGTTGCGCCCGGCGCACTGAGGGTCGCAACATTTTCCTTAAGGCGGGCGATGACCTGTGGATCACGATCCAGCATGACGACCTCGACCGCGCCGCGCGATAGCGCCTCTAAGCCCAGTGCGCCGCTGCCGGCGAACAAGTCCAAGCAGCGCGCCCCTTCGATCACGGGCGCCAGCCAGTTGAACAAAGTTTCGCGGACCCGATCCGGCGTCGGACGCAGCCCCTCGACATCTGGAAAGCTCAGCCGCCGGCTCCGCCAGCGACCGCCAATGATGCGAAGTTGATTGGGGCGTTTAGTTTTGGTTGGGTTGCGCGCCGCCACCGACGATGACCGTGACCATCTGTTCAGGTTTGATGCGGCGCTTAAAGGCGTCGCGGATCTGTTCCAAGGTGACCTGTTCGACCTTCCGGTTGTAGCTGTCCAGGTAGTCGAGCGGCAACTGGTAAAAACCGATCAGCGCGAGATAGTCGAGCAGGTTGGCGTTGCTGTCTATGCGCAGCGCAAAGCCGCCGGTGATGTTTTGCTTGGCGGCTTTGAGCTCGGCGGCGGTCGGCCCGTGCTCGACATAATCCTTGAGCGTGTCGCGTAATACCTTGAGGGCCTCGCTGGTCTGCTCGTTGCGGGTTTGCAGACCGAGAGTGTAGGGGCCCGGCTCACGCATCGGCTGGAAGTAGCTGTAAGTGCTGTAGGAGAGCCCGCGCTTTTCGCGGATCTCCTCGGCAAGCCGCGCGACGAGGCCGTTGCCGCCGAGGATGTGATTGCCGACGACCAGCGGGAAATAGTCAGGGTCGTCGCGGCTGATGCCGGGCTGGCCGACCAGGATGTGGGTCTGCGCTGAAGGATGCGGGATCTCGATCGTGCTGCTTGCGTCCAGATCGTGCACCTTAGAAAGTTTGGGCGAGGGCTCTCCCTCGGGCAACTTGTCTACCAGGGTCTCGGCGATGGTCTCAGCTTCCTTGCGCGTAACGGCGCCGACGATGGCGACGACGGCATTGTGCGCCACGTAATAGCGGTTGTGATGGGCGATCAGGTCATCGCGGGTGAGTTGCTTTATGCTATCCGGATTACCGAGCGCTTGCGTGGCATAAGGATGTTCGCCGTACACGGCCTTAAAGAAGGTCTTGCCGGCTATCTCGCCGGGAGACTGTTCTTGTGCCTGGAGATGGGTAAGCACGCGGCTCTGCTCGCGCTCGAAGCCATTTTGAGGAAAGCTCGGCTGCGTCAGGATTGCCGCGACAGCCTGCAAGGCCGGTTGCAGCAGATCAGGTTTGGTCAGGCTGCGCAGGCTGACGCTCGCCATGTCGCGGTCCGCGGCGGTGCCGAATTGTGCACCGAGGTCGGCGAAGCGCTCCGCGATCTGATCGGCGTTAAGCTCGCCGTCAGCCGTCTTGGCGCCATCGTCGAGCAGGCCGTTGGTCAGCGCGGCGAGTCCGGACTTGCCGCCGTCGCGTGCGCTGCCCGCATCAAACACCACCCGCACGTCCACCATGGGCAATTCCGGGGCCGCGACTAAGTAGACGCGCGCGCCGTTGTGGGTTTGCCATTGCTCAATCTGCGGCCCAGCCTGTGCGACGCTGCACAGTGCAAACAGGATCGCGCCTATCCATGCTTTAACGTACATTGCCGCCTCCTAAGTGTCCGTCCGACGCCCCGCGCGGTTTCTTGTTGGGATCGAGGGGGAGCGGTTCCAGCACTGCGACGGTTAGATGATCGTCAATCAGATATTTGCGCGCCGCCTGTTGGATCTGCTCCGCGGTGACCGCGTTGATGCGATCGAGATAGCTGTCCTGCAACCGCCAGTCGAGGCCGACGGTCACCAAGGTTCCGATCTGCATCGCCTGGCCAAAGGTGGAGTCCTGCTCATAGACCTTGCTGGCCACGACCTGTGCCTTGATTCGGGCAAGCTCCGCCTCGCTAACCGGCTCGTCCTGCAAACGTTTGATCTGGTCACGCAGCGCCTGTTCGAGCTCGGCGACGCTGCGGCCTTGTGCGGGTGTGCCCTCGAGCATGAACAGATCAGGGGCGCGGGAATACAGGTTATACCCAGCACCGGCGCTCGCGGCGATGCGCTCTTCGCGCACCAGGTGCTTGGCGAGCCGCGCGCTGTTGCCGCCGGACAGGATTCCCGACAACACCTCAAGTGCATAGGGTTCCCCGTCCGCGCCTTGGGAAGCGGTCAGCGACGGCGTCTGATAGCCCATCAGCAGATACGGCAACTCGGCAGGGGCCTTCACCACCGCCCGGCGCAGCCCCTTTTGCTCGACCTCGTGTCGGGGTTTAAGCGGCATCAATTTGCTGGGTTTGAGCGGCCCAAAATATTTTTTGGCGAGAGCAAACACCTCGTCGGGCTGCACGTCGCCCACCACCACCACCGTGGCATTGTTGGGCGCGTACCAGGTTTTGTACCACTGTTTCAAATCCGCCAACGTCATATTCTCGAGATCGCCCATCCAGCCGATCACCGGGTTCTGATACGGGCCGTTGTGAAACGCGGTGGCGGCGAAGTGTTCGTAGGTGAGAGACTCGGGGTCGTCGTCGGTGCGCAGCCGGCGCTCCTCCATCACCACCTGTACCTCCTTGACGAACTCATCTTGCTTGAGCAGCAGGTTACGCATGCGGTCGGCCTCCAGTTCAAAGCTCACCGGCAGGCGTGATTTTTCCAGTTGTTGGTAATACGCCGTGTAGTCGCGGCCGGTGAAGGCGTTTTCCTGGCCGCCGTTGGCGGAGATGATGCGCGACGCCTCATTGGGACCGTGTTTGCGGGTGCCCTTGAACATCATGTGCTCCAGTACATGCGACAGCCCGGTTATACCGCTGTGCTCGTAACTGGAGCCGACCTTGTACCAGACTTGCGAGACGACCACCGGCGCGCGGTGATCCTCCTTGACGATCAATTTAAGACCGTTATCCAGTTTGAATTCACGAACCTCGGCGGGTGAGGCGGCGGCCGTCCAAGCGGCGCAGAGCAGTATGATGAGAAAAAATCCAGGCATCGGGTACATCCTTATGTATTTAGCAGCTTGTAATGGGTTCGTCTAAAACCGGTCTGAGTGATAGGATAACGCATCCTATGACCTAAAAAGCCATGTTCAGTTTCAGAAAAGACAAATCTCCACCCTCAGCCACCGCGACGGGTGACGCAAACCCTGACGTACAAGGAAGTACTAATGTCGCGGGAGGCAGGATGCCGGGAGCGACCGACGGTGTCGAGTCTCCCGCCGCGGCTGGGCGGGGCCTGTTCTCGCGCCTCAAGAGCTCGCTCGGCCGCACCCGCAGCAACCTGGGCGAAGGCCTCTCCCGGCTGGTGCTCGGTAAGCGGCAGATAGACGGGGCGCTGCTGGAGGAGATCGAGACCCAATTACTGAGCGCCGATGTAGGGGTAGAGGCTACCCAGGCGATCATCGCCGATCTGACCGCGCGCGTGGCGCGCCATCAACTTAGTGATGCAAGCGCACTGCTCGCTGCGTTGCGCGAGGACCTGCGCGTCATGCTGGAGCCATGCAGCAGTCCTCTAAGGATACCCCCGGGTGTGCGGCCGTTTGTGATACTGATGGTCGGCATCAACGGAGCAGGCAAGACCACCAGCATCGGCAAACTTGCCAAGCGGCTGCAAGGCCAGGGCCACTCGGTTATGCTGGCCGCCGGCGACACCTTCCGCGCCGCGGCCATCGAACAATTGCAGGTTTGGGGCGAGCGCAACGCGATTCCCGTGATCGCCCAGCACAGCGGGGCGGACTCCGCCTCGGTGATCTTTGATGCGCAGCAGGCTGCAAGTGCGCGTGGTGTAGACGTACTCATCGCCGACACAGCAGGCCGCCTGCACACCCAGGGCTATCTGATGGAGGAACTGAAAAAGGTCAAACGGGTGATCGCCAAGGCCGATCCCGGCGCGCCCCATGAGGTGTTGCTGGTGCTGGACGCCGGCACCGGTCAGAACGCCCTGACCCAGGCAAGTCAATTTCACCAGGCGGTGGGCGTGACCGGCATTATCCTCACCAAGCTGGACGGCACCGCCAAGGGCGGCATCATCTTCGCCATCGCCAAGAAACTCGGTTTGCCTATACGCTACATCGGTGTCGGCGAAGGGATCGAAGATCTGCGCGAGTTTAACGCCGAGGAGTTTGTGGAGGCGTTGTTTGATGAAAATGGGTAGGTCGGTTCAAGCGCGCGGCGCGGAACCGACAAATCAATGTCGGCTCCGCTTCGCTTGAGCCGACCTACTATATGATCCATTTCCACCAGGTCTCTAAGCGCTATCCCGGCGGTTACGAGGCGCTGAACCGACTGAATTTTGAACTCCAGCGCGGCGAGATGGTCTTCCTCACCGGCCACTCCGGCGCCGGCAAGAGCACGGTGCTGAAACTCATCACCCTGCTGGAACGCGCGAGCAGCGGTCAGATCATCGTCAACGGACAAAACCTGTCGGCGCTCGGCAATCGGCGCATCCCTTATCTGCGCCGCAGCATAGGCATGGTTTTTCAGAGTCATAGGCTGCTCAATGACCACACGGTGTTCGACAATGTCGCACTGCCGCTGGTGATCGCTGGTTTGGGTGCAGCGGAGATTGGCCGGCGGGTGCGCGCCGCGCTGGACAAGGTCGGATTGCTCAATAAAGAAAAACTCTACCCGCTGGTGCTGTCGGGCGGTGAACAGCAGCGCGTCGGTATCGCCCGCGCCGTGGTCAACAAGCCTCCGCTGTTGCTTGCCGACGAGCCGACCGGCAATCTCGACCCGGAGCTATCGCGTGAAATCATGAAGCTGTTTCAGCAATTCAATCAGTTCGGTGTGACGGTGCTGATTGCGAGCCACGATGTGAGCCTCATCGAGAGCCTGTCGCAGCGCATGCTCACCCTCAAAAACGGCCGATTGACCAGCGATAGTAAAGCGCATGAAGAATCTCTTCGGCAGCAGTAGGCGGCGCACGGGGGCGACGCTCGTTGCGCGCGAGTCGCTGCAACGGCTGTCGGAACAACCGGAAGCGAGACCTTCTGCACCCGCACCCCGGCGCCGCTTTGGCGCCTTTATCCTGTTACACCTGCAGGTGTTTGTCGCCACGCTCGGACAATTGAGCCGTACCCCTATCGCTACCTTAATGACGGCCGCCGTCATCGGCATTGCGCTCGCCTTGCCTGCCGGGCTGTATGCGGTATTGAGCCCTATTCAGGCGCATAGCACGCAGTGGCACGACGAGCGTCAGATTTCGGTCTTTCTCAAACCCGGGATTAGCGACGCTCAGGCAGGCGCGCTCGCCGATCGGCTGCGCACGCTGCCGGGTGTGTCGCAGGTCAAGCTGATTAGCCGCTCACAAGGGCTCGAGGAGATGCGCAAACAGAGCGGTTTTGCCGAGGCCCTGGCGATGTTGGATGAGAATCCCCTGCCGGCCCTGCTGGTGGTCTATCCCACGCCGCCTCCCGCAGGAACTTCGCCTGCTCAGGCGGTCACGGAACTGCTCACCACGCTACGGGTTCTCCCCGAGGCCGACGCCGTGCAGTTTGATATGCAATGGCTGCGGCGTTTGGAGGGGATTCTGCGGGTCGTCGAGCGCGGTGTGACGCTGCTGGCCGGTCTGTTGGCGCTCGGCGTGTTGCTGATCGTGAGTAACACCCTCCGCCTGGCGATACTAAGCCGCCGCGAGGAGATCGAGATCATCAAGCTGATAGGCGCGACCGATGCCTTTATCCGCCGTCCGTTTCTCTACCTCGGCCTCGGCTATGGGCTGCTCGGCGGGGTCATCGCCTGGGCGCTGGTGATGCTTGCCCTGGGGCTGCTGCGCGGCCCGATAGAGCAGCTCGCGAGGCTTTATAGCAGCGATTTCCAACTGATCCACTTAAGCCTTACCGGCAGCCTCGTGTTGCTGAGCCTGGGAGGAGCGCTCGGCCTGTTCGGTGCATTGTTGGCCGTACACAGACACTTGGCCGCCATTGAGCCGATGTAGCGCTCTGGTATGAATTATGCACACCCCTATCAGATGTCGTACTGGCTGACTTAAAGGGGTAAGGTTGGGGTGGAAAAACGAACAACAACCATCATGATTGTGGACGACTCCGAGGTCTCGCGCACACTGATTGCGCGCAGCCTGCGGGCTGAGATGGGCAATGCCCGCATCACCGCCTGCGCCACCGCAAGCGAGGCCTTGGGTTATCTTACCACCATCAAGTTCGATCTCATCACCACCGCCCTGTTGCTTCCCGACATGGACGGCCTCGACCTCAGCCGGCGTATCCGTGAGACCGCCATCCAGCGCTATACCCCCATCATCGTCGTCTCCGGTAATGCGGATGACCGGCTGCTGCGCGAAGGCTTTGCCGCCGGCGTCACGGACTATTTTGACAAATCCCTGGGTTATGCCGAGTTTGTAAGCTTCATAAAGGCCTTCACTCAGCGGAATCTCGGTTTGGTGGGCAGGGTACTCTATGTGGAAGACAGCCCCACCGCCGTAGAGGTCACGCGCCGTGTGATGGAAACGCACGGTTTGCAGGTGGAGCGCGTCAGCACGGCGGAACAGGCCTTGAGTCTGTTGGAGCGGAACGGGCCGGAGGACGAGCCGGAGGTGGACATCGTGATCACCGACTTCTTCCTCAAGGGCAAAATGACGGGCGGCGATTTACTGCATGCCATCCGCGCCAAGCTGCATTACTCCCAGCAAGAGTTGCCGGTGTTGGTGGTCACCTCCATCAGCAATGAGAAAAAGCAGGCTGAGGTGTTCCATGCCGGGGCGAACGACTTTGTCACCAAACCCATTGTGGCCGAGGTGCTGATGGCCCGGGTACGTTCGCTGCTGCTCATCAAACAGCAGTTCACCGCCCTTAAACATCAGGCTGAGGAGATGAGCCGGCTGGCCACCACGGACAGCCTGACCGGGATGCATAATCGGCGTTACCTGTTTGACCACGGTAGCCGTAGCCTCGAAAAAGAGTCCAGCCGCCCGTTATGGGTGTACTTGATAGATATAGATCATTTCAAGAAGATCAATGACAATTACGGCCATATTGCAGGAGATCGTGTATTAGTTCTGATCGCGCAGGCACTCAGGCAGCATTTTATAGAGGCGAATAAATCTCCGGAAGCAATGGAGGCCGGCAGGCGGCTGGGAGAAGTGGCTTACCGGCACACCGAGGGCGACCCTATCGTCGCACGATTTGGCGGGGAAGAGTTTGCCATCCTGGTACCCCATTGTGAAGAAAGTGAAGCCTTGGCCCAGGCCGAGGAACTGCGGCGACGTATCGAGTCCCTAAATCCAATAAATATTCCCTTGACGATCAGCGTAGGAGTCGCCTCCACCTTGTATCACCCGGAGGTCTCGTTGACCCGATTGCTCAGTTACGCAGACCAAGCGCTCTATGCTGCCAAAGAGGCGGGGAGGAACTGTACTTATATGTGTAACCAGCAGGGGTTGGTGGCCGTTAATAGCCAGGCCCGGCGGGTTACCGTCCAAAACTGAACTTTCCGGCCTTCTATCACTCTTAAGTAGCTGCAAGATAGTTGAAATAGCAGCGGTTTTATCATTCCTTGGGTTTTATATAGATAGATCCGCTACATACTCGCCGGGCATGATAAAATTGAGCCATTACCATTACACTAAGGTAAGACAATGAAACAGAACTTTGATCTCCAATTAGCGACCCCGGTAGGCAGCCTGGATGCCTACGTCCGCGCGGCGAACGCAGTACCGGTACTAAGCGCCGAGGAAGAATTCGCCCTGGCGGTCAGCCTGCAAGAACACAACGATCTCAGCGCAGCGCAGCGCCTTATCATGGCCCACCTGCGCTTTGTGGTGTACATCGCGCGCGGCTATTCAGGCTATGGTTTGGGCTTGGGCGACCTGATCCAGGAAGGCAACATCGGCCTCATGAAGGCGGTGCGCCGATTCGACCCCCACATGAAGGTCCGTTTGGTGTCGTTTGCCGTGCACTGGATACGCGCCGAAATCCACGAATTCGTCCTGCGCAACTGGCGCATCGTCAAGATGGCGACCACCAAGGCACAACGTAAACTGTTCTTTAATCTGCGCGGCGCCAAGAAACGCCTGGGCTGGTTCAACCAGGAAGAGGTTAATGCCGTGGCAAAGGACCTCGGCGTCAGCCCCGAGGCTGTGCGCGAGATGGAGATGCGTCTCAGCGGGCAAGACATCTCGTTCGATGCCGACGAGGACGATGAAGACGAGTCGCCCAACTTTGCGCCCGCCGCCTATCTGCAAGATTTGCGTATGAATCCGGCAACCCAGGTCGAGGACCGGGACACCGCCGAGAGCGGCAGCGAACAGCTCAACCACGCCCTCGCCAATCTCGATCCACGCAGCCGTGACATTCTGGCGCGGCGCTGGCTGGCCGAAAAGAAATCCACCCTGCAAGACCTCGCCAAGCGCCACAAGGTCTCGGCCGAGCGCATCCGGCAGCTTGAAAACAACGCCATCAAAAAGCTCAAGGCGGCGCTGGTCGCTTGATGCCTGTTTTTGAAGGTGACTGCGCCGAGTCAGGAAGCGTAAGTAGCGTAGCGATCATGTTTGGGTCTAACGCTGCAAGATAAGGGATAGTGCCCAACAGGGGCGCGGGAATTCGTGCCCGCAAGGCCTCGATATTCCGCGCCTGTTGGGGCATATTCACAGAGATGCAATTTGCCACCCAGCCCGCCAGACGCACACCGTGATGAGCGATACTCTCGACCGTGAGTAGAGCATGATTCAGACAACCTAAGCGCAGTCCCACCACCAGAATTACGGGTAACCCTAGCCGCTCGACCAAGTCCGCGCTGGTCTCATGCTCATTGAGCGGCACCAGCCAACCGCCCACGCCTTCCACAACCACTACGTCCGTACGCTGTACGACATTGTCATACAGCGCTTTGATATGCGAGAGATCAATGTGTACCCCCGCGTCTTGCGCGGCAAGGTGCGGTGCGATCGGCGGATGAAACAGGTACGGGTTGATCTCTTTATAGCCGAGCGGCAAGGTGGCCTGCCGCTGCAACAGCAAGGCATCTTCGTTGCGGAAGCCTTCACTGGTCTTGACCACTCCACAGGCTATGGGTTTCATGGCCGCGGTGTGATAGCCCGCGGCAGCGAACGCCCGCAGCAGGCCCAGTGTCACCCAGGTTTTGCCCACATCCGTGTCGGTGCCGGTGATGAAAAAACCGCGTGTCATGCCACTTTGCGTCTGACGTACAGGGACGAACTAATGTCGCGGGAGGCAGGATGCCGGGAGCGACCGCGCAAGCTAGCAAGCGGAATTTTGACTACGCCATCCTGGGTTTTTTGCCGGACTGCTGTTTCCGGCGCCCAGGCGTGACCGTAGACGACCTCATAACTCGCTGGTAAGGCCCCGTCCTTGCGATAAGCCTCGTAAGCGGCTATAAGCCGGTGTAGGCGTCCCTTGCCGGTGAGACCGTGCGGGCGACCCGCCATGACGTTGTGCGCACCGATGTTTTTCAGATCGCGCATCAATGTATTGAGATCAGGATAGGTCAGCGTATAACGCTCCACATCCATCACCGGATTGGCGAAGCGCGCACGCACAAGGGCGTCGCCGATGTCATGCATATCCATGAAGGCGTTCACGTGACTATACTGATCCACTTTGCCCCAACTCGCGCGCAGCTCTCTGAGTGTGTCGGGGCCGAAGGTGGAAAACATCAGCAGACCACCGGGCTTGAGCACCCGACAAAATTCGCTCAACGCTCGATCCAGGTCGTTGCACCACTGCAAACTGAGATTGGAGAAGATAATATCCACACTGGCGGCAGTGAGCGGCAGCGATTCAATGTCACCACAAATAAAGGTTTGGCGATGAGTAAACCATTTACTTAAAAACGAAACACGAGTGCGCGCCTCGAGCAACATGCCGTGGGCGATGTCCAGGGCGATGACGGTGGCGCCGTTATAACGCTGGGCGAGCGCCTTGGTGGGTGCGCCAGTGCCGGCGCCGGCATCGAGTATGAAGGACGGTTTCAGGCGCACCAGGTCGAGACGCTCCAGCATGCGGCGGCCCACTTCGTGCTGCAACATGGCGCTTTTATCATACTCGCGCGCGGCGCTTTCGAAGGCACGCCGCATGAGCCTTTTATCGAGCCGGTAGAGTTCAGGAAGTTCAGTCATATAAAAATTCGTTGAGGGCTTGGAAAAACTCAGGGGGATGTGAAAGAAACGGCGCATGTCCAGACTTCGGCAGGGTGAACAATTTTCCATTCGGCAAATTCGCCGCCAAATAGGCACCGGCTTGTAAAGGGATCAACGGGTCGCGTTCCCCGGCGATCACCAGCGCCGGGGAGGTGATGCGCGCCAGATGAGTGCGGAGATCGGCGTCA
>Ga0184616_10000171_pt1 | contig 12135 bp, 8 predicted proteins | sample PLM4_90_coex_FD_133145 | JGI IMG/M metagenome (GOLD analysis project Ga0184616, IMG submission 133145) | Groundwater sediment microbial communities from an aquifer in East River, Colorado, USA - PLM4_90_coex | ecosystem: Environmental > Terrestrial > Soil > Riparian zone | place: USA: East...
AACGGGATATTGGACGGAGGATGCGCCGTTATCCCACCGTCGCTGGAGTAACGTCCACGCCGCGCGCCCAACAGCAGCACAGCGGCGAGGGCGATCCAGCCGCCCATCGCATGCACGACCACGGAACCGGCGAAATCATGAAACTTGGCGCCGAACTGCGCCAACAGCCAGTCCTGCGCACCGTAATGATTATTCCACGCAATGCCCTCATAAAACGGGTAGACCAGGCCCACCAACAGAAATGAGGCAGCAAGCTGCGGGTTGAATCTGGCGCGCTCTGCGATGCCGCCGGAGACAATGGCCGGGATCGCCGCAGCGAAGGTCAGCAAAAAGAAAAACTTGACCAGCTCGTAGCCGTTTTTAGCAGCCAGATGTTCCGCGCCCTGGAAAAAATACACCCCATAAGCGACGCCGTAACCGATAAAGAAATAGGCAATGGTGGATGCTGCAAAGTCAGACAAGATTTTAACGAGCGCATTGACCTGATTCTTTTTGCGCACCGTGCCCACCTCCAAAAAGGCAAACCCCGCGTGCATGGCGAGCACCAGCACCGCGCCGATGAGGATAAACAATACATCACTACCTGATTTCAAGGTTTCCATATTGCTCCCCCTTATCGTTATTCAGCTAAACGTGTTCAAGCTGCTAATTCTAGGGTGTTGCCGGCTCAAAGTCGAACGCCGTCGCCGCGTGAATTGCACAGTTCGCTCTTCGCAAAGTAAGGTAAAACGACGTTTTGTGGTACGGAAATCGTGCTATAGTGGGCCGCAACCAGGCCCCATCCTGAATTTACACTTTAAGGACATCACCATGAAAATTACCAGCGGCATGGCCGTCAGCATGCACTATACCCTCACCGATGAAAGCGGGGAGATGCTCGACACCAGCAAAGGTGGGGGGCCGCTGGTTTACTTACATGGCCACGGTAATATGATCCCCGGTCTGGAGAAGGCTCTGGAGGGCGTCGCGGTGGGTTTCAAGTCCAAGATTACGGTGCCCCCCACCGAGGCCTACGGCGAGCTAAATCCCGCTGCGATCTTCGAGGCGCCGCTCAAGCACTTCCCCGACGACATGAAACTCACGCCCGGCGTGAAGGTGCAGGCCGACGGCGAGCACGGCCCCGTGACGCTCACCGTGGTCAGGCTCACCGACACCGGCGTGATTCTGGACGCCAACCACCCGCTGGCCGGCAAGACCCTGCATTTCGATGTCGAAGTAACGGAGATCCGCCCGGCGACCAGCGAAGAACTCGAACACGGCCACGTCCATTCGGGCGACGGCCATCACCATCATTAAAACGTGATAGCTCCGTAGCTTGGATTAACTAGCGTAGGGCGCCCTACGCAGTGTGAGCATCCTGTTAAGCGGCCCGAACCTCGACAAATTCAACCGTAGAGGAAGGCTCAGGAACGGGTAAGCCCTCTTCTTGCAACCCCTCCAAATGGAATTCAATGGCCTCTTGGATGAGTTTGATGGCTTCATCTTTTGTTTCACCCGCTGCGACACAGCCCGGTAAATCGGGTACATATGCCCCATAGCTGGTAGGGCCTTGCTCTAAAATAACCATATAACGCATAGACTGGCCTCCATTACTTTAAACCGGCTTGCTTGAGCATGCTATTAAGAGTGCCAGGCGGCACATCAACACTCAACTTGCCCGAAACAGTAACCTTGCCCGGCTTAGTGGGATGCTTGAATTGACGGTGGCTACCTCGAGTTTTCACGATCTGCCAACCCTGTGCCTCAAGCATCCTTAATGACATCATTAACCTTCATTAGGATCATTATATATTAGCCATCCCGCTTGACGCCGTGGAATACGTAAAGAGGTAAAAGGATTATGAGAGATGAATACGATTTTTCCAAGGGAAAACGTCGCGCACTTATCCCCACAAAGGGCAAGACACGCATCACCATTTATATTGATGACGCGGTACTCGATGAATTCCGCGCCCGCGCTGAAAAGGCAGATACCGGCTATCAAACCATGATGAATGATGCACTCAAAGCTTACTTGGCCGGTAGCAGGGAAGAACCGATCACCGAGTCGGCCTTGCGACGGATAATCCGGGAAGAACTCGCATAGGATAAAGGAGAAGCTTGGCGGTCAAGTATTACATTAGCATATGGCAATGCAAGACCCAAACCAGATATTGATGGCCCACTTGATTTGTGCTCTGGCGAAGCAGTAAATTAGCTAGAGATACTGATTATCTTGATCAGGAATGCGAATCGCTTACGGAATGCTTTGAAGATGGCCCTCTTCTCACGACGTACTATTCAAGCCATGGTGTACGAAATCTCCGATAGAATTGGGAGAAAACAGGTTAAGGATCTCGTCCGCCGATTGAATTTGCCAAACTCACAGGCTATCGAAGCCGAGTACGAATTGGCCGTGATGTTGGGCCTTAGTAAGTTAGGAAATATACTCCATGAACCAGATCTCGGAGGCAATAACCGAGTTGATATCTTGTTTAGGGCCGAGGATGGCGGAGTAGGTGAATTCGTAGCGGACATCACTTGCATTTCCCAGCAAGGATTGAGCGACAGACGGCCCCTAGATTTCCTGTCCGAGGAGTTCGAGAGGCTAATAGCGTCTTATGGTATTAGTATTAGTAGATTCCATTTTCAGATTGGCCATATGGAAGAGGGCCCCTCTTATGATGACCGCAAGGTGACGCTGAAAATACCTGGCAACAAGGAGATCACCAGAGTCCTTGGAGATGAAATTCCTGCAATAGCAAATGCTATACTTCAAGGAGAAAATACGCCGCACAAATTTTCTGTTTGCCAAGCTGGACTGGAGGTAGAGATCACTTATGAACCGGACGGACGATATTTCGGTGCGGGGCATAGAGTTGTTGATATACCACGCTCGCTTGAGCACAACCCAGCATTTCAAAAACTGGAAGAGAAATCGACGCAACTGGAGAATACCGGATACTCCGATATAAAAGGCGTTTTCTTATGTGATTCTGGGTCTCGGATAGTACAAGGTCAGTATCTTCCAGAACCTTATTCTCTCGAAAACATTCTAGAAGCTTTTTTTAGAGTGCATAGCGAAATTAGTTTCGTTTGCACGCTTTACTGTTCTCAATACCAAAAACAACGACGTGATCGAAGCGAACGGCAAAGTAGCCATCGCATTACTGGAAAATTTGCGTCTAACCCAACCGCGACACACCCAATTCCTGGCACCCTTAAAGACCTAATACAGGACTTGCCGTCTAATTTACCAGATGCCGAAAGCGATGGGTTGAATGCGCAAAATTGGATAGCTGCTCACCCTGCACCCTACGGCAGATCCTTTATCGGGGGATGTAAAATGACTGGACGCTCAGTGAAACTTCCGGCACGGGCTCTACAAGAGCTCCTAGCCGGACACCTTGACCAAGAAAAGTTTATGAAGGCCCATGGGTTTGTTCCCGACGGGTTCCGTCAGGTCGCCAATAACCCTTTTGAAACGGCATTGGCAGAGGGCAGATTGATCACGCATATCGAAGTAGCCACAGTACCAGACGCGGACGATGATTGGGTGACATTCCATTTCGGTGAACCGGACCCTGCGATATCGAGAATCCTTGTGCCGACAGGTGAGACCTGAAACGAGCACCCGGTGCAGCCGTGTAGAAAAATGATGCATTCGAAAAGAAGCCTTGACGTCCGTTCTTGGCTAGTTACAGCCATTCACCGCGAATGACAACTGTGGTTCGAAAGCCGGCGTTGAATGTTTTTCAAAAGAACCGCATAGTCACTCCCCGTCCACGTAACACGGAGCTACAGATACATTCCCTTTATTGTCTCGCTCACTATTAGTAGAAACCAGGTTCGAACTGGGCATCGGCAAGGTGATCGGTGTCGCAGCGGCTCTTTTTCATAGAAGAGTCAGAGTCAGGGTCAGGCTTGCATAATTGTATTATTGAAGCCCTCCAATCGCTTCGCCAGCGCTTTCGATTAACATCAAATAATGCAATTATGCAAGCCTGACCCAGCCACATGGGATCGAGGTAGACGATGCTTTGGAGACGGCGGAACAGACTGAAGTCTGAGATGACCTTGGGATCGCGACTATCAACTTGGTCGCGATCCGGCCAGGAGCGGTCATTCAGGGCGTAAGCCTACTTATGCCAGTAAGTGCAGTTCCGGCGCCCACCCCATGAAAGCAGAAACCGTCCATGATTTTGCCTTTAGCAGAAGTTTCACCTTAAGACAGCAAGCTGTTCATCCCCTCTCCCTTGGCGGGGGAACATCAGATCTAATTTCACCCTTCCAAGATGCTTGCTTTAGTATTAGCCAGCTCTGCCGATAACCACTTATAGATAGTTGGCGAAACCCTGCTTTTTGGCCTGAGGGTCGCTCAATACACGATAGAGCTACTCGGCCAAAAGCTGCCACTTGAATCATCACGCCCAGGTCGGCTGAGTCCACTTGGCGCAACCAAAAGCACATCGACGGCATCCGTCTGTACTATTAGCATATGCTGACAGACAAATTTGTGGAGTAGTCAATGAATCACGCACTTATCGTAGACCTGCATGTATTGCGATTTTCGATAGGGAAAATTTTAAGTCCCACAAAATTTTCAATCAAGTGAACAAGCTGAGGAGCGCATCCTGACTCTACCCGCACACAAACCGCCGCTGCTTAGCCGGCTCACTCCCGCCCGCGTCGCGCTGCTCGCCGCGCAGGATTGGCTCGTCCGCAACACCAGACCAAGCTGACCATGAAAGCCCCACTCCCGTCCGACGAAGCCCAGCGCCTCGAAACCCTACGCGGCTACGACGTGCTTGACACGCCGCCGGAGCCGGCCTTCGACGATCTGACGCTGCTTGCCGCACAGATTTGCCAGGCGCCCATCGCGCTGATTTCGCTTGTTGACGAAAACCGGCAGTGGTTCAAATCGGCAATCGGTGTGAGTGCCACAGAAACTTCGCGCGACTTTGCCTTTTGCGCACACGCTATTTTGTACTCGGACGAGGTGCTTGAAGTGCGCGACGCAGAGCTCGACCCGCGCTTCGCCGATAACCCCTTAGTCACCGCCGACCCGCACATCCGCTTTTACGCCGGCGCACCGTTGGTCGCGCCTGACGGTGTTGCGCTGGGGACGCTCTGCGTGATCGACCGCGTGCCGCGCGTGCTGAGCACCGAGCAGAAAACAGCCCTGAGCGCCCTAAGCCGCACCGTCATCTCACAACTCGAGCTGCGCCGTACCCTCGCTGCGCATCGCCGGGCGGAGGAGCAGTTGCAGTCGCTCAATGCCTCGCTCGAGCAGAAGGTCGAGGCACGCACTGCCGAGCTGCGGCGGGAAATGGAAGTGCGGCTATCGAGCGAGTCCAGTTACCAGCATTTAATCGAGACCACGCACGAATTGGTGCAAAGCGTTGGTGCTGACGGGAAATTTACTTTTATCAACCCCGCCTGGTGTGCGGCGCTCGGCTGGTCGCGCGAGGAGGCATTGCAACTTAGCTTCAGCCAGATCGTAAAACCAGATCAACTCGCGCATTGCCAACATCTTTTTGCGGAGTTGCAACACGGGAAAAATTTCAGTCATGTCGAAGTCACGTTTATCACCAAGGACGGCCGTGAAATTATCCTCGAAGGAAATCTGAGCAGCATTTTCGTGGACGGTGCGTTCGCCGGCACACAAAGTTTTTTTCGCGACATCACCGAGCGCAAGAAAGCAGAGCAGGCAATCCAGGAAGCCAAAGAGCGCATCGAGCTTATTTTCAATACCAGTCCGGATGCCATTCTTATCAGTCGTTTGTCTGATGGCTATATTACCGATGTCAATAATGCATTTACCAATTTTAGCGGGTACACAAAAGAAGAGTCGATTGGGAATACAACTCTCGGTCTCAATCTCTGGGTAAATCCGGATGACCGCCAAAGATTTATCCATGAACTTCAAACCACAGGATTCTGCGAAAATCTTGAGGCGCAGTTCCGGAAAAAAGATGGCAGCCAACATACGGGTATTTTGTCTGCCGGAATAACCACAATTAAAGATATCTCCCATATTGTCAGCACTACACGCGACATCACCGAGCGCAAACGTGCCGAGGAAGTACTGCGGGAAAGTGAGGCGCGCACACAGCTGATTCTTGATATGGCAATGGATGCGGTGATCTCCATAAATCAGGAGGGTATGGTGACCGGCTGGAACCGTGAGGCGGAACGCATGTTCTGTTATGCGGCTGGTCACGCTCTGGGCAGGGATCTTTCCGAACTCATCGTGCCGCCTGCCTACCGTAAAGCGCACAAGCAGGGCATGCAGCACTTTGTGAAAACTGGAAGCAGCCCGATCATCGGCAAGCGCATTGAAATAACCGGAATGCGCGCCGACGGTTCGGGAATCCCCGTCGAGATCACCATTGTCGCCATGCTGCGGCAGGGGAGTTACTTTTTCAATGCCTTTGTGCGCGACATCACCAAGCGTAAGCTGGCCGAGGAAGAATTGCGTGTCGCCGCCACTACCTTCGATTCGCACGAAAGCATGATGATCACCGATGCCAACGCTGTGATCCTACGGGTTAACCATGCATTTACAGAGTGCACCGGCTACACGGCCGAGGAAGCCGTGGGCCAAACACCACGCCTGCTCAAATCGGGGCGCCACGATGCGGCTTTTTATGCTGCAATGTGGGAGACTGTTCATCGCACCGGAACATGGCAAGGCGAAATCTGGGATCGACGCAAAAATGGTGAGGTATATCCAAAATGGCTCACCATCTCCGCCGTCAAAGGAGTTGACGGGGTCGTCACCCATTATGTCGGATCACACATCGATATTACGGAACGCAAGGCAGCAGAGGAAAAAATTCAGTATCTGGCGTTCTACGACCCTCTCACCCGCCTGCCCAATCGGCGGCTTCTCATAGATCGGCTCCAGCAAGCATTCGCTTCCAGTGCGCGTAGCGGTCGAGAAGGTGCGCTGCTGCTCATTGACCTGGACGATTTCAAGATCCTCAACGACACCCTCGGCCATCAAATCGGTGATCTGCTCTTGCAGCAGGTCGCGCAACGCCTTGAGTCCTGCGTGCGCGACGGCGACACCGTGGCACGTCTGGGCGGTGACGAGTTCGTGGTGATGCTGGAAGACCTGAACAAACATGCTCTTGAAGCGGCGGCGCAGACGGAAGCCATTGGTGAGAAAATTCTCGCTACCCTCAGGCAGCCTTACCAGCTTGCCACGTACGAACACCACTGCACCTCCAGCATCGGTGCCACCCTGTTCAACGGCAACCAACAGGCGACAGATGAACTGATGAAACAGGCCGACATCGCCATGTATCAGGCCAAGAAAGCAGGCCGCAACACCCTATGCTTCTTCGACCAGCAGATGCAGGATACCGTCACCGCCCATGTTGCTCTCGAAGGCGAATTACGCAAAGCACTTGAGAAACAGCAATTCCATTTGTATTATCAAATACAGGTGGATAGTTCGCGCCGTCCATTGGGAGCAGAGGCATTGATCCGCTGGATACACCCTGAGCGTGGTTTAATATCTCCCGCACAATTCATTCCGATGGCGGAAGAAACCGGGCTGATACTACCCATCGGGCAATGGGTTCTGGAGACGGCTTGCGCCCAGATCAAGGCATGGCAGCAAGAGGCGCTCACCCGCGACCTCGTTCTGGCGGTCAACGTGAGTTCCAAGGAATTCCGCCAAGCTGATTTCGTGGATCAAGTGCAAACTGCCATGCAACGCAATGCCATCAACCCGATGCTGCTCAAGCTGGAACTGACCGAAAGCCTGTTGCTGGAGAACATCGAAGACACCATTTCAACCATGAACGCATTGAATGAAATCGGTGTCCAGTTCTCATTGGACGACTTCGGCACCGGCTATTCATCCTTGCAATATCTCAAACAGCTGCCCCTCGATCAGATCAAGATTGACCAGTCGTTCGTGCGCGATATTGCCGTCGATAGCAGCGATAAAGCGATTGTGCGCACCATCATTGCCATGGCACAAAGCTTTGAGCTGGACATCATTGCCGAAGGGGTAGAGACGGAGGAGCAACGACAACTCCTTCTGGACAGAGGCTGCACTCACTACCAAGGGTATCTGTTTGGCAGGCCAGTACCGATTGAACAGTTTGAGGATCTGCTAAAGCAGTGGTGATCGCTGTAGATAATGAGCTTGCACGCTGCGCTTCACTTACTTGTACTCCGCTGTTGATCGCCAACATTGATCGTCCGCTTTCGGGAAACGCGAATGACCGCAACGGGTCGAAAGCCGGCGTTGAATGTTTTTCAAAAGAACCGCATAGTCACCCCCCCGTCCAAAGACGTAGTTAGTCTTTATCGGACGCTAAGCAATGATAAAAAGTAATATTTACAGCAGCTTATGGACTTTATTGGATTACTTTGGATGTTTAGATGGTGGCTATGGGTGGACTCGAACCACCGACCTCAGCATTATGAGTGCCGCGCTCTAACCAGCTGAGCTACATAGCCTTACAAACAGGGAAAAGGCACAAGGGAAAAGATATAAGGGAGCACAATTTTACAGACTTTACCTGAATTTGTCTTTCCTCTTGTCTTGTATCTTGTATCTGTATTTAAACATTAAACCTGAAGTGCATCACGTCACCATCCTTCACGACGTAGTCCTTACCCTCTAAGCGCCACTTGCCCGCTTCTTTTGCGCCGGGCTCGCCTCGGTACTTGATGTAGTCCTCGAAGGCGATCACCTCGGCGCGGATGAAACCGTGTTCGAAATCGGTGTGGATCACACCAGCGGCTTGCGGGGCGGTGGCGCCGACTTGGACCGTCCAGGCCCGTACTTCTTTGGGACCTACCGTAAAATAGGTTTGCAGCCCGAGCAAGGCATAACCGGCGCGGATCACGCGGTTTAGGCCGGGCTCTTCCAAGCCCAACTCGTTCAGAAACTCTGCCTTGTCCGCATCGGGCAATTCGGCAATCTCGGACTCAATCGCGGCGCACACCGGCACGACGGCGGCACCCTCGGTGGCGGCGTGAGCGCGCACCTGGTCGAGGTAAGAGTTGTCATGAAATCCATCTTCGGCGACATTGGCGATGTAGAGCGTGGGTTTGATGGTCAGCAGATGCAGCTCGCGCAGCGCTATACGTTCCTCCGCAGTAAGGGCCATAGAGCGCACCGGTTTGGCTTCGTTCAGATGTGCGTGGACACGTTCCAGCAGGGCCTTCTGCGCGAGCAGCGCCTTGTCGCCGGTCTTGCTCGCCTTGGTGGCGCGCTGCAAGGCTTTATCTACACTTTCAAGATCGGCCAGCGCCAGCTCGGTGTTGATGACTTCGATATCTGAGAGTGGTGAAATTTTTCCCGCGACATGTATCACGTTGGGGTCTTCAAAACAGCGCACCACCTGGGCGATGGCGTCGGTCTCGCGGATGTGGGCAAGAAATTTATTACCCAACCCTTCGCCCTTCGCCGCGCCGGCGACCAGGCCGGCGATGTCCACGAATTCCATGGTGGTCGGAAGAATCTTTTGCGGCTTGGCGATAACGGCCAAGGCGTCGAGCCGCGGGTCAGGCATGGGCACGATGCCCACGTTGGGCTCAATGGTGCAGAACGGATAGTTTTCCGCCGCAATGCCCGCCTTGGTGAGCGCGTTGAATAAGGTGGACTTGCCCACGTTGGGCAGGCCGACGATGCCGCATTTGAATCCCATGATTTATCTATCCTGACACTGCGGGTTTTTTGTTAGGCATGGGTATGTAATTGTTGCATCGCCTTTTCGATCTCACCGGTCAGGATCAGCGGCAGGGCGGCATGCGCCTCAACCATCGCGGCATCTAGCAACTGCTGTTCCGCCGCAGGTGCGCGCTGCAACACATAGCTCACTACGTCGTTGCCCTTGCCCGGGTGGCCGATGCCGATGCGCAGCCGCAAAAAATTATCGCCGAGATGGGTGATGATGTCGCGCAGGCCGTTGTGTCCGCCATGCCCGCCCCCCTGCTTGAGGCGCACTGTGCCGGGCGGTAGATCGAGATCATCATGCACCACCAGGATATTTTCGACAGGGATTTTATAAAACCCGGCGAGGCCGGCGATGGGCTGGCCGCTCTTGTTCATAAAGGTGTGCGGCTTGAGCAGCCAGCAGTCGCGCCCCGGCGCGGGGTATTTGGCGACTGTACCCTGAAACTTGGCTTCGAACTTGAAACTCAGCTTGGCCCGACGCGCGAGTTCGTCCAGAAACCAGAAGCCGGCATTGTGGCGCGTGAGCTCATAGTCGGGGCCTGGATTGCCTAGGCCAACAATGAGATCAATGGGCATATGGGTCCTCTAAAAATGCGTCTTTTGTCTTTAATACGGCGTTGGAATTCTGCTCGGTCGCTTCCGGCGTCCTGCCTCCCGCGACACTAGTACATCCCTGTACGTCGAAATGCTCATGTACTGGCGTGTACACTCCGCTTTCTCGCAGAATTCCGCCTTGCCTAAAGACAAAATCCACTATTTTTAGAGGTTCCCATCTTGCTTAGCGGCAGGTTAACCCTTCTCGCCCTTGCCGCCCTTGGTCTCCGCCTTGGCCTCAGGCTTGGCTTCGGTCTTGCCTTCCACAGGGACTGCCGCGCCCTCCACCAGGGCGGCCTCTTCGACAGGCTTGACCTCTTCAACCACGGCGCGCGGCAGATGAATACTCGCCACCGGCTGGTCATGAGCATGAGTCAACGCGACCAGTTCCACGCTCTTGGGTAGTTTGAGGTCGGACAAATGGACGGTTTCGTTCAATTTGACCTCACTCATATCTACTTCAATGTACTCGGGCAGATCGGCGGCGAGACACAACACCTCGACGTCGTTCAACAGGTGCGAGATGATGCCACCGTTCTGTTTAACGCCCGGCGCGATGTCGGAACCGGTAAAGTGTAAGGGGATGCGCATGCGCATTTTTTTGGTTGCGCTGATGCGTTGTAAATCCAGGTGCATGACGCGCGGCTTGCTGGGGTGGCGCTGCACGTCGCGCAGCACTACTTTTTCCTCGCGGCCGTTGACCTTCAAGGTCAAAATATGCGAATAGAAGGCCTCATGCGCCAGATGCAGCGACACGGCATTGTGATCCAGCGTGAGCGATAGAGGCGCTTGCTCCGCACCATACACGATGGCCGGGATCTTGTTACCGTGACGCAGGCGGCGGCTCGCACCCTTACCCTTGTCACTTCGTTCTTCTGCGATCAATTCAAAGGTTTCTCTCATGATATTTCTCCAATAACAACAACACACAAAAACCCGCACCGCGACCAGTGTGGGTACACATTACATGCGAATGAATTCGCACCTACTAATCCATATACAACGAACTGATAGACTCTTCTTTACTGATGCGCCGCATGGTCTCTGCCAGCATCTCTGCGATGCTGATCTGACGGATGCGCGGACAGCCTCTTGCCTCGGCGCGCAGCGGGATGGTGTCGGTCACCACCAGTTCGTCCAGCTCCGAGGCGTTGATATTTTCCACCGCCGGGCCCGACAACACCGGGTGTGTGCAATAGGCGACCACTCGTACCGCACCGTGTTCCTTGAGTGCGCGCGCCGCCTCGCACAAGGTGCCGGCGGTATCCACCAGGTCGTCCACAAGCACGCAGGTGCGGCCTTCCACGTCGCCGATCACGTTCATCACCTTCGCCTCATTCGGCTGCGGCCGGCGTTTGTCTATGATAGCGAGTTCGGCGTCGTCAAGATTTTTTGCAATCGCGCGGGCCCGCACCACACCGCCGACATCCGGCGAGACCACGATCAGGTTGTCGTATTTGTGCTTCCAGATGTTGCCCAGCAAGATCGGCGAGGCATACACGTTGTCCACCGGCACATCAAAAAATCCCTGGATCTGGTCGGCATGCAGATCCACCGTCAACACCCGGTTGGCGCCCACGCTCTCGATCATGTTCGCCACCACCTTGGCGGTAATCGGCACGCGCGCCGAGCGCGGGCGGCGATCCTGGCGCGAATAACCGAAATACGGAATCACCGCCGTGATCCGGTACGCCGAGGCGCGCCGCAGCGCGTCCACCATCACCAGCAACTCCATCAGGTTGTCGTTGGTTGGCGCGCAGGTCGGCTGCACGATGAAGACGTCCTTGCCGCGGACGTTTTCCATGATCTCGACCATCACCTCGCCGTCGCTGAAGCGGCCCACCGTGGCCTTGCCC
>Ga0184616_10000173_pt1 | contig 12111 bp, 15 predicted proteins | sample PLM4_90_coex_FD_133145 | JGI IMG/M metagenome (GOLD analysis project Ga0184616, IMG submission 133145) | Groundwater sediment microbial communities from an aquifer in East River, Colorado, USA - PLM4_90_coex | ecosystem: Environmental > Terrestrial > Soil > Riparian zone | place: USA: East...
CCCCTGAATCGCGCCTCTCCCGATGTGGTCTTTCACCTTGCCTTGCGCGGCAGCTTTTAAAGTAAGCGTGAAAAGGGGACGCCCTTAAATAATTCAATTGGCGCAGGGTGGGTTGATACGCAATCTTGGTGGCTGGGCAGAAGCAGAGAAAAGGGGACCTTGGTTATAAAACAACTTACGGAGTTAATGTTAAAGGGTGACTCCGTTTCCACTGCCCCCTTTTCGTTTTCGTTGACGCCCTGGTATGATTACTTTTGATCTGGCCGGATCTTGGTCCGGGCGAATTCAGGGTAGATGCGTTCCAGCTTTTGCCGGACTACGGTTCTCAGGACTGAGAGTTCCCGCTCTGTGGGAGGGGGGGTAATCTTGAAGGAGCTTGAAATTTCCAGAGGAAACCCCGTATTCTCTTGTACCTCTTCCACCGTGGAACCCGGGTGAACGGCCTCCAAGGCCCACCCTTTATGCGCGCTATCCCAACCCAATACTGCTTTGGGAGTTACGACCAGGGTAGGACCTCCTTCGCGATAAACGCTCTCCGGGGTCGATCCAGCCGCGGTAACGAAATCTACCTTCTCAACAAAGGTTCGGCGGGAATGCTCGGTGCGGAAAAGAATAACCCGATGCGCCATATAATAAAGCATGGCCGCCCCGTAGGCACCCGGCAGCCTCATCTGCGGGGAGTGATAGTCACCGAGGACATGGAGGTTAATGTTTCCATGCCGGTCCATCTGGATGCCGCTAAGAAAAAATAAATCTAAATCCCCCCTCTGCGCGAGAAAATGCAGTTCGCTGCTGCCGGCGGGAAAAGGATAATATTCTTTACTTCCCAGGATGATGAGGGTGATATGGGGAGCCTGGAGCTGCTCTGCCAGAATGCATCCTGCTGCCGGAATGGGTGAGGCCGCTCCCACGCCAATGGTTTCGAAGTCGCGCACCTCCCGGGAAATGATAACCGCCATCAACTCTTCCGGGGTGCAAATTGTAACCTGATCAGACATTTATTTTCTCCGCCCGCAGTGGGTTCATGACTCCTACCCGTTGCAAGTATTCTTGGTGGTTTTTTACACCCCCCACGTATCGCTCTAAATAATTTTTGAATTTTTTCTCTTCTTGCGCAGCCTCGATGTACTCCCGTAAATGGGCATCATCTAAGTTGTATAAAAGACCACAGGCACATGGATGAGCCCCCCAAGGGACATGGACAACCACGTCCACATCAATGGCGGGAAGAAAGGTGTTGTCTACCCCATCGCGAATCGTTAGCTCTTTGTCCCTTATCTCCTCGGCAGTAACCACTACCCGCCGGGCAGCCCGGGCCATCATCAGGTCATCCCGCAACCCTGGGGTTAGGGTATTGCCCCAGCGGTCGGCCTTAAGGGCATGAAAAACAGCCACATCAGGGCGGATCGGCTGGGCAACCACTACTTTTTCCTCCGGGTGAAAAGGATTGGTAATTACCTGAAGGTCCGGACGATTTTTTAAAATATCCGTACCCATAAGCCCGCGTACGGCCACAAAGGGAACGCCCATGGATCCAGCCTGGACCATGGAATTCATAACCCCTCAGGTACTATCCTTCATCTTGAAGCCCCCGCTACGTAGGGCCCTCTGAAAGTTAGGGGCCTGACCATATCCACCCAAGGAGCAGGCACAAGTTTCATATTCAGCCACAGCTCCCGCACCGATGAGGAGATCAACGTTCAGACTCCCTCCCGTTAAAGTGGCCACCCGCAGATTTTTCCTGCCGAGCCGCACAAGCTCCCGCAGAAAGGCCATGGGGGCATTTTCTGAGGGGGACGTAAGCCCCAGCAGGTACCCGTCTTTGACCAAACGGGCAGCTTCTTCAAAAGATGTGAGTTTTTCTTTCATGCCCACCCTCTTCATCCCAGGGAACTTAGAAACAATCTTATTAATCCCTATCTGCAATTTTTTTTAATGTCAAGCCTAAAAAGCGAAGGTTTAAGGTTCGGGCTGTGGGTTGCACGTTGGGGCCCGAAAAATGATAACTTTGTCCCGGATATTCTGTTATAATTGCAGCAATGAACTTTATTAAATAAGGAGCCTGCTATGAGCGAATATTTCTACTCCCTCGACGCCCGGAAACATTACAAAGATCTGATGGATGCCCAAAAGGATATGTTCCAGGCTTTTCTCAACTTCAACAACGAGATTTTTGAAAAAGAGAGCGCTCTTCCCAGAAAGTTGAAAGAACTTATTGCCATTGCCGTGGCCCATACAACCCAATGCCCGTATTGTATCGAGTCCCACGTAAAAGCCGCTAAAAAAGCGGGGGCGACCCACCCGGAGATCGCCGAAGCTATTTTTATAGCCGCCGCCCTGAGGGCCGGAGGGGCCTTTGCCCACTCGACCATTGCCATGGGTGCGCTCAAAGAGATCCCTTGACAAACCTCTTTCGATCCGTTAAAAAATTTAACAGAGTAGGAATCTGCTCCATTTTCGAGTAAGACGAAGCCCAATCGTAATGGATGAACAACCTGTCCCGCGTATTCTCCCCCGTCAAGAGCATCCCCTTTCCCGCAGTTTCATCGACCCGGATGCCCTGAAAATTCTCTACCGGCTCCACCACCACGGGTTTCGAGCCTATCTCGTTGGGGGATGCGTACGCGATTTGTTGCTGGGCAAAACCCCCAAGGACTTTGATGTGGCCACAGACGCCCATCCGCAACAAATTCGTGAGCTCTTCCGCAATTCCCGGTTGATCGGGCGCCGATTCCGCCTGGCTCATATTTTTTTCAAGAACAACAAATTCATCGAAGTCTCCACCTTCCGCCGGCGTTCCGAGTTCGAGGAGGAAGGGGAAAAGGACCCTCCCCATTCTGATAACACCTTCGGTACGCCTTCTGAAGATGCCTTCCGCCGGGATATCACCATTAATGGAATCTTTTACAATATTGCTGATTTTTCCCTGATCGACTATGTCGGTGGGCTGGAGGATTTACGCCAGAAAATTATCCGCTGTATCGGAGATCCAGAGGAAAAATTCATAAGTGACCCGGTGCGTATGATCCGGGTCATCCGGCACGCCGCCCGCACCGGTTTCACCATCGAAGAAAAAACCTATCGGTCCTTGATTGGCCACGTGGAAAAGCTCCGTCTATGCTCGCCAGCCCGGGTGCGGGAGGAATTTCTGAGGGAGCTTCGGGAAGGGTCGCTGGAAGAATCCATGAAGATGATGCTGGCCAGCGGCATGCTCTTTTCCCTCTTCCCCTCGTTCTCCCAGCCCTTTGCCGAAGCATGGCAAAAGGAATATTTTATCAAAATCATCACCGCGATCGATGATCTTAGTTCATCGGGAAAAGTTCCGTCGGAGGAATTTTGCCTGGCTCTCTTCCTCCTGCCCTGCCTGGGATTCTATTGCCCGCCGGATGGTTTCCCACCCGGCCGTAGGGGGCAGGCTCTCTTTCAGCAAAAGGTCAGGGAATGGGTCACGGAAACAATGAGGCCGCTGCAGTTCACCCGGCAGGCCAAGGAAGCAGCCATTTACCTGCTTGGTTCCCAGAGAATCTTCCGCGAATTTCTGCCGGAGCGAAAACTTCCTTTGCGCTTTATGCGCCAGCCTTATTTCTCCCAGGCTCTCCATCTCTTCGAGATTGAAGCCCGGGCCCGGGGGGAAGGACCCGCAGGGCTTTCCTGGCCAACCGGGGAAAGAACACCTCCGTGGAAGAGAAGGAAAAAAAGACACCGGGGTCCTGGGAGTGGTCTTTTTTTCAAGGGTTAAAAAGCATGACCAAACTTACCCGGGGCAAGGAAATCAAAAAAAGGTTGTCGTCAAAAATAAATCCATGTTATAAAAAATAGGGAAAAAGTCGATGAATAAAAAGCGCTGGGCCATAATCCCAATTTAAAAAAATTTCCGTATTCTGGGCACCTCCGCTGTACAAGTCATGAAACCCGGGATGGGAACTTACCCCCAAGTTTTTTACATCGATCTGGAAATTGACATCGTCGGAGCTAAAGGAAGCACATGAAAGCGCATAACCCCCCCCAGGCCCGCTCTCCTAAGAAGCCCCAGGCCTCCTATGAACAGTTTGAAGCCAGTTCCCTTTTTTGCCCTCGCTGCCGCCAAGCTATGCCTGTACGCAAGCGCCTTCTTCTGATCCTCCCGGATGGAGACAAATACGAATACCTCTGCGCGTACTGCTCTCACTCTCTCGGAACCAAGATGGATTATGAGGAAAGGGAGGTTCGCCTCCTGGTTTAAATGTTTTAAAATAAAAGAAAGCCTTGGGATAGAAATCAAAACAAACAAGGCAGAAACGAAAGGAGGATTTATGCGTAATAAATTTGGCTTTGGGCTGGTGCTGATCAGCATTCCCATCTGGGTTCTTTGCACCCTGGGGAATGCCGGGGCCCAGGCGTTCCCGCCTTTGAAGGTAGGGGATGAGGCTCCATCTTTCACGCTGCCATCTTCCCAGGATCGCCTGGTGGATTATTACCAAGATTACTACGGGAAACATCATCTCATCATCACCTTCTTCCCGGCCGCTTTCACCCCGGTCTGAACGGGCGAGATGGATGCGCACAATAGAGATCTCTATCTCTATGAGCGCCTCAACGCCCGGGTCCTGGGCGTCAGTATGGATGATGTCGTCACCAGCAAATATTTTGCCAAAGAGTTGTGGCTGGAATTTCCTCTTTTGTCGAATCCCTTGCCATGGTTGGGGAAGGCCTACGGAGCGTACTCGGATAAACCGCCCTTCCTCCCGGACGGCTCGCCCAACTGGTTTGGACGGCGCACCGTCGTCATCGACAAGAAAGGATTTGTCCGTTATATCAAGAACGGCTCGCCGGACAATAAAGAGATTCTGGAACTCCTGGTGAAACTGGAGAAGGAGGGTCTGAAGAAATGAAAACGATCGCCATAGAAGGAATGATGCGACGGGGAATTCAGGCCAGATTAACCCCCGGAGTCGCCCTGTTGATCATGATAGGATTTTTCCTCGGAGGGTGCGCCACCCTGGCACCTGAGAAACCCAGTGCTCTGGCCCCCACAGATCGCGGCACCGTTGTTTTCATGGGCAAGTATGAATTCCAGCGGCCACCGGCGGGCTGGGCCCTTTTAAAGAATTTAGAAGGGGGAGACTTTGAACTGGGATTCCTGAGGATAGAAAAAGGGGATTTCCCCAGCCAGACCACTTTTATTTATGATGATGAACCATTCGGCAGTTCCCGGGAACTGGACAGGAGGGCCAGGCAATATTGTACCCGTTTCCTTTTCAACTCCGGCATGTTCCCTCAAATCCAGAAGAAAGAAAAGGTCCAAGTCATGGGCCAACCCGCCCTGGCCTTCTATCTCGAGGGGGAAAATCCGAACCGCAATGAGAAGGCCAAGTCAAAAATTTATCTTGTACAAAAAGGGGAGAGAATCATTTCCTTCGTCTGCACCCAGTGGAGACCTCTCCAGGGAACTTATGACCCGGAACCCTTTAGGCATTTCGAAACGTTCGTTCAGAGTTTTAAGTTCTTGCAACCGACCTTTTACGAAGAACTGGAGGGGAAGATAAAGAAGCTGAAAGGATAAGAAAAGGAGACAGTAGTCAGAAGAAAAGCCAAAGCCCTTCTATTCTGAATTCTGTCTCCTGTCTCCTGGTTTCTATCAATAGTTTGGTTCGCGCTCGAAAACGGCAGCCGCACCCATCCCAAAGCCGATACACATAGACACGACTCCATAGCGGGCCTGGCGACGTTTCATCTCGTGCACCAGCGTAGTGGTCAGGCGCCCTCCACTATTGCCCAACGCATGACCCAGGGCAATCGCCCCGCCGTTGACATTGACCTTGTCCATGTTCAGGCCCAGGGTCCGGCAGCAATACAGGGCCTGGGAGGCGAAGGCCTCATTCAATTCAAAGAGATCGATCTGGTCCAGGCTCACCCCTGCAAATTTGAGGGCTTTGGGAATGGCCTCTACCGGCCCGATCCCCATGATCTCCGGAGGAACCCCGACCGCGGCAAAAGACCGGAAGGTGGCCATAGGCTGGAGGCCTAAGGACTTGGCTTTTTCCTTGGCCATGATCACCACGGCGGAAGCTCCGTCGTTCAAGGGGGAGGAATTGCCCGGGGTTACGGATCCCGTCGTGGAAAAGGCCGGGCGCAGCTTGCTCAGGGCTTCCAGGGAGGTATCTGCTCGCACCCCTTCATCGGTGTCAAAGACGAATTCCCGGTAAGTTACCTTCCCATTCTCGGAGACCTCCTGGGTCCTCACTTTAATCGGCAGGATTTCATCTTTGAACCTTCCCGTCTTGATCGCCGCCGCAGCTTTCTGGTGGCTTTTCAGGGCAAAGGCATCCTGCTCCTCCCGGTTGATCCCAAATTTCTTAGCCACATTTTCCGCGGTGACCCCCATGGCCGTATAGCCCTCGGGATAGGTCTCGATGAGCTTGAGGTTGGGTACGGTCTTGTTCCCGCCCATGGGAACCATGGACATGGATTCCACTCCCCCAGCGATGATCACATCGGCAAAACCGCACATGATGTGTTCAGCCCCAATGGCAATGGCTTGGAGCCCGGAGGAGCAGAAGCGATTGACGGTCTGCCCTGGCACAGTGTACGGCAGGCCGGCAATGTAGCAGATTAAGCGGGCGACGTTCAGCCCCTGTTCTGCTTCGGGAAAACTACAACCGATGACCACGTCATCCACTTCCTCTGGTTTTAGCCCGGCGGCCCGGTTCAAAGCTTCCTTCACCACCCACCCTGCCATGTCATCCGGGCGGGTATTGCGCAAGCTTCCCCGGGGAGCACGGCCGACAGCGGTTCGAACTGCAGAAACGATAACAGCTTCTCTCATGGTCTCCTCCTTCTAATTCCTCAGCGGCTTGTTAGTCTTGAGCATATGGGTGATGCGCTCCTGGGTCTTCTTCTCGCCGCAGAGGCTGACAAAGGTTTCCCGCTCAAGGTCTAACATTTGCTGTTCCGTTATCATGGCCCCGGTCAAGACATCTCCGCCGGTGAGGATGTAGGCCAATTTGCCGGCTATGAACTCTTCGTATTCCGTTATGAAACCACCCTGGCGCATGGTGTTGGCCATATACTTGATGGCCGCCCGTCCGCCGTCTCCCGCTACCGGAATCAGCTTGGGCCGAGGTGGTTTGAACCCTTCCTGGACCATGGCCAAAACGGTCTGCTTGGCGTCGTAAAGCAGATGGTCCCCATTGACCGTCACTTTGTCCGTAGGACGCAGGAAGCCCAGTTTCCGGGCCTCCTCGGCGCTGGTGGAGACTTTAGCCATGGCAATGTTCTCAAAGGCTTTCCGCAAGAAGGGGAGCAGGTCCACGTTCACCCCATCGGGAATGCCCTCGATGCATCGGATATATATCTCTTTATTCCCGGCAGCTCCCGGCAGGAGCCCCACGGCGATCTCCACCTGGCCCATGTACGTCTCCAAGGCGGCCACGATCCGGTGGCTGGATAAGCAGACTTCGCAACCCCCCCCCCAGAGCCATGTTATGGGGGGCAGCCACGATGGGTTTCTCAAAATATTTCATGGCCATCATGGCATCCTGACCGGCTTTGCTCGCAGCCTCGATGCCCGCCCAGTTGGACTTCACAATCTCACCCACGAGCATGAGCAGGTTGGCCCCCACGGAAAATCTTTCCGCGTGGTTGCCAATGACCATGCCGACGAAGTCTTTTTCCACGATCTTTAAAGACTCGTGGATCATCTCGATGATCTCCTGCCCGATGGCGTTCATGTAGGTATGGAATTCCAGGCAAGCCACGCCGTCTCCCATGTCGATCAGGCTGGCACCGGCATTGGACTTGACGACCTTATTGCGCTCCTTCAGGGAGGGCAGGAGGATGATCTCCGGCTTCTCCGGAACCTTCTTATATTGCCCGGTCTTCAGGTCAAAGAAATAGAGCTGGCCCTCTTTCTTCTGGTAAAAAGATTTTTTCTTCTCGGCCAGAAGGCTCTTCACCAGAGGCGGTAGGTCTTTACCCTCTTGCTTCATCCGGGCTACCGATTCCTCAACTCCGAGGGCATCCCAGGATTCGAAGGGCCCTGCTTCATAGTTGAAGCCCCACTTTACGGCATTGTCGACATTGTAAATATCATCGGCGATCTCTGGAATCCTCCGGGCCGCATAGAGGAGGGATTCGCTGGTGATTTTCCAGGCCAACTGGCCCGCCCGGTCCTCGGCATAAATCAGGGCCTTGGCCTTGGCGGTCGCAGTCGAAGCTGCCTTGGCCGCGTCCAGGGAGGGGTATTTGACCTTCTGAGCGGGACGATACTCCAAGGTTTTATAATCCAGCGCCAATTTCTCTTTTCCCGCCTCCGACTTGATCCGTTTGTAAAAACCCTGGCCCGTCTTGTTGCCGAGCCAGTTCTTTTCAATCATCTTCTGGACAAAATCGGGGATCTTGAATACTTCCCGCATCTCATCTTTGGTTGCGTTCTCATACAGATTCTTGGCCACGTGGGCAAAGGTATCCAGGCCCACTAAATCCGTAGTCCCGAAAGCAGCGCTCTTCGGCCGGCCCATGGGCGGACCGGTAATGGCGTCCACTTCCTCAATGGAATAGCCGTTCTCGGCCATGATCTTCATCAAATAGAGCATGCCGAAGATTCCAATCCGGTTGGCGATGAAGTTGGGGGAATCCTTGGCATAGACGATCCCTTTCCCCAGGACTCGCTCCCCAAAGTAAGAAATGAATTCCACCACTTCCGGGAGGGTCTGCGCAATCGGGATAATCTCCAACAGTTTCATGTAGCGGGGGGGGTTGAAAAAATGGGTGCCCAGGAAGTGCTGCTTGAACTCCAGGTCCATCCCCTGGCAGATATCTTTGATGGGAATCCCTGAGGTGTTGGAACTTACGATGGTACCCGGCTTGCGCTCGGCGGCCACTTTTTTGAAAAGCTCCTGTTTAATCTTCAGGTTCTCCACCACCACTTCGATGATCCAGTCGACCTCCGCCAGGCGAGAGAGATGGTCTTCGAAGTTGCCCACTTCAATCAGGCTGGCGAATTCAGGAACAGCCAGGGCTGCAGGACGCATCCGGAGTAAATTTTGCTTCCCATTTACGGCCAGGCGGTTCCGGACCGCCGCGTCCTTGAGGGTCAAACCTTTCTTCTCTTCCTCCGGGGTCAGTTTGTTGGGAACAATATCTAACATGAGGGAAGGAATGCCCACGTTGGCCAGGTGGGCAGCAATGGTTGCTCCCATTACCCCAGATCCCAGCACTGCTACTTTTTTGATTTTCTTTTCCATGCTTCCTCCGATCTGAAAGGGGAACGTCTAACCCTTCCGGGGTGTATCGATGTTTCCAGTTTCCCAAAAAACACTCCGACGCGGAGCAAATATTTTGACCTTCTTCGTCACCTCCTCTTCTTCAATCGGCGTTTTGAACAAGCTGCTTACAGATCTCGATGGATTTCTGCAAATCTTTTTCGGCAATTCCCCTGGTCAAATGTTGGTAAGCTCGGTTGACCACTTGATCCAGCTTCTTTTCCAACTCTTTTCCCCGGGCCGTAAGACATATTCGATAAGCCCGCCGGTCCGTGGGGTGGTCCTCCCGCCGCAGGAGTCTGGCCCCTTCCATACGATCGATCAAACTCGTCATGGTTGATTTTTCCAGTTGGGCTTTTTCTCCCAGGTCGCTGATGCTCATTCCATCGTTTTCCCATAGGGCATGGAGAACAGCGAAATAGGCAACGGAGATATCGGTAAGCTCACTTTCCCGGAGCATCCGGTTCACAAAATTATTCATCGCCCAAGTCGCTCTGGAAAGGAGAAATCCCACTTGGTATTCCATCTTCATTGATTTGCCCTCTTTGCCCCTATCACCTCATTCATTCATTGCCAGAAATAAAAAGTTCGGTAGCATACTATATGAGGCAAAACTATATGTCAAGCAAATTATCGGACTAAAAATTTCGGATATCGAATTGGTGATTTAAACGAATTTATTCTTGACTATTATCCCCCAAAGTCGATAATTTTCTAAGAGGGTGAGAAAGGAGAAATCATGCGCAAAACCAAAATTGTCTGTACCATCGGCCCCGCCAGCCAATCCAGAGAGGTTCTCAGGCGTATGATCCTCAAGGGCATGGACGTCGCTCGCCTGAATTTTTCTCATGGCTCTCAGGAAAGTCACGGCCAAACGTACTTCCTCCTGAGAAAACTGTCTGAAAGTTTAGGGAAACCTCTGGCCATTCTCCAGGACCTCCAAGGACCGAAAATGCGCATTGGCACCGTTAGCAATGGGCAAACCCTTCTCAAGAAAGGATCCACCTTCATTCTGACAACCCGCCAGACCCTTGGATCTGCCCAGCGGGTGTATACCACTTACCGTCATCTGCCTCAAGATGTAAAGCCGGGTGACCCAGTTTTACTCGGTGATGGCTACCTGCGGGTGCGCGTGAAGGAAGTGAGGGGGACAGAAGTCATAACTGAAGTAGTGGAAGGGGGCATGTTGAAGGACCGTATGGGCATTAATCTCCCGGGGACGAATCTCTCCGCACCCTCCCTTACTTCCAAGGATCTGCAAGATTTGGCTTTTGGCCTTTCTTTGGGAGTGGATTATGTGGGCATGTCCTTTGTCCGGCAGGCTCAGGACATCCAGGGTATCAAAAGAGCCATGGCCCGATTGGGAAGAGAGGTTCCCGTGATCGCTAAACTGGAACGGCCTGAGGCCATTTCCAACCTCGGCGACATCCTTAAAGCTGCCGATGGGGTAATGGTGGCCCGCGGGGACCTGGGAGTGGAAATGCCCTTAGCCCAGGTCCCCATTCTCCAGAAAGAAATTATCAAGCAGGCCAACCAGCAAAGGCGTTTTGTCATCACAGCTACCGAGATGCTGGAATCCATGATCGAACACTCACGGCCTACGCGGGCGGAAGCTTCGGACGTGGCCAACGCCATATTCGACGGAACCGATGCCGTGATGCTCTCGGGCGAGACGGCTGCAGGAAAATATCCGGAAAAAGCTTTGACCATGATGGCGGAGATTGCCTCGACAGCAGAATCGTGCCCCCTCTTTTCCAAGGCTGAACTTTTGAACTCCCCCCAGCAAGACTCCATCCCGGATGCAGTGGCTCAAGCTGCTGTTCAGGCGGCGGAACGCTTGCAGGCCCGGGTAATCGTGGCTTTTACCCAATCCGGGGCCACTGCTCTTTTCATCTCCAAATACCGCCCCTCGCCCCCCATCATCGCTTTCACCCCCCACGAGGAAGTTTGCCGGCGCATGAGCTTATATTGGGGGGTGTTCCCCAAAATAATGCGGCCTATCGTCAGTACGGACCGTCTTATCGATGAGGTGGAAAAAACTCTTCTCCAGGGAAAGTTGGTGAAGCGCGGGGATACCATTGTACTCTTGATGGGAGCCCCGATTTATAAGAAGGGGACAACGAATTTGCTGAAGATTCTCCGCATGGTTTAAAAAAAAGCAGCTGGTACAAGCAGAGAGCTCACTGTCTCAATCTTTTTTCGGAGCCAACAGCAGGAGGAGCTCCTGTTGGAGGGCCAAACCCCACTCTGTACGTTCTGATTCCAAGGAACGCCTGACCAAAGACAGCGCCCGCTTCCAATTGCGGTACGCCGTTCTCTGGCGCCCCATGGCATCGTGGATTCGCCCCATTTTTAAGTGGTTGTCGGCCACAAGCAGGTTGGGGAAGAAAAGGATGCTGGTCCCTTCGAAGAGGTTGTATTCGGCTGAATCACTGTCTATATACTCCAGAAGAGTGGAAAAAAGCTCATTGGAAGAAAGATATAATTTCATCGCCACCGGGTAACCCTTTTCCTGAAATTCTTTTTCTGCTTTCGCCTTCTGCTGCACACCTCCACGGTAGAAATCACGAAGCTCCTTGGCATTCTCCCGGGTCACCTCCAGCCCTTCATTTTCCTCGAAGACTGCTTCTAGGTTTACCTCTTGCAGGAGAATCAAGCGTAAATTCCCTGGAGGCGGAGTGGTAGCACAGCCATGGATGGCCCCCCAGGCCAAAATCCCAAAAAGGACGAATAAATTTCTTATCCTCATGCCTCATCTTTCATTGAGTAGCTGCTCAATGATTCCCTTGGCCTCTGCAGCGGTCCAATCCACGGCCCCCACGGAGCGACAACGAACAATCCCTTGACGGTCAATGAGGTAGGTTGTCGG
>Ga0184616_10000175_pt1 | contig 11984 bp, 9 predicted proteins | sample PLM4_90_coex_FD_133145 | JGI IMG/M metagenome (GOLD analysis project Ga0184616, IMG submission 133145) | Groundwater sediment microbial communities from an aquifer in East River, Colorado, USA - PLM4_90_coex | ecosystem: Environmental > Terrestrial > Soil > Riparian zone | place: USA: East...
GGATTGGGTGCATGGATGCTGCACGGGTACAGACTTTACTGCCGCGCCTGACGCCGTAGTAGTCACAGCATGAGCGGCGGAGTGATCGTCCATTGCAGCAAAGGAGTAATGCCCACGCCAACCGCAGGTACGAGTGGCATCATTTCGATATAGGCCTAGGTTTTTTCCAGATAGACATTGTTGATCTCGCTATAGACGGGTAGCCCACGCCCAGGATTGTTAGTGCCAAGCCATTCCATAAAACGGCTCCGTCCAACCAATAGCGGTTGTGATTCAGCAGCGCGACGGCCTCATAGTAAACCAGCAGGATAAGCATATCACCCAATGAGCAGTGCATAAGGCTATTAGAGGATGTAACCCCACTCCGCCTCGCGCCAGAGGATATAGAGCGGCAGTTGCGCCCCCTCCCACACCAAATGCAAAGGGAACCCAAGCGCAAGCAGACGGGTCTCAGGAAGGCGGCGCCAGATGTTCATGTACTTAATAATGTAAACTCATGCCACGGCGAAAAACAGCCGGTCAAGGAGAAAAGATGGCAATTGATCCGGTGTGCGGCATGACGGTAGATGAAAAAACGGCGGCGGGCCGTTTCATTTATCTGGGCCAAAGCTACTACTTTTGTTCGGCGCATTGTCTGCACGAATTTGAAGCCGCGCCTGAAAAATTCATTCACGGCGGCGCCAAACCGCACGTTCATAGCGCCAGCTCTACTCTTGAAGGTAAGGCCAAAGATCCTATCTGCGGCATGGTGATAGACAAGTCCGGCGCGCTTACCACGGAGCGTGCGGGCAGAACATATTATTTCTGCTCTACCGGCTGCAAACTCACCTTCGACTCGCCGGAGCACGAGCTTAAGGCGATGCGCATACGCGTGGCGGTGGCGTTGTCCGGCGTGCTAGTGCTGGCTGTGATGCGCGCCGCGATATTCCTCGGTCTCGCGGGCGGCGCGATGACGTTGAGTTGGGTGCCGTTCGATGTGCTGCCCTGGTTCACCTGGGGAGTGTGGATGATGATCCTGGTCACGCCGGTGCAGTTCATCGGCGGCTGGTCGTTTTATCAAGGCGCCTGGCAGACCATGAGGACGCGTGTCATCAATATGGATTTCCTGATCGCGCTCGGCTCGTCGGTCGCCTATTTTTACAGCGTGGCGGTGGTGTTCTTCCCAAGCGTGCTGCCGGTGCCGGTGGAGGAACGTCAGTCTTATTTTGAAGTCTCGGCGGTCATCATCGCCTTTGTATTACTCGGCAAATACATGGAGGAAATCATCAAGAAGCGCTCCTCGGCGGCGGTGCGCAAGCTCATGGATTTGAAACCGGCGCAGGCGCGCGTGATCCGTAGTGGGGTGGAGATGGAGATACCCGCCGAGGGGGTGATGCTGGATGAAATCGTCGTGGTGCGCCCCGGCGAAAAGATTCCCGCCGATGGCGTGGTGCTGGAAGGCTCATCCAGCGTGAATGAGGCGATGCTCACCGGTGAGGCGATGCCGGTGGAGAAAAGTCCCGGCGCGAAAGTCATCGGCGGCACGCTCAATCAAGCGGGCGTGTTGCGCTTCAAGGCCACTCGCGTCGGAGCGGAAACCGCGCTCGCGCAAATCATCAAGTTGGTGGAAGAGGCGCAAGCCTCCAGCGCACCCATCCAGCGCATCGCCGATCAGGTGACCGGTTATTTTGTCCCCGCGGTGGTGCTGGTCGCGTTTGCCGCTTTCGCGGGCTGGTGGCTGATGGGCGACTTCCCGCAGGGTTTGCTTGCCTTCATCGCGGTGCTCATCATCTCCTGCCCGTGCGCGCTCGGCATCGCCACGCCCGCAGCCTTGATGGTGGGCGTGGGCAAGGGCGCCGAGGCGGGCATCTTGATACGCGGCGCTGAAGTATTGGAGCGCGCACGGCAACTCACCACGGTGGTGTTCGACAAGACCGGTACGCTCACACGCGGCGAGCCCAATGTCACGGACATCGTTCCCATCGCGCATCACTCCGAGGAAGAGTTGTTGCGGCTTGCCGCCGCCGTGGAGCAAGGATCAGAGCACCCGCTTGGCGCCGCCATCGTACGTGCGGGGAAGCACCGCAACCTCGTCCTGCCCAAGGTAAGTGATTTCACGGCGATTGCGGGACATGGCGCGCGCGCGATGCTGGAGGGCAAACCCGCGCTGCTCGGCAATCGGCGCATGCTGCAGCAGGCAGGCATTACGATCAATCAGGCCGAAGACAGCATGACTCAGCTCGAGGCGCAAGGCAAAACTGCCATGCTGCTGGCTTATGACGGCGCGTTGCTGGGCGTAATCGCGGTAGCAGACACCTTGAAGCCGGAGGCACACGAGGCGGTGCGCAGCCTCGCGCAAGAAGGGATCGAGGTGATACTGCTTACCGGGGACAATCCGCGCACCGCGCAGTCCATTGCACAACAGTTGGGTATCACACGCGTCATCGCCGAAGTGTTGCCCGGCGACAAGGCCCAGGTGATCCGCGGCCTGCAAGCCCAAGGCAAGGTAGTGGCGATGGTGGGCGACGGCGTGAACGACGCGCCCGCGCTCGCCACGGCGGACGTCGGCATCGCCATTGGCTCCGGCTCCGATGTGGCCAAAGAGACCGGCGGCATCATCCTGGTAAGAAACGACGTGCGCGACGTGGCGGCGAGCATCCGTCTGTCGCGCGCGACGCTTAGAAAGATCAAACAGAATCTGTTCTGGGCATTTATTTACAACACGGTAAGCATTCCGGTGGCGGCGTTCGGATTTTTGAATCCCATCATCGCCGCCGCCGCCATGGCCTTGAGCTCGCTCTCGGTGATTGTCAATTCGGCGCTGCTCAAGCGCGTGAAACTTTCGGAAATCTAGCATGCGCAAGCATGCCCCGAACCATTCAACTCCATCGCCTCCATGGTGGAAAACCCGCAGCGGCGCGGCATTCCTCGGGTTTCTGGCCATCGCGGCGTTTTTTCTGATCACGGAGCATCAGGCGCACGTACTGGGCGCGCTACCGCTGCTCCTGCTACTCCTGTGCCCACTGCTGCATCTGTTCGGGCACGGCGGCCACCGCCAGGGGCGCGGCCCGGAGGAGAAGCCATGAGCACGCCCGCCTATGGCCTGTGGTCCCTCGTGATCATCAACTCGCTCGTGTTCCTGATCTTCCTCTACAGCTTTACCAAGCCGCGGACATCGCGCGACTGGCGCTCGTTCGGGGCGATGTCGGCCTTCCTCATCGCGCTGTTCACCGAGATGTATGGCTTTCCGCTCACGCTGTACCTGCTATCCGGTTGGCTGCAGAGCCGCTATCCCGGCGTGGACTGGTTCGCGCACGACGCAGGACATCTGCTAGAGATGCTCATCGGCTGGCGCGCGAATCCGCACTTCGGGCTGTTCCACATTCTGAGCCTCGCCCTTATCGGTGGTGGGTTCTGGCTGCTGGCCGCGGCGTGGAGAGTGCTATACGCGGCGCAACGCGCGCACGCGCTCGCCACCAGCGGCCCCTACGCGCACATCCGTCATCCACAGTACCTCGCCTTCGTGCTCATCATGTTCGGCTTTCTGCTGCAGTGGCTGACGCTGCTTACGCTTGCCATGTTCCCGGTGCTCACATGGATGTACGTACGCCTGGCGCGGCGCGAGGAACGCGAGGTGTTGGCGCGGTTCGGTGAGCAATACACCCGCTATGCCGCTAAAACGCCGGCCTTTTTGCCGCGCTTTGACACATGGACCAAGGCCAAGGATAAGGCATAGCGATGAAAACGAGCGTCGTGGAAGTTGGTGGAATGCTGTCGGCGCTGAGCGCCCGCGGTGTGGAGAAACAGCTCGCCATGCTCCCGGGCGTGCGCAAGGCCGAAGTCAACTACGTCGCCGGCAGCGCGACGGTGGTCTACGACGAAACCGTCACCGATCTCAAGACCATCAAGGCCAGGGTGCACGAATGCGGCTATCACTGTGCGGGCGAGCGACTACCAAAACACGTGTGCGTTCCCGAGGATCCGCCGGCTGTGGCCGCCGAAATCGCAATCATATCCGCAGCCTACACCGGCCATGTACACGAAGGTCACGCCGAACATGCCGCGCCGGCGGGCAAGGCGCAGGTGATGGGGCATGAGATGGGCCACGGCGCTGGTATGGACATGCTGGCGATGGCGCGAGACATGCGTAACCGCTTCTTCATCGCAGCTGCGTTCACCGTGCCGGTCTTCGTCTACTCGCCCATGGGCGGCATGTTCGCGCCGCCCGCGCCGCCGTTCGGCCTAGAGATCAACATTTGGCTGTTCCTGCTGGCGAGTGCCGCGGTGCTTTATCCCGTCTGGCCGTTCGCGGTCGCGGCGTGGCGTGCGCTCAAGAACGGCGTGCTCAACATGGCGGTGCTAGTGATGCTGTCGGTCGGCACCGGTTATTTGTTCAGCGTCGGCGCGACGTTCCTGTTCCCGGGCGTGCAGTTCTACGAAGCGGTGGCAGTGCTGCTGGTGTTCATTCTGCTCGGCCACTGGCTGGAGATGCGCGCCCGCGCCGGCGCCTCCGAGGCAATCCGCGCGCTGCTCGATCTTGCCCCGCCCATGGCCACGGTGATTCGTGACGGACGCGAAGTGGAGCTGCCCACCGCCGAAGTGGTGGCGGGCGATACCGTGGTCATCCGCCCCGGCAACAAGATTCCGGTGGACGGTGAGGTGCTGGAGGGCGAGTCGCAGGTGGACGAGTCCATGCTCACCGGCGAGTCCATGCCGGTCGGGAAGAAGCCCGGCGACACGGTGATCGGCGCCACTATTAATAAGAGCGGCACGTTCCGCTACCGCGCCACCAAGGTCGGCGCCGATACTGCGCTGGCGCAGATCGTCAAGCTGGTGCAGGAGGCGCAGAACTCCAAGGCCCCGGCGCAGCTGCTCGCCGACCGCGCCTCGCAGTGGCTGGTGCTGATCGCCGTGGTGATCGGCCTCGCGACTTTTGCCGCATGGTTCTGGTGGCTTGGCCAACCGCTGCTGTTTACCCTCACTCTTACTATTACGGTGTTCGTCATCGCCTGCCCGGACGCATTGGGGCTCGCCACGCCGATGGCGGTCATGGTCGGCACCGGCCTTGGTGCCATGAATGGCATCCTGTTCAAGAACGCCGCCGCGCTCGAGGACGCGACCCGGCTCGACGTCGTCATCTTCGACAAGACCGGCACGCTGACCCTGGGCCAGCCCGAAGTGGTGGACGTGCTCGCGGTGCCGGGCGTAACGCCAGAACAGGTACTGACGCTCGCGGCTGCGGTTGAGCAGGGCTCGGATCATCCGCTGGCGCAGGCGATCCTGCGGCGCGCGCAAGCGCTGCCGGTCGAGAAGGCCACCGGCTTCGCCGTGATCGAGGGCAAGGGCGCACGCGCCGAAGCCGCGGGCCGCACGCTGTTCCTTGGTAACCGCCGGCTGATGGACGAGCAGCAGATCGACCTGGCCGGGCTGGAAGAGAAGGCGAAGCAGCTCCAGGGCGCCGGCCGCACGGTGGTGTACGTCGCGCACGGTGGCAAACTCGTGGGGCTCATCGCCATCGCCGACGCCATCCGCCCGACTTCGGCCGCGACCGTCGAGGCGCTCAAGGCGCGCGGCGTGCAGGTGGCCATGCTCACCGGCGACAACCGCGGCACCGCCGAGCGTATCGCCGGCACGCTCGGCATCGACATCGTACTGGCCGACGTGCTGCCGGGGCAGAAGGCCGACAAAGTGAAGGAGTTGCAGGCTGGCGGCAAGAAGGTCGGCATGGTCGGCGACGGCATCAACGACGCGCCGGCGCTGACCCAAGCGGACGTGGGCTTCGCTATTGGTGCCGGCACCGACGTGGCGATGGAATCCGCCGACGTGGTGCTAATGAAGAGCGACCCGTTCGACGTGGTTGGCGCGATCGTGCTGTCGCGCGCCACGTTGCGCAAGATGCACCAGAACCTGTGGTGGGCGGTGGCCTACAACGTGGTTGCCTTCCCGGTGGCGGCCGGCGTGTTCTACCCGTTCGTCATCAGCCCCGAGGTCGCGGCGCTCGCCATGTCCGGCAGCTCGGCGCTGGTGGCGGTGAATGCATTGTTGCTCAAGCGCACGCGGCTCGAAGGCATTCATGTGCACCGCCCGGCGGGGCGCGACATTCCAGGGCTTTCAAGGAGGTGATTCATGCTGAGTCGTTACGACACACTGTGGAGCGCAGGCAAGACTGCGGCTGAATGCCATGACCGGTGCGGTCGTCAACACAGGAGAGAGACCATGAGACAGCTCTGGCTCGTGATACTGACCATTGCGTTGGCTTCGCCGGCTTGGGCCGAGGAACCCAGCGGACGCGAGCTGGTGGCGCATGTCGAGCGGCTGCTGTGGGGCAAGACGAACCAGGGGCTCGCGGAGATGACGGTGGTCACGCCGCGCTGGACGCGCACACTCGAGCTGCGGTTCTGGATGGAGCGGCCCGAACGCACCTTCATCCGCATTCTCGCGCCACCTAAGGAAGCCAACATCGGCTCGCTGCGCATCAAGGCGGAGATGTGGAACTATCTGCCCGCAGTCGAGCGCATCATCAAGATTCCGCCGTCGATGATGTTGCAGCCGTGGATGGGCTCGGACATGACCAACGACGACCTCGTGAAGGAAAGCAGTGTGGTCGAGGACTACACGCACAAGCTCGTTGGAACCGAGGATGTCGAGGGCGTGCAGGCCTACCGCGTCGAGTCGATTCCCATGCCCGAGGCCGCAGTGGTCTGGGGCAAGCTCGTGTACAAGATCCGTGTCACCGACCGCCTGCCGATCCGGCAGGAGTACTACGACGAGCGCGGCGAGCTGGTAAAGGCAATGAGTTTCCGCGAGGTGCGCACGCTTGGCGGGCGCGAAATCCCGACGCGCTGGGAAATGCAGCCGGTGAAGAAGCCGCAGAACCTCACGGTGTTTGTGCTCAAGGAGATCACCTTCGATGCGCCGGTGGACCCGGAGATCTTCACGCTGCGCAACCTGCAAAAAGTGAAATAGGAGAGGGCCATGACGGGCGTGCGCGCCGAGAAACTCACCAAGGTTTATCGCCAGGACAGCATCGCGGTTACTGCGCTCCGGGACGTGGACCTTGAGATCGCCGCGGGCGAATTCGTGGCGCTCGTCGGCCCATCGGGTTCGGGAAAGTCCACGCTGCTCAATCTGCTCGGGGGACTGGATCGCCCGACGGCCGGGCGGTTGTGGGTGGCGGATGCGGAGCTGGGCACGATGTCGCGCCGCGCACTCGCGGGGCTGCGGCTGCGCAAGATCGGTTTTGTGTTCCAGGAGTACAATCTGATCCCGGTGCTGAGCGCACTCGAGAATGTCGAGTACGTGATGCTGCTCCAGGGCGTGGCGGACGAGGAGCGCCGCCGCCGCGCCATGGCAATCCTGAATGAAGTCGGGCTCGTGGGACTCGAGGACCGGAGGCCCGGAGAGCTCTCCGGTGGGCAGCAGCAGCGCGTGGCGGTGGCGCGCGCGATTGTGAGCGAGCCGGCGCTCGTGCTCGCCGACGAGCCGACCGCGAACCTCGATTCCACGACCGGCGCTGCGCTCATGGACCTCATGCGCCAATTGAACGAGCAAAAGGGTGTCACCTTCGTGTTCTCGACCCACGACACGATGGTGATGGAGCGGGCGCGGCGGCTGGTGCGTCTGAAAGACGGGCGCATCGCAGGCTAGGCCATGGCACGGCACGTGTTTCTCAAGCTTGCGATGCGCGGTCTCGCGCGCAACTGGCGCCGCAGCCTCATCACCATCGCGGCGATCGCGATCGGCCTGGCGGGACTCGTTTTCCTCTGGGGTTACATCGATGGCATCAATCGCCAGATGATCGCCAACATCACGAGTTATCTCACCGGCCACGTGCAGGTGCACCAGAAGGGTTATCACGACGACCCTACGCTCGATCTCGCCTTCGACGGGCCCGAGGGCGTCGCCGCGCGCGTTCGCGCGCAGCCGAGTGTCTCCGCGGTCGCGCCGCGCATCGAGGGCGAAGCGCTCGCCAGCGGTCCGGAGAAGACGCGCGGCGTGCTCGTGATTGGTGTGGATCCCGCACGCGAGAGCGCGATCACTACGCTTTCGCGTGCCGTGAAGGCCGGAAGCTATCTCGATGCGGCTGACCCGAACGGCATCCTCCTCGGCGACCGCGTGGCGGAAATCCTGCACGTGGCGGTGGGTGGGGAGGTGACGCTCGTCACCCAGGCGGCCGATGGCTCGATTGGCGCCGGCCGCTACCGCGTGCGCGGCATCTTCGACAGTGGTATCGACATGATTGATTCGGCCTATGTGTTTCTGACCCTGCCCGCGGCGCAGTCGCTCTATGTGCTCGAGGGCCGCGTCACCACGCTCGCGGTGCGGCTCGACGAGCTCGGTGCGGTGCCCGGAGCCGCGGCGGCGCTCTCAGACAAGCTCGGCGCGGCGTTCGAGGTGCTCGGCTGGCAGAAACTGTTGCCGCGGCTCGCCGACAACATCGCCTTCCACGAGCTGTTTACCTACATCATCCTGTTCGTCGTGTTCGTGGTGGTGACACTCGGTATCGCCAACACTATCCTCATGGGCGTCATGGAACGCATCCGCGAGTTCGGTGTGATGATGGCGCTTGGCACTGCGCCTGGGCAAATCACACGCGTGGTCCTGTACGAGGCGGCTCTCCTCGGGCTCGCCGGGATCGCCGCCGGCAACGCGATTGGTCTCGGAATCGTCGCGTACCTCGGACGCGGCGGCATTGACCTCGGTCAATACGCGCAGGCGGTGCAGATGATGCCGGGCCTCACCGGCATCGTGTACCCACGCGCTCGCGCCGACCACCTGCTGTTCCTCTCGGCGCTGCTGCTCGCGGCCACGGTCGCAGCCTCGCTTTATCCCGCGCGGAAGGCGGCTGGTTTCACGCCGGTCGAGGCGATTCGCGGCGCTCGCGCGGCGCTCGGCCGGCGGCTGCGCCGCCTCCCGTGGATCGCCCTGCCGTTCCCGGCACGCGCGGTGTTCGCGCGCATCGCGCTGCGCGGGCTGGCACGCAATCCGCGGCGCACGCTGCTCACGCTCGGCGCCCTTGCCGCGGGACTGGCGGCCTTCCTGTTTCTGAGCGCGCTTTCCCAGGGTTTCTTCCTGCAGATGCGCGACAACGCCACCGGCCTCGTTACCGGCCATGTGCAGGTCGAGGTCAAGGGCTTTCGCGACGAACTCGATGCGAAGCTCGCGCTCGCCGATACCGAGACACTGCTCGCGCGCGTGCGCGCGAATCCGGCGGTCGCGGCCGCCACGCCGCGCCTGCAGGCGATGGCGATGGCGAGCAGCCCGACGCAGTCGGAGCCGGTCATGCTCTATGGTGTGGACCCGCAGGCCGAGCGCACGGTCACGTGGTTGCACCGCCAGGTGCGCGAAGGTACCTATCTTTCGGCCAACAACTCGCGCGAGGTGGTCATCGGGCGCAAGCTCGCCGAACGCCTCGGTGTGCGCCTCGGCGAGAAGATCGTGGTGCTGGCCCCGGCCGCTGACGGCACGCTCGGCTCGGCGGCGCTGCGCATCGCCGGAATCTTCGAGACCGACAACGATGTGCTCGACCGGAATGTGGCGCTCACGGCGCTTTCTGCCGCGCGCGAGCTGCTCGGCGTGCCGCGTGAGGCCGCGACGATTGTGGTTCGACTCAAGGACATCGAGGCGCTCGAGACCGCGGCGGCCTCGCTCGTGGGGGCGCTCACGGCCGCGGGCCAGGAGGTGGTGACCTGGAAGGTCCTGTTGCCCGAGGCGGTACAGATGCTGGAGCTGATCCGCGTGAATCTCTACGTCATCCTGGTGGTGGTGTTCGTGGTGGTGGCGCTCGGCGTCGCCAACACGCTGATCATGGCGGTGCTCGAGCGCACGCGAGAGTTCGGGCTGCAGCTCGCGCTCGGCACGCGCCCGGGACTGATCGTGCGCACCGTGCTCTACGAGTCGCTGGTGCTCGGTGTGTTGGGGCTGGCGGCGGGAATCGTAATCGGTGCGCTGATCGTCGGTTACTACCATACCAACGGTTTCGACCTCACGGCCTATGCCGCCGCCACCAAGGCGATCCCGGGCATGACCGGGGTGGTGTATCCCACGATCGTTCTCAGCAACGTGTGGTTGCCGGTTGCGGCGCTCCTCGTCACGAGCTTGGCCGCGGCGCTCTATCCGGCGTGGCGCGCCGCACGGCTCGATGCGATCCAGGCGTTGCGCCATGTGTAGACATGGGCAACGATGTGCAATTTTTTCTGTGACGCTCGTGTTGCTCATGCCGGCAATGGCGTTTTGTGCAGAGGAAACGGGGATATCGTTCAAAGGCTACTACAAGAACCTGCTCATGGATTCGCGCACCGCGTTTCCACAGGAAGAGGACTACACGCTCGATCTCAACCGCCTGCGCCTCGAGCTGCGCGGCCGTCCGGTGGAGTGGCTCGGCTTCGAGGTGCAGTACGACCACGAGGCATTCCTGGGGAGCTACCTCGGCACCGCCCAATTTCGCCAGATCAAATCCACGCCGCCAGCGACGTACTGGGACCTCGAGGACAATTATATTGATAGCGGCTCACTCTACGCACGCCACCGCCTGTACCGCGGCTTCGTGGATATCGCCACACCCGCGGCCGATATCCGCTTCGGCCGCCAGCGCATCGCCTGGGGCAGCGGACGCTTCTGGAACCCGACCGACCTGCTGAACCCGTTCAACCCGATCCAGATCGAGCGCGAGGAGCGCACCGGCGTGGACGCCGTGCTCGTGGAAAAAAACCTCGGTGCTTTGTCGCGCCTGAGCCTCGTGTATGCGTTCCCGATTCAACCCGGCGGCGCGAGCACGGCGCTGCACTACCGCAGCAACCTCGCCGGCACGGACGTGACTCTCCTCGCCGGCGAATTTCGCGGAGCCCGGGCCGTGGGTCTCGATCTTGCCGGGCGGGCTGGTCTGGCCGGCGTGTATGTCGAGGCGGCCTACACACGGCCTGAGAACGGACGCGATTATACGCGCGCCGTGGCGGGCTTCGATTACGCCTTTGTCAACACGCTTACCGTGGGCGCCGAACTTTACTACAACGGCCAAGGGGCGCGCGAGCGCACGAGTTACGATTTTGTGCGCCTGTTTGCCGGTGAGATCCAGAACGTCGCGCGCCGCTATGCCGGGGCCCATCTCAAGTATGAATTCACGCCGCTGCTGCGCACCGAGAATCACTTCATCGCCAACCTCGACGACGGCAGTCTTTTCCTTGCGCCAAGCCTCATCTACTCGCTCACCGCCGACTGGGAGTGGGTGCTCGGCGCGCAATTATTCCGCGGCGGCGCCGTCAGCGAATACGGACGGTTCCACGATCTCGCCTACACCTCGCTGCAGTGGTTCTTCTGAGCGTGCGTGAATTCCACGCTCAAACTGCACGTCATGCGCCTAGGTTAGGCGTGCGCCAGAATGGCTGCGATTCTCGATTGATATCCGGGGAGAAGCGTAACCAGGAACAGGTTGACGCTGGCAGGGCATGAAATGCGGCGGCTGCATCGTCTGCGTCACGACGGAGTCGCGTTGGGCTACAACGAGCGCTGTGATGGTTGCTATCAATGCACGCCTGCTAAAAGGTGACGGCAGGCATCCGTAGGTGTTGTTCATGGTAAAATTAAATAGCAGATGAGCGGTGAGAAAAGCATGGAAGGCAAGCTCGACGCAATAGGCAGCCGCGCCGCTGCACTGCTCAAAACGGTACAAGAGTTCGTTGCCGAGTTACATCCCCATGGGGAAAGGGCCGTCGCAGTTACGCTGGACAGTTCACTGGACCGGGACCTGGGTATTGACAGCCTGGGCCGTGTCGAGCTGTTGATGCGCATAGAGCGCGCCTTCAATGTGAGTTTGCCGGAGCAGGTACTGGCGAGTGCGGAGACTCCACGCGACCTGCTTCGTGCCGTGTCAGCCGCGACTGTAGTGCCGCAACCCGCTGTGGCGATGCAAGTCAGCAGTCTAGTGCAGCAACCGAGCGAGATCGTCCCATCCCAGGCCGCTACTCTGATTGAAGTGCTGGATAGTCATGTGCTCTTCCATCCAGACC
>Ga0184616_10000177_pt1 | contig 11932 bp, 11 predicted proteins | sample PLM4_90_coex_FD_133145 | JGI IMG/M metagenome (GOLD analysis project Ga0184616, IMG submission 133145) | Groundwater sediment microbial communities from an aquifer in East River, Colorado, USA - PLM4_90_coex | ecosystem: Environmental > Terrestrial > Soil > Riparian zone | place: USA: East...
GATTCTGCTCGCGGTCTTCTGCCTGCCTCCCCAGGTCCATGGCGCCGAATCCGGCGATCCCGGGAGCCCGGTGGTAATCGGTGAAGAACTGAATCTCTTCCAGGAAATCCCCTCCGTATACAGTGCTTCAAAATACGAGCAGAAGGTCACGGAAGCCCCTTCCTCAGTCAGCATCATCACGTCGTCGGACATCAGGATTTATGGTTACCGGACGCTTGCAGACATCCTGCGCAGCGTGAGAAGTTTTTACGTAACCTACGACCGTAATTACACCTTCGTCGGCATCCGCGGCTTCGGCCGTCCCCAGGACTACAACAGCCGCCTTCAACTTCTTATCGACGGACACCGCACGAACGACAATCTCTATGATATGGCCGCCATCGGCACCGAAGCGGTGCTCGACGTCGACTTGATCGACCGGATCGAGATCATTCGCGGCCCCGGATCATCCCTGTACGGCAGCAGCGCGTTCTTCGCGGTGGTAAACGTCATTACCAAACGGGGCCGGGATTTAAAGGGCGCGGAAATCTCCTCCGAAGCCGCAAGCTATGATACCTACAAGGGCCGGTTGAGCTACGGAAACCGTTATCAAAACGGCGTTGAAGCGATCGTCTCAGGCTCGGCCTACGACAGCAAAGGCCAGGATTTGTATTACCCTCAATTTGATCCCGCCTACTCGACCGACCCGAGAAGGACGAACAACGGCATTGCAGAGAAGGCCGATTATGACCGGTATCAAAACTATTTTTCAAAATGGTCCTATCTCGACTTCACGCTCGAAGGCGCATATTCCTCCAGGACGAAGGGGATTTCTTCCGGCGTATTCAATTCCGATTTTAATGATCCGCAAAACAAGTCTATTGATAAACGCGGGTATCTGGATCTGCGGTATGAGCATTCACTCGGGATACAAACGGACGTCACGGCCCGGGTATATTACGATTACTACGAATACAACGGGATCTATTCCGCGACAGAGCTGATGGGAGCGGTGAATAAGGATTGGGCGTACGCAGATTGGTGGGGAAGCGAACTCAAGCTGTCCTCCCGCCTCTTTGATATGCACCATCTCATCATGGGAGCCGAATATTTATATAACAACCGCCTGGAACAGGTGAATTACGATGTTGATCCTTACGCTGCCTGGCTCGACGACAGACGGCATTCCCATGTCACGGCGTTCTATGGACAGGACGAATTGACGCTGTTTAAAAACTTCACCGTCTTCGCTGGGCTTCGCTACGACCGTTACGAATCCTTCGGAGGTACGGCCAATCCCCGGCTGGCGCTCATCTTCGCCCCTTATGAAAGAAGCGTACTCAAACTGCTCTATGGCAGCGCTTTCCGCGCTCCCACTCCCTTCGAGCTGTATTACAAAAGCCCGACGAATGTTTCCAATCCCGGGCTCAAACCGGAAAAGATCAAAACCTACGAACTGGTATTCGAACAGTATTTAGGCGATCACCTGCGTGCCACGGCAACGGGCTTCTTCAATCGTATCGACGGCCTCATCAACCAGACCGATGCGTCTTCGGGAATCACGGTTTTTAGAAATATCGAGCAGGTCGAGGCGCGGGGCTGCGAATTGGAACTGGAAAATAAGTGGGCAAACGGCATGGAGGCGCGGTTCAGCTATACGGCCCAGAAAACCACGGATGTCGCCACGGGCAAGGTCATCTCCAACTCGCCGGAGCATCTGGCCAAGCTCAACCTGACGCTGCCGCTCCTGCGGGACAGACTCCTCGCGGGAATAGAGGAACAGTATACAGGCAAGCGCAAGACGCGCTCCGATGCCTGGGAAAACGACTTCGTCATCACCAATCTGACCGTGACCGGCCGGCGCATCGCAGGCGGATTCGATATTTCGGCGAGCGTTTACAATCTCCTTGACACAAAATACAGCGATCCCGTGTCATCGGATATGATGCAGCAGACGATTCCGCAGGACGGCAGGAATTACCGTTTGAAAATCACCTATGTATTCTGAGAACGCATCGCCATTGACTATCCTATGCCGGGTTATCGTCGCTGCCGCGCTGATCACGGTTGCTGGCATCCTGTTCACCCCATCGCGCTGCAATGCCGTGGAGCGGATTGCCGTGCTCGTCAGCTCGTCGGAGCCGCCGTTCGAGGAAACGCTGGCCGGCTTCCGGACCTCCCTGGAAAAACAGGGCCTGTCCGTCGAGCTGGAAATTCATCGCCTTTCCCGCGATCCAACGCAGACCGCGGCGGCAATCGCGGGGATCGGAAAAAACGGCGCCCGGCTGATCTTCGCCATGGGTTCCCTGGGAACGGATGCCGCCGTTCGAAGCATCACCCACATCCCCCTTGTTTCCTGCCTTATCCTGCGAACGGACCGGCTTGCCTCGACACCGAACGCAACCGGCGTAGGCCTTGAATTTCCGCTGAAGGTGCAATTCGAACGGCTGAAAGCGATTCTGCCCCAGGTTAAAACCATCGGCGTCATTTACAACCCCGAAGAGAACGGGGCTCGTGTCGAGGAGGCCGCACGCATCGCGGAGCGCATGGGCCTCGAACTTGAAGCGATTGAAGTGGATTCCCCGCGTGACATTCCTTCGGCGCTCACCGCCCTGTCAAAGCGGGTCGATGCGCTCTGGGGTCTTGCGGACACGATGACGCTTTCCCCCCAGCTTGCGAAGTATATCCTGCTCTTTGCCTTTCGGAACAGCATCCCTTTTGTCGGCCCCTCCGAAGCGTGGACCAAGGCGGGGGCGCTCTATTCCCTGGACTGGGATTATCAGGATCTGGGAGCGCAATGCGGCGAGATGGCGGCCCGCATTCTCCGCGGAGCGCCTATTTCATCTATCCCTCCGGCCTCGCCGAGAAAGGTATATTATTCCCTGAACCTGAAGACTTCGCAGCAGATCAAGGTCGATATTCCGGAAGATGCCGTGAAAAAAGCGAGGAGGATATACTAGGAAATCCATGCAAACGCTCAAGCTCGACAAGCGGGTCAGCATTGCGGCCAAATTCAACATTCTTACGATCACGGTCATTCTCGCGACCGCCGTGGGCATCTGCCTGTTCATGATCCGGCTGGAGGAATCGGCGCATTACAACGCCCTGGTGAATCACGGAAAAACGATCGCCGATACGACGGCCAAAAACTGCGAGCTCGGCATGTACACGGAAAACAGCGAAACGCTGTTCCCGGTCCTGGACGGCTTGTCAACGGACGCCGAGCTCGCCTATGTGTCCGTGCTGAACCGGAAGGGACTCCCGCTCGCGGCGCGGGTTTTCAAGGGCTCGGGCAATCAGTTGGAGCGACCCGTCCTTATCAGCGACGGGGAAAACGAGGTTGTCTATCGCGAGTTGACCGAGAGCGGGAGCGGGCAGCGGTATATTGAAATACTTTACCCTGTCCGGGGAGCTTCCGCGAATGACATCAATGACGTCATTTTCAAGGATGATCAGGCCTTGCGCAAACCCGTAACCATCGGCTATCTGCGCCTGGGCCTGACCCAGGAAGGTCTGCGCAAACGCCTCCATGAGCTGATCCTCTCGGCCGTGCTGTTCACTTCACTCCTCGTGCTGATCGGTTCGGGATGCGCGATCCTCTGGTCGCGCCGCATCACCTCTCCGCTCAAACGGCTCATAGCCGCGACGCAGGACGTGGCGGAAGGTAAATTCGACTCGCCCGTGGACATCAAAACTACCGATGAACTCTCCGACCTCGCCCGCTCCTTCGACCATATGCGGGACCGCCTGAAGGCCTACCGGAGCGAAGTCGAGCAGCGCATCGCGAACGAGCAGCGACATCTCCATGAAAAGGAACAGCTCCTGATGGACCTGCATGACGGGATCGGCGGCATTACCACGAACATCTGCATCCTCGCGGAAATGGCCCAGAACGCCGGGGACCTGGAGAGCGTGAAACAGCCGCTCGCGACCATATCCCGTCTTTCCCGGGAAGGCATCTCCGAGATCCGCAGCTTCATGCAAAGCCTGGACAGCAAGGAATTGAGCTGGCAGACGCTGGCTGCGCAGCTCAGAATCCAGGGCACCACCATGGTCGAGCCGCACCAGATACGCTTCAGCGCCGAGACTGCCGTAGACGAGGCGCGCGACCAGCCCGGCAGCCTGCTCTGGGTGAACATATTCAGGATTTTCAAGGAAGCGCTGACCAATGTAATAAAGCATTCGCGGGCCCGTTCCGTCGCGGTCATGCTCAAGGCGACGGAAACGAATATTCTTCTGACGATCCGGGACGATGGAATCGGATGGCGCGACGAGGGACGCCCGGGAAGGGGCATCCCGAATATGAAAAGGCGGGCGCAGGAAGTAGGTGGAACAGCAACGATAACGGCATCGGAAAACGGAACGCTCATCAGTCTTGAAATCCCGCTCCCCTTTACCTATCCCCCGTCATGCGGGGAGCGCTGATTGAACGGAACTCGCGCGGCGTCAGCTCATTTCCCAAAGGGGCAGACCGGATACCGGCATTCCTTGCAATGAAGACAAAGCCCGCCGTGGCCCAGCTCGGCCAGCTCTTTTCTCCCGATTTTTTCTCCGATCAAGATCCGGGGAAGGAGCAGGTCCAGGATCGTGATGGAATGATACATGCCGCAGGCGGGGATGCCGAGGATGGGGATCAGTTCGGAGTTCTGAGTTCGGTGTTCGGAGTCTCGTATTTCGGGCTTCGGGTGTTCTTCACTCTTCACTCCGACCTCCCCGCTCCGAGCTTTATTAACATACCCCGCCAGGAACATCGCGCCCGGCAGGACCGGAGATCCGTAGACGACGTCCCTCGCCCCGATATTGCGTATCGCAAATCTCGTTACGTCATCAGGGTCCACCGACATGCCGCCGGTGGTTATAAGGAGGTCGGCGCCCGCATCCAGGAGTTCCCGCAGGCGCTGCTCGATAACAGCAGTTTCATCGGGGGCGTAATAAACGCCCACAATCCGTCCGCCCAGGGCTTCGATCTTCTTCGAAATAACGGGAGCAAAGGCGTCTTTGATCCTGCCGTGATAGACTTCATTCCCCGTTATCACGACTCCCGCATTCGGTTTGCGCATTTCCTTCACTTCAATGACCGCATTGCCGTCCCGCTTCGCCGTTTCGCACAAAGCAACCGCCTCGTCAACCACCGCCCTCTTTACCGCAAGCGGTATCGCCCTCGTCCCGGCGACCACCCTTCCCTGTCTGACGAGCGTATTCGTGTGCCGCGTTGCGCACATCACATCGCCCAGCAGGTTCAGCGAAAGCAATGCATCACGGTTGATTTTGAGGAGTCCGTCATGGTCCGCAACGATGGATATCTTTCCTTCTTTCGGCTCTCCTTCCACCCGAACGCCTTTTCCCATGAGAGCCGCGGCCAGCGCGTGAGCTGCTTCGTCCTCATGCATCTCATCTGGCGACAGGGAAAGCACGAACAGGTGTTCCTTCCCGAGCCGTTTCAGATGCGTTACATCCTCGACGCGGACAACATGCCCTTTTTTGAAAGCCCTGCCTTTGAATTCGTCTTTGCGGATCTCGGTGATGTCGTGGGCCAGCACCATGCCTACAGCGTCGGCGACAGGCACTGTTTTTCCCGAGGAAGTCCGGTATTCCCCGCTGCTCTGTTGATTACACATGATGTCAATACGCTCCTTGCTCAAGGTGGGGACAATTGAAATGACGAGATGCAACGAAATACGGTCTTCATAGTAACATAAGAACACAGGCAATTCAAAAAAATTCCATGAAAATTCTTGCCGGCTTGGCGGGCATTCCGGCTTGACAGACAGCCTGATTTGACATACTCTTTACGAAACAGCGGCGACGTAGCATTCCTGCTCATCAGCTGGGAACACCTTTCTCAAAGGAGAATACCATGCGTTCATTGTGGCTTTATGGAGTTCTGATCCTGGCCTGCTTATCCGGCCCGGCCTTTGCCGGAGAAACCCGGCACATCGACCTGAACGACGGCAGCACCATAACCGGCGAGGTCCTATCGCTGAACAATGGAATCTACACGATCAAATCGCCGAGTCTCGGCACGATGAAAATCGAGGAGTCCAGGATAAGAGCCATCAGGTCCGGATCCGCCTCACCCGCGGCAGCCGGAGCAGGCGCATCCCCGGAAGACAGGGCTGCTTTGCAGGAAAAAATGCTGCGGGACAAGGATGTCCTGAACATGATCCAGTCCCTTCAAAACGACCCCGATTTCCAGAAAATCATGGAGAACCCGGAAATCATGAAAGCCGTGCAAGCCGGCGATATCGCCACCCTCCAGGCCAATCCCGAATTCATGAAGCTCCTGAACAACGCCACGGTCAGGGACATCCAGAAAAAAGTGCAATAACCCCCCGGAATGAGCCGCTGGATAACAATAGCTGTTGACATCATTTCCCGTTCCGGATAGTATCACCCAAAATTCCGGGGGTGCACGGCATGTCCATAACCTACAAGGACGCAGGCGTCGACATCGACGCCGGGGAGCTCTTCGTCGAGAAGATCAAACCCTTTGTTAAATCCACGTTTCGGCCCGAAGTGATGACCCATATCGGCGGTTTCGGAGGGCTCTTCGCGCTCAGGAAATACAGGGCGCCGGTCCTCGTATCGGGCACCGACGGCGTGGGAACGAAGCTCAAGATCGCCTTTCTGACGAAGAAACACGACACCGTGGGCATCGACCTGGTGGCCATGTGCGTGAACGACATCATCGTCCAGGGCGCCGAACCGCTCTTTTTCCTCGACTATTTCGCCACCGGCAAACTCAAACCCCAGGAGCACTCGGACATCGTCAAAGGCATCGCCGCGGGCTGCAAACAGGCGGGCTGCGCTCTCATCGGCGGAGAAACAGCCGAGATGCCGTCGTTCTACGGAGAAGATGAGTACGATCTTGCCGGGTTTGCCGTGGGAGCGGTGGAGAAGAAGAAAATCGTGAGCGGCGCGAAGATCAAACCGGGCGACCGGCTTATCGGACTGGCGTCCTCGGGCCTTCACAGCAACGGGTTTTCCCTGGTCCGCAAGGTCCTGTTCGAGAAATCGGGATACGGCGTGGATGACCTTTTAACGGAATTGGGCCAGAAACCGCTCGGCGAGGTTCTGCTCACACCCACGAGAATTTATGCGAAAACCGTCCTGACGCTGCTCAAAGAGTTCGACATCCGCGGCATGGCGCATATCACCGGGGGCGGAATAACCGAAAATACGCCGCGCATGCTGCCGAAAGGCGCGCAGGCCCTGATCCGGAAAGGGACCTGGGACATCCACCCCATCTTCAGCCTGATCAGGAAAAAAGCCCAGGTGGACGACGACGAGATGTATCGCGATTTCAATATGGGCCTCGGGATGATCCTTGCTGTTCCAAAAAAACAGGCCGAAGCGGTCCTCAGGAAGGCTGCGAAACTCGGAGAGAAGGCTTACCTTATCGGCGAAATCGTGAAGGGAAGGCAGGTTGTGAAGTACGAGGAACAATAAGGTTTGCGTTCACTCGTCATCGTGCCGGCCTTTTGCAAGGAGACCGTTTGAAAAAAACAAGACTCGCCGTACTCGTCTCGGGCCGCGGCTCCAATCTCCAGGCCATCATCGATACTATTGAGAGCGGCGACTTATCCGCCGAACTCGCCGTGGTGATCAGCGATCAGGCCGGCGCCTATGCCCTGGAACGCGCCGAAAAACACGGTATCGCGGCAATGCACGTGAGCGCAAAGGGATATAAAGGGCGGCGGGACGAATATGACGCTTTGCTGGCTGAGAAACTCCGGGGGGAAAACGTCGAGCTGGTCTGTCTGGCCGGTTTCATGCGCATCATCACGCCGACGCTGATCAGGGCTTTCCCCAATCGCATCCTGAACATCCACCCTTCACTGCTGCCGGCTTTTCCCGGGCTTCATGTGCAAAAAGCCGCGTTGGAGCACGGCGTCAAGTTCTCCGGCTGCACCGTTCACTTTGTGGACGAAGGCATGGATACCGGCCCGATCATCATCCAGGCCGTGGTTCCGATCCTGGACAGGGACACGGAGGATACGCTCTCGACCCGCATCCTCAAGCAGGAGCATGTGATCTACTCCCGTGCCATCCAGCTCTTTGCCGAGGGCAGGCTCGTTGTCCAGGGAAGGCGGGTCGTCGTTTCCGATGGTAAAACTTCAACAACCGAATTCCTCATGAATCCATAACCCAGACGGTCCGCCGTCATTCATCTCACCCGTCCCGTTCCGGTGCTACAGGACGATCATTTCTCTCTGGACTACGGGCAGGCTGATTCTGAACGTCGCCCCCCCGCTGATGTTCCGCGTGATCCCGATGGTTCCCGAGTGATTTTCGATCAGCCGCTTCGATATGGCCAGCCCCATCCCGGTCCCTTTCGCTTTCGTGGTAAAAAAGGGCTGAAAGATTTTTTCCATAACCGCCGCATCGATTTCCTTGCCCGTATTGGCTATTTCGACCATGACCGCCTTGGCCGGAACATCGTACCAGGCCTTCATCCTCAGGGTGCCGCCTTCCGGCATCGCATCAACGGCGTTCATGATAAGGTTCATGAAAACCTGTTTCAGCTGCATCGTGTCCGCCGTGATGGTGGGGAGCCCTTCATCCAGCTGTTTCACGACTTCAATCGCCCGCGACGAATCCGCGGCGCGGGAAGGATTTTGCAAAACCAGGTTTGCAACAACGTTCAGCACTTCGTTCACGTCGGTGTCCTGAAAATGAGGCCGTGACGGCTTGGCGAAGTTCAGGAGGTCCCGGATCAGCACCTCGATTCGCTTGATCTCACCGATGACGAGCTTGAGCACTCCCCGGTCCTCCTCGGGCAGGTAAGCCGCTCCGGAAAGAATTTCTATGGACGCTTTGATGCCCGCAAGAGGGTTCTTTATTTCATGCGCCAGGCCTGTTGCCAGCTCTCCCGCGCACTTGAGCTGTTCCGTCCGCTGCAGCGTTTCCTCCGTTTTTTTCCGCTCCGTGATATCGCGGTCGATGGCGAGTATGTACCGGTGGCCGCCGAATTCAAGCAGGCCCGCGCTCACGTCCACGGGGAACGGGGTCCCGTCTTTTCTGACGTGATTGATCTGCATTTTGATCCACTCGCCGCTGAATATGCGCCGGATGCGGTCCGGGACCACGGCTGCGGCGTCGGGCGCATCGAGGTCGCGGATATTCATGGTCAGCAGTTCTTCCCTGCTGTAGCCGTGCATGGCTACGGCCGCCTGATTTGCCGCGACGATGGCGCCTGTTTGCCCGCCTTCTCCGTCGAGGATAAAAATGGCGTCGCCCGCGCTTTCGAACAACAGCCGGTACCGCGTTTCGCTTTCCTCGATTGTTCGCAGATGATCTTTCAGGGAATCGGCCATGGCGTTGAACCCGATCGCCAGTTCTCCGAATTCATCCCGGAGTCCTTCGATCCGGTGGTCGAGATCCCCGGACTTCAGTTTTCTCGTGGCATCGAGCAGCGCCTGCACCGGCCTCGATACACCCTTGATCACCATGAACGACATGATTGCGATCAGCAGCGGGCCCGCGGCAATCACCAGGATCAGGATGATTCGCATCCGGTGCGCTTCCTTCAAGGCCGTGGCCGTCCGGCCGGCCAGTTTCTTCGTGGTCACGGCGATCATCGTATTTACCTTGCTGATGAGCGAATCACCGATAATATGGGCTTTTTCAATCTGCGCCCTCAACTCGGCGCGATTATTTTTGAGGGTCAACCCCCGGGTCGCGGCCTGGTTGTACTGATCGATCTGATTCTGCAAGTCGCGGAGCCGCTGCTGTACGGCTTCTTGATGATGGCAGGTAAAGCAGATATTGATCGAAGTTTCCAACTCGCTAACATGATTCTCGACCGACTCGGCGCTTTCCCCATGCAGCGTCCCCTGAGAATAGAGATCGGTCTCCACCTGCCTGATGTTGAGCAAGAGGCTCTCCCGCATGATTTCCACATTATGGAACATGATAATCTCATCGAACGATGAAGTATTGTTGTCGATCGACCTGATGAGATAACCTCCGCCGAACAGAAACAGGAGAAAGACCGCGCTCATCGCTATGACGATTTTTTTCTTCAACGGGAGAGACTCCTATCCGGATATCCCGAAGCAGGGAAAGGAGGGAGCGTCGGCATTGCAGTAGTGCTCGCAAACAATGAATTACCAGGCAATGATCTATTCACGGTTCTCCGACAACGACAGGGCGTAAATTTTTCTCTGGGCGCGACAGGATAGGAATTATTCTCAGTTGTAGGTTTGCGGATTTGATTGATTATTGTACCGTGCCGAAGCGAAGCTGTCAATGTCCAAAAACAGGGCAGGGTCCCTTTCCCGAAAGAAGCCGTGCTGATATTTGCCGGCCTGCTGATACTACAGCGATACTTGTTCGTCATTCCCGATGGTTCCTAAAGCCTGCCCCGGTACCCTTGAAGCCGGGAGAAATCCAGGTTTTCCAGGATGATGATAAAACCAAAATTGACAAATGACGTCTTTATATGATAGATATGCACATCAGAAGTTTGACAATACGTGGCACACACAAAGGAGGTAATTATGAAGCAAAGAATCAAGTTGCTGGCAGTGGCAGCGGTTGTTATGCTGCTGGTTTTTTCATTTTCAGGCTGCTTTCCGCATCATCCCGGCCCTCATGTGCCTCCGCACCGGGGAATCCCTCATCCGTAGACTCATGAAGCGCCCGGCAGGTAATAACGCAAAAGCCTTGCACGGGTTTCCGTGCAAGGCTTTGCTGTTGTAGTAGCGGAAGAGTTACTTGTGAGAACGCATGATCGTTAACGTGATATTCTCAGCCTGCCGGCTTGGTATACTCAGAACTTACCGTACAGCTTATCGCCATGCTCCACGATAATGGTTTTTACGACTTCGACTTTTTTGTTTCCCTTTGCGTCTTCAAGTCTGAGGATCAACACGCCGGCATGTGATCGGCCCGATTTGAATACAAGCTCAGCGACTACGATGCATCTCATTATCCCACGCTCACGTCATATACACGTTCTTCACTCACAAGCTCAGATGCATATAACAGAACCGCGTAAATATCCTCCCGTTCCAGTTCAGGATAATCCTCCAACAGTTGTCCGGCGGTTACCCCTCCGGCGAGCGCCTTTAAAACCTGCCCTACGGTTATCCGCAATCCCCGGATCGTCGGTTTCCCGACCATGACCTTCGGATCGACGGTGATGCGCTTCAGAAGATCCTTATTTTCCCGTTTCGGCATACTCTATTCTGACTCAGCAACAAATCACAGCATCTTGAGCAACTCTTCTTTGCTGATATTATTCCAGAGACCAACTTTAGTGATAATGTCGTTCAGCGTACCTTTGGCGATGGTCGTATGCTCCGGGACAGTGATATTGTGCTCTCCAACAGTAGTAGCCTTGCGAAGTCGCATATGGCTGCCCTTCTGCCTAACGACCTCATAACCGAGTTTCCGCAGGACTCGGACCAGGTCCTGGCCGCTGATCTGCGGCAGCTTAGGCGACACCCGTGAGCTCCATTTCCGACATTACGAGGATTTCGACCGTCTTCCCTTTTTGAAGTTCCTCCTCGTAATGCAACGACACGGCCTCTTTAATGTTCTTCAACAATTCGTCGTATGTCGCACCCTGAGTGAAAATGTCCTCATCGGTTCCCCTCGCACACCAGAACTCGTTGTCAAAGTATGTATCCATTTTTACCAGCATGCCGATTACCTCCTGATGACTGATTCTACCTGAATCCCCCAATGAAATCAATCGTTCGAATCGGATTATCGGATTTGACTAACTCTTTTTCCGTTTTCCTCGTACACGTGCTTCCGGCGCAGGCATCAGGCTTGTATACTTATGGTACAGCTCGAAAAAAACGCTGCCCGTTTGGCATCCGATTTTACAGGGGGAGGTTTGAAACCGGCCCCTGTTTAAGCATTGCGCTCGAACAGCTGCGGCACTCTCGCTCTCAGCCGTCTGTCGGAATTCCCGACATACTGAATTTTCATTAAGCTCACC
>Ga0184616_10000178_pt1 | contig 11913 bp, 10 predicted proteins | sample PLM4_90_coex_FD_133145 | JGI IMG/M metagenome (GOLD analysis project Ga0184616, IMG submission 133145) | Groundwater sediment microbial communities from an aquifer in East River, Colorado, USA - PLM4_90_coex | ecosystem: Environmental > Terrestrial > Soil > Riparian zone | place: USA: East...
ACGCGTGTCTTTATTATTAATCCCCCTCCATCCCCCTTTACGAAAGGGGGATTTCTTTTTTCCTCCCTTTGATAAAGGGAGGTGGGAGGGATGATGAGAGTACGGATGAGAGATTTCCTCAAAAAACTGCTCCATATCGAAGATACCCCCGAACGGACTGCCTTGGCCTTTTCCGTTGGCATCTTCCTGGGGTTTTCGCCCTTCTTAGGCCTTCACACCCTGGGGGGTTTGGCCATCGCCTTCTTATTCAGACTGAACAGAGTGGCCATCCTCTTGGGGGTCTGGTCAAATACTCCTTGGTGGATCGTGCCCTATTATACGATTGCCACATGGCTTGGGATGCGGGTGATGAGGTTTCGGATCGATTGGAGAGCCCTTCAGGAGATCTTCCAGTTGGGAAAGGATCAAGGGTTCATCAGTTCTGGCTTTTGGAGTCACATTGCCTCTCAATGGGGCCTTCTTCTCTCTTTTATCATTGGATCTCTGATTCTGTCTGTCCTTCTGAGTTTAGCCGCCTATCCTCTCTCCCTCAGAGGGATAAGATTCTATCGTTCCCGTAGAGAAAAAACGTGTCCGTGACCGTGGTCCGTGTCCGTGCCTTTCCCCTCTAACCTCGGGCGAAGCGATCCTCAATCCGTCTTTAGATGATTATACTTTTGTGATAACTGCCTTGACACCGATGCCCCTTTAATTCAAAAATAGAGTGATATGGCAAAAGGGACGGGGAAAATCCCTTCTTTTCAATCCTGGCTCGAATCCGAATCATGGAGAGGGTGGAAGTCTATCGGATTGACCGGGCTCAAAGGCTCTTCCAAAGCCTACATCCTATCTCATTGGCGAGAAAGGGTGAGAGGGCCCCTTTTGGTCATTGTCCCACGACTTCAAGATGCCGAATTCCTTCTTGAAGATCTCCGTTTTTTTCAGAGCGTAAAGGATGCCCAATCCTATCTCTTCCCTCCCTGGGAAACCCTTCCCTACGATGATATACCTCCCCATCCAGAAATCGTGAGGGAAAGGGTGAAATGCCTTTTCTCTCTCATGAGAGGTGAGGAGGCCGTTGTCATCTCTCCAGTGAAAGCCTTGATACAGAAGGTTCTTCCCCCAACCGATTTAAAGAAATTGACCCTTCCTTTCTCCGTAGGCGAAGAAGTAGACCGTGACCGCCTGGTGCATTTTCTTAATGAAAGTGGATATACCCCGGTAAGAATTGTGGAGGAAAGAGGAGATTTCAGCCTCCGGGGAGCGATCATCGACATCTACACCCCACTCTATGAAGAACCTCTGCGACTCGAATTCGATGGAGATCGACTGGAGTCTATCCGCCGATTTGAAACAGAAAGTCAGCGATCCCTGGCGCAGAGTTTGATGGATGAAGCCATCCTTCTTCCAGCGAGGGATATTTCAAAGGACTCCCCTGATCGACCTTTGGCCACCCTTTTTGACTATCTTCAGAAGGATCGGTTGGTCTTCGTTGAGGAAGGAGAAGAGGTGGAGAGGGAGAAAGAGGCCTTCTTCGACCTGATCGGAGAGCATTATGAAAAGGCCCTTTCGAAAAAGGAATCTGTGCCTCCACCTGAGTCCAATTATCTCCGTCGGGAGGATCTCCCCGTCCATCTCGATCAGTTTCAAACCATCTTTCTCCAGGAAGGCCCCATTGCCCCTCCTCAATGCCAGCAGCTTTCCTCTTTTGAGATGGAGTCGAATGAGAATCTTCAGAGGGAGATAAAGACCAGTCTCTCTAACGCCGCCGATCTTTCGGAGAGTTCTCCTTTCTCTATCCTTCTTAGAAACCTGAAGGACTGGCAGAGAAAGGGGATGAGGATCGTCATTGTCTCTCATACCACGGGGCAGGCTGAAAGGTTGAGGGATCTTCTCTCCAATTATGAGATGGAATCCCATCTCGAGAGAGTGAAGTCATTCAGGGAGGCCGTCGATCAACCCGAAAGGGAGATCACTCTCCTCATCGGACCTCTCTCCTCAGGGTTTCAAAATCCCCAGGACGGCTGGGTGCTTCTTACCGAAGAGGAGATCTTCGGTGAGAGAAAGAGGCTTCGTGAAGGAAGGGTTAAGAAGGCTTCTCCCCCTATTTCCTTCAGCGAACTTCGAGAGGATGATTTGATCGTTCATATAGACTATGGAGTGGGTCTCTACAGAGGTCTCAAACATTTGAGAATCGGAGGGGTATCGAACGACTATCTGCTCTTGGAGTATCAGGATGGGGATAAGCTTTATGTTCCGGTGGATCGACTCAATTTGATCCAACGCTATATCGGAGGAGATGGAAGGCGGCCCAAGTTAGATAAATTAGGGAGTACGTCCTGGCAGAGGGCAAAGAAAAGAGTGAAAGCGGCTGTGGCAGAGATGGTCAAGGAGATCCTTGACCTCTACGCTGCAAGAAAGGTCTTCAAAGGACATAGCTTTTCTCCTCTGGATCAGTTTTATAAGGAGTTCGAGGCTACGTTTGAATATGAGGAGACTTCGGATCAGACCAAGGCGATTGATGGGGTCATGAGAGATATGGGAGATCCGAAGCCCATGGACCGCCTGATCTGTGGAGATGTGGGCTATGGTAAGACAGAGATTGCTATTCGAGCGGCCTACCGTGCTGTCATGGATGGGAAACAGGTCACCATGCTCGTCCCTACCACGGTCCTGGCCCAGCAACATTATCAGACCTTCCGTGACCGATTCAAGAACTATCCGGTGGCGATCGAAATGTTGAGCCGTTTCAAAAGTCCCAGGGAGCAGAAGGAAATCTTACAGCGATTGGGAGAGGGGAAAGTGGATATTGTGATCGGGACACACCGTCTTCTCCAGAAGGACGTCATCCTTCGAGATTTGGGGCTTGTGGTGATTGATGAAGAGCATCGCTTTGGTGTCTCCCATAAGGAGAAGTTGAAACAGATGAGAAAATTAGTGGATGTGATCACCCTTACCGCTACCCCCATTCCGAGAACCCTCCAGATGGCCATCTCTGGCATCCGGGATCTCAGTCTCATTCAGACCCCTCCTGAGAATCGGCTCTCCATTCAGACCTTTGTGGCTCGCTATGATGATGAGGTGGTCCGGGAGGCGGTGGAGAAAGAGTTCCAACGGGGGGGTCAGGTCTTCTTCGTCCACCATCGAGTCCAGAACATTCATGCGATGGCCCACCATCTCAAGCAGCTCATCCCAGAGGCTTCTCTGGCGATTGCCCACGGCCAGATGCGAGAGAAGGAACTGGAGAAGGTGATGCTGCGGTTTGTCAGAAAGGAATATAACCTGCTTGTCTGCACCAGCATCATTGAATCGGGTCTTGACATCCCGGCGGCTAACACCATCCTGATCAATCATGCAGAGCAGTTCGGTCTGGCCGATCTCTATCAACTTCGGGGCCGAGTCGGAAGGGGAAGTCACCAGGCCTATGCCTACCTTCTCATTCCCGGAGACCTCGTTCTCTCCAAGGATGCGATGAGAAGGCTCAGGGCGATCCAGGAATTGAGCGAGCTGGGATCCGGGTTCAAACTGGCCATGCAAGATCTGGAGATCCGGGGAGCAGGAAATCTCCTTGGACCTTCTCAATCCGGACAGATCGCTGCCGTGGGATTTGAACTTTATACCCAGCTCATGGAGAAAGCTGTGAGAGAGTTGAGAGGTGAGGAAGTCGTCGAAGAGATCACCCCGGAGATCCACTTCCATCTTCCTGCTTTCGTTCCGGAGTCCTATGTGGAAGGCCCGGCCGAGCGGTTGAGTCTCTATCGAAGGCTTTCCTTCTGCCGTTCCGATGAGGAAGTCGATACCATCCGGGAGGAGATGGTCGACCGATTTGGGAAGATTCCCGAGGAGGTGGTTCATCTCCTCGAGGTGATCAAGGTGAAAATTCTCTTAACGCAATTGTCGATCAAAAAATTTGAGGAGACCCCTTCTCAAATCGTTCTCACTTTTGCTGAAACCACGCGGGTGCCTCCCCAGAGGGTGGTAGCGCTGGTCCATCGCGGGGAGGGGCGCTATCGGCTTACCCCAGACTCCAAGCTGGTCATGGAGGGAGGGCCTGAAGTGAAGAAGGACCCCTTTGGGGCGGCCAGAAAGCTATTGCAAGCACTGGCCTGATATGGTAGATTTCTGATGAATCCTTTCGAAAGAGATTATAAGAAGAGAAGAAAATGAAAAAAGATGCTCTCCTCACCCTCTTACTCATCCTCTTCTTTGCCCTTTGGGGATGTGGCGAATGGGGAGGGGGACTCCCGGATCATATTCTCGCTCAAGTTAATGATGAACAGATTACGGTCGATGAGTTTAACCGGGAAGTGAAGGAGTTGATCCTGGAGCCAGGAAAAGAGACAAAGGGGAGGAGTCTCGAGAATCTGAAACAGGCCTATCTGGATCAAGTGATCGAACGGAAGATCCTTGTCCAAGAAGCCCGGCAACTGGGGATTCGGGTATCTCAGGAGGAATTGAATCAGGCCATCTCAGAGATAAAAAAGGACTATCCGGGAGAAGGTTTTGGAGAGAAATTGGGTCTTAAAGGGGTGACCTTGGAGGAGTGGAAGGCCCGACTGGAAGAGAAATTATTGGCGGAGAAGATGATTCGAAATGCCCTCTATTACCGAGGGGAAATCGACGAGAAGGAGGTTCTCCGATACTATGAATCCTCCCCCTCTTCATTCCAAGTTCCCCAGAAGGTCAGGGCCAGACAGATCGTTGTGGCCAGCGAGGAAGAAGCCATCCAGATCTTGAATCAGCTGAAGAAGGGAGAGAATTTTGAGAAATTGGCGATGAAGAAATCCCTGGGGCCCGAAAAGGTCGAGGGTGGGGATTTGGGTTATTTCAGCCAAGGGGAGAGGCCATCCGAATTCGACCATGTCTTCACGATGGAGGTGGGAACGATCAGCGAGGTGATTAAAAGCCCTTATGGGTATCACGTCTTTAAATTGGAGGAAAAGATCGAACCCAGACAGATTCCGTTTGAAGAAGCAAAGTCAGGAATTTTCCAGGAACTCCGCCAGAAGAAAGGGGAGGAGGAATATCAGCGCTGGCTCAAAGGGCTCAAAGGAAAGGCGAAGGTGAAGATCAACCGAAAGTGGCTGAGGTCATAAGAGGAGAACCGTGAAGAGAAAGAGGCTTCTTTTTACAGCGGGATTCATCCTTCTTCTTTTATTCGGAGGGATCTCTTCCAGCAAAGCCGTGGTCGATCGTGTCGTCGCCGTGGTCAATCAGGAAATCATTATGTTCTCCGAGGTCGAGAAGTGGAGTCGTTCCTTCCAAGAGGAGATCCAGTCCGAGGATCGTTTGGAGAGGCGGGAACGAATTCAAGAGGTTTTTCGGAAGGTATTGGAGAAGCTCATTGAGGAGAAGCTGATTGATCAGGAGGCAAAGAAGTTTGGGATCAAAGTGACCAGTAAAGAGATAGAGGGGTCCATCGAGGAGCTGAGGCGCCAAAATGCTGTCGATCAGGAAAATTTTGAGAAACTCTTGGCTGCCGAGGGGCTGACCTTAGAAACCTTAAAGAAGAAGATTGAAAAGAGGATCCTTCGGACGAAGTTAATCCAAGGTGAGGTGAAGGTGGAGTCGAAGGTTGAAGAAAAAGAGTTAAGGGATTTCTATCGGAAGAATATGGATGGGTATCGAATTGATGAATCCTATCGAACCAGCCACATCCTATTCCTTATCCCAAAAGAGGCGACGCTGGAGCAGATTCGAGAAATTCGAAAGAAATGCCAGAGGGTCTTGGAAAAGATCAGGGGAGGAGAGGATTTCGGGGAGATGGCCTTCCTCTCCTCCGAGGATACGGTGAGTCGAAAGGATCGAGGGGACTTGGGTTATTTCAAAAGAGGAGAGCTCCTCCCTGCCCTCGAGAGGGAAGCCATCCGGCTCCGGGTGGGAGAGGTGAGTGGAGTCATTCGAACAGAATTTGGCTTTCATCTGATTAAACTTCTTGATCGAAAAGGCGGAGAACCTCCTCCTTTTGAGGAGATCAAGGAAAAGGTTCAGGCGGATTATTATGATAAGGAGATGGAGAAGGCTTTCCAACAATTTCTCAGCAAACTGAAGGGAAAGTCCATCATCGAGATCAACCTCTAATTAGAAATCCCAAATTCCAAATAGCCTTCATGCTCCAAACAATCTATGTCAAATCCTAATTGAATTCCAAAATGCAAAATTCACATAACCAATACCCCATCTCCCCATCCCCCCACCCCCCCACCAACAGATCTCTTCCCATCATCGGAATCACAATGGGTGATCCTACCGGCATCGGACCTGAGATCATCGTTAAAGCCCTCTCCACCAAAGAATTGTATCAAGTGTGCCGGCCCATCGTTTTCGGTGATCGAGAAGTACTTTTAAAGGCTGCTGAAATGCAAAGCCTTTCCATCGTAGTCGTCCTCCTCGAGAAGATTCCGGAGGATGGGTACCTTCCCGGAAGAATCTTTCTCTACTCCTTAAGCCAATTAGACCCAGCCTTCCTCCGCTTTGGGCAACCCGACAGGGAGTGCGGGTTGGCAATGGTGAGATATATTGAAGAGGCAGTCAAATGGGTGAGGAGCGGCCAGGTCGATGCCATTACCACATGCCCCATCAACAAGAAGGCCATCAATGAAGCCGGTCATCCTTTCTCAGGCCATACAGAACTTTTAGCCCATTTGGTTCAAGCTCCCTCCGTCGCCATGATGTTTGTGGGATCTCAATGGAAGGTTGTTCTTGTGACGACTCATCTCCCCATTAAAGAGGTTTCAAAATGGATAACAAGGGATCGGGTCCTTTCCACGTTTCGATTGACGGATGAGGGATTGAAGAATTATTTCGAAATCACTCATCCAAAAATCGCTGTCCTCGGTCTCAATCCCCATTGCGGGGAGGAGGGACTCTTGGGAGACGAGGAGAGATTGGAGATTGTCCCAGCCATTATGGAGGCGAGGTTCCAGGGGTTGGAGGTCGAAGGGCCTTTTCCCGCGGACTCTTTTTTTAACCCTTCAAGCCCTAACCCCTTTGATGCGGTGGTTTCAATGTACCATGATCAGGGTCTCATCCCTATGAAGGTGTCCGATTTCAGGGAAGCCATCAATCTTACCTTAGGATTGCCCTTGATCCGAACCTCGGTTGGTCATGGGACAGCCTACGACATTGCCGGGAAAGGATTGGCCGATCCAACCAATCTTATTAAAGCAGTTCAATTAGCCTCTAAATTATCAAAACTAAAAAGAAATTATTAATTCAATGATTTTAGAAAAAGATGTTGACAAAAAAACTGTTTTGGGCTAAAAAACTAATTTGTGAAAATTATCTTTTGAATTCGTCAATACCATCACAGCACTTCGATCCATGCTTTCCAAAAGGAGAATAAGATGAGAGACGTAGTCATTGTCAGTGCGGTGAGGACAGCCGTAGGAACCTTTGGAGCCTCTCTGAAGGATGTTCAAGTGGTGAAATTAGGCGCCATTGCCATCAAGGAGGTATTGAGAAAGGCGAGGCTTAAGCCTGTCACAAAGAAAGAGTTGCTGGAAGTAGCTCCGGATATGTTTAAATGGGCGGGGGTGACAGATCTCGAGAAGCCTTATTATCATTGGGATGATAAATCGGAAGAGGTTCAGGTCGATGAAGTAATTATGGGCAACGTCCTTATCGCTGGGCAGGGACAGAACCCCGCACGGCAGGCGATGATTTATGCAGGGGTTCCGAAGGAGACCAATGCCTTTACGATCAACAAGGTCTGTGCCTCAGGTCTGAAAGCGATTGCATTGGGTGCTCAATCCATTCAATTAGGTGAGGCAGATGTCGTGGTGGCAGGCGGAATGGAGAATATGAGTCAGGTTCCTTATGCCTTTCCTCAGGGCCGCTGGGGTGCAAGGATGTTTAACCAGGAGATGGTCGATCTGATGGTTTTCGATGGACTCTTCGAGATCTTTTATGGATATCATATGGGGCTCACGGCGGAGAACATCGCTGAGAAGTTTGGAATTTCAAGGAAGGAGCAGGATGAATTCGGACTGCTTAGCCATCAGAGGGCGAGGGCTGCTATCAAGAACGGAACTTTTAAAGAGGAGATCGTCCCGGTCATCATCCCGCAAAAGAAGGGAGACCCGATCACCTTCGATACGGATGAGAGGCCGATGGATACTTCCTTAGAGAAGATGGCCAAACTGCCCACTGCCTTTAAGCCAGGGGGAACGGTTACGGCAGGAAATGCCTCTGGGATCAACGATGCTGCCGCTGCTGTCCTCTTGATGTCGAGAGAGAAGGCAAAGGCATTGAAACTGGAGCCTCTGGGAACGATTCGTTCCTATGCCTCAGGAGGAGTGGATCCGGCCTATATGGGTCTCGGTCCTATTCCTGCAGTGAGAAAAACTTTGAAAAAGGCGAATGTCTCTCTGAATGACATTGGGCTGATCGAACTGAATGAGGCTTTTGCCTCGCAATCGATCGCGTGTATCCGAGAGCTCAAGTTCGATCTCGAAAAAACGAATGTCAACGGAAGCGGGATCTCTCTCGGCCATCCCATTGGATGCAGCGGGGCGCGGTTGATCGTCACGCTCCTCCACGAAATGAAACGAAGGAAGGTCAATCTCGGTCTTGCCACCCTCTGCATTGGTGGAGGCCAGGGCATGGCCATGGTCATAGAAAAGAGTTAAGAGTTCAGAGTAGAGGCAATTCATGAATTGCCCCTACAGAGTTTCAAGATCGGAGGGGAGATGGAATACAGGAATATTCTGGTATCCTTTGAAGGTGAAATCGGGATCCTCACCATCAATCGGCCCAAGGCTCTCAATGCCCTGAACATCGAGACCCTTGAGGATATCCAGATGGGCCTCCAGGAGGCTAAAAAGAATGCCGCGATGAAGGTTCTTATTGTGACGGGAGCGGGAGAAAAGGCCTTTGTCGCTGGAGCGGATATCACGGAGATGAAAGGAATGAGTTCCCTCGAGGCCCTCAACTTTTCAAGAATGGGCCATCTCACATTAAAGATGATCCAGGACCTGGATCGACCGGTCATTGCAGCGGTCAACGGTTTCGCCCTGGGAGGGGGGACGGAAATCGCCGTGGCTTGTGACTTCATCTATGCCTCTGAAAATGCAAGGTTCGGTCTTCCAGAAGTGACCCTTGGTATCTTCCCTGGTTTCGGAGGAACTCAGAGACTCCCCCGTCTGATCGGAAAAGGGAAAGCGAAGGAGCTCATTTTTTCCGGAAAGATGATCAGCGCCCAGGAAGCCTATCAGATGGGAATTGTGAATCGAGTTGTTCCCCAGGCTTCCCTGATGGAGGAGACGAAGAAAGGTGCTACCCAGATTGCTGGGAATGGAACCGTTGGCGTGAGGCTGGCCAAGATGGTGATCGATGCGGGTTTCAATATGGATCTCACAGAGGCCTGTGCTTTAGAGTCCTATGCCTTCGGAATCGGTTTCACTACCGAAGATCAGAAAGAAGGCATGACAGCCTTCGTCGAAAAGAGAAAACCCAATTTCAAAGGGAGATAAGGAGGAGAAGGTGAAGATCGTAGTCTGTATCAAACAGGTGCCGGACACCACGGACGTGAAGATCAACCCTGAGACGAATACCTTGGTTCGCGAGGGCGTAGCGAGTATTACCAATCCCTTCGATGAGTACGCTGTAGAAGAAGCGCTTCGCATCAAAGAGAAACTTGGGGGAGAAGTCCATGTGATCAGCATGGGCCCTCCTCAGGCCATGGAGATATTGAAGAATGCTCTGGCCGTGGGTGCCGATAAGGTTTATCTGGTCTCAGACAGAGCTTTTGCAGGAGCAGACACCCTGGCCACGGCTTACACGCTGGCCAAGACGATCCAGACGATCGGTGATGTGGACTTGGTCATCTGTGGAAAACAAGCCATCGATGGAGACACGGCTCAGGTAGGGCCCGGGGTTGCCACACGTCTGGGATTGCCCCAATTGACCTATGTGTCTAAGGTAAAGGAGATCAACCTCGAGAAGAAGAAGATTATCGTGGAACGGCTGCTTGAAAATGGAAGGGAGGTCGTGGAATCTTCGCTTCCCGCTTTGATGACCGTCGTCAAAGACATCAATGAACCGAGGCTTCCTTCTCTTTTAGGGATCAAGAAAGCGGCCAAGACTCAGATCCCCACCCTGACCGCAAAGGACATCGGCGCGGATGAAAACCGACTGGGATTAAAAGGATCCCCTACCTGGGTGATGAAGATCTTCTCACCAGAGGCACGGGGGGGAGGGGGCGAAATTTTGAAAGGAGAGTTAACAGAGGTGGTTCCCCTTCTGGTGAAAAAATTGATGGATACAAAGTTGATCAAATAGATTCCACCCCCCCCTTTCCCCCCTTTGTTAAAGTCGGTACGACTCGAAACCGAGGGGGGTTGGGAGGATTGAGAGGAGAAGCCAATGGCCAAACTATTGATCGATAGGGATGCCTGTACGGGATGTGAGTCCTGTGTTCCCGCCTGTCCCTTTGGAGCCTTAAGCATGAAAGAAGAGATTGCGGTGGTCGATGAAAAATGCACCTTCTGCGGGGCTTGTGTGGATGTCTGTCCGGTGAGTGCGATCACCCTTGAAAAAGAAGAGAAGGCTGTCACGATTGATATCGCCGCTTATAAAGATGTATGGATTTTTATAGAGCATGAATCTGGTAAAGTCTCAAACGTCTCCTTTGAACTCTTGGGAGAGGGAAGGAAGTTGGCCAATGTAATAGGGTGTAAGTTATGCGGAATACTTTTTGGGGATAAGGAGGCGGTCGATAAATTTGCCAAAGAAGCCATAGCCTATGGAGCTGAAAAAGTCTATACCATGGAGAGCCCTGTGCTCAAGCAGTATCGAACCGATTCCTATGCGAAGGCTGCAGTGGATCTCATCCGGAAATACAAACCTGAGATCGTTCTCTTCGGAGCCACCACACAGGGTCGGGATTTCGCAGGAACCGTTGCCACGACCTTAGAGGCAGGACTCACCGCAGACTGTACAGGGTTGGACATCGATCCCGAAACGAAATACCTTCGACAAACCCGACCCGCCTTCGGTGGAAATATCATGGCCACGATTCTCGACTATCCCAATTACCGACCACAGATGTCAACGGTCCGGCCCAAAGTCTTTGCCATGCCTCCAAGGGATGATTCGAGAAAGGGAGAGGTCATTCGAGAGACCCTGCAGATGGTAGAGGATCAGATCAGGACAAAGGTTCTGGAGTTCATCAAAGGGACGGAGACGGTCAATCTGGTCGATGCAGAAATTATTGTCTCGGGTGGAAGAGGCGTCGGGGGCCCTGAGGGTTTTAAACCGATCCGCGAACTCGCTGGGGTCTTAGGTGCCGCGGTAGGCTCCTCTCGTGCGGCCGTCGACTCAGGCTGGATTCCCTACGAACATCAAGTTGGACAGACCGGTCGCACCGTCAGGCCCAAGATCTATATTGCTTGTGGCATTTCAGGTTCGATTCAGCATCAGGCCGGAATGAAGACATCAGATGTTATCGTTGCCATCAATAAAGACCCTGAGGCTCCCATCTTCAAGATTGCCACCTATGGGGTGGTGGGCGACCTTTTTACTATCCTTCCGATGATCAAGGAGGAGTTCAAGAAACGATTAGGGCGATAGCTGCACAATAAAAAGCAAATTCCAAATGCCAAAGTTCATGGTTCGACGAGCTCACCATGATTTCATCCTGAGCCTGTCGAAGGATGACATTTGACATTCATTTACCCCTTCACTTCTACGATGAGGAATCTTCTCCATTATTTTGTTCTTGATTTTTCCGATTCCTTTCATCATAATGTCAAAAAACCATCTTGGAGGTATGCCGATGATCGTTACCTGTGCCTCCTGTCTTACCAAGTTTAATTTGGACGAATCCAAAATCCCAGCCAAAGGGACAAAGGTTCGTTGTTCCCGATGCCAGCACGTATTCGTCGTCGTTCCTCCTGAGGAGAAGAAGGAAGAGGAGATCACTGAAAATTTCGA
>Ga0184616_10000179_pt1 | contig 11911 bp, 9 predicted proteins | sample PLM4_90_coex_FD_133145 | JGI IMG/M metagenome (GOLD analysis project Ga0184616, IMG submission 133145) | Groundwater sediment microbial communities from an aquifer in East River, Colorado, USA - PLM4_90_coex | ecosystem: Environmental > Terrestrial > Soil > Riparian zone | place: USA: East...
CAAGGTAATCTATTTTGTCTCATTTAATTGTGGGGGTGGGTCCATAGGCATACCCCAATAAGGATTTTTCAGGCCGTTCTATATATTATATGCATATCTTGCTTAGGTGTCTCCTGCTTATTGGGCGGGAAATTCTACCCGAACACCCCATTTTTTGACCCCCAACTACCCATTTTTCACTAACTTTTTTGGATTCAACCCGTCACCCTTTGCAGGTTATATTTGAATTTACCCTCTGAATCGATTAACCTTAAATAATAGGAAGAATAATTCGCGTTAAAAAAAGTTGGGGTACTCGGATGAGCATCTCTCATCTGCGGAAAGGGAATTTGAGGTTGGGAAATGGTCAAACGTCCGGTTTTTTTCTATGGTTGGGTAATTGTGGCCATCATTGTCGTCAGCATGGTTCTTATATATGGAATCCGTCACTCTTTTGCGGTTTTCTTTTCACGAATTCTGCAGGAATTCCCCTGGAGCCGGGGGAGCATTGCCATAATGTTTTCTTTGAATATATTCATCTACGGGTTCTTAGCCCCTATTGCCGGCACTCTTGCCGACCGCTGGAAGCCCCGGAGAGTGATGCCCTTGGGCGTTGTGATCCTTGGGTTGGCCACGGCTGGCTGTGCTTTCGCCAATAAGTTGTGGCACTTCTATTTCCTTTTTGGCTGTCTTATGCCTCTGGGAAGCGCCTTCAGCGGATGGCCGATTATGGCGCCATCCCTGGTGAATTGGTTTACCAAAAGGAAAGGGCTGGTCCTGGGGCTCGGCCAAATGGGTGGCGGCCTTAGTTTTGTTTACAGTATATTCGTTGAATTCACCATATCCCAAATGGGATGGCGGAATACTTTTATCATTCTGGCGGTCATCTTGGTTATTTTCCTGCTGCCCCTCTACCTGTTTTTTTTCTACTACCGGCCGGAAGAAAAAGGCCTCCATTCTTATGGGGTTGAACCCGCCGCTCCTTCTCCACCTTCCTCCGCCGGGGGAGCGGTTTTCAGAAATCCAATGATTTTGGAAAGGACTCTGGGTGAAGTTATGAGAACCCCCCAACTTTGGTTCCTGGTTTTATCCTACGCCCTTTACTGGGGGGTCGGATGTTATCTCATTCTCGCCCATCAAGTGAAATTCACCGAGGATGCGGGTTATAGCAGCTTGTTCAGTGTTTCGGTCTTCGCCCTTTTTGGTATCACCCTATTCATGGGACAGCTCTCGGGCTTCTTATCCGATTGGTTAGGGAGAGAAAAAACTGTTACCCTGGCCACTTTACTGTCCATCGGTGCTCTAATCGCCCTAATGTCGGTTCGGGACACTTCCCAACCTTGGCTCCTCTACGTGTATTCGATTTCTTTGGGTTATGGAGCCGGTCTTTTTTCTCCCACTCTTTTTGCCGCATCAGCGGATATATTCCCTGGGCGTAATTATGGTGCTGTGGCGGGTTTGTTACTTGCGGGCATGGGCGCAGGGGGAGCCGTGGGCCCCTGGATCGGCGGTTACCTGTTTGATCTTTCCGGCAGCTATACGAGTTCTTTTATTCTGTCAATGGTTAGCATGGGCCTGTCCTGTATCAGCTTATGGCTGGCAGCGCCCAGAAAGACAACGATGAGCAAGAAAAAAAAGACGTTATAGGGCTGCACTATATTATGGAAGAACTACCGCCTTATGACGCCAAGCGAAGCGCCCTGGTCCCCGGGCCTGGGCAAGGCCGAGAATTAATCAATTTATTTCTGAACCACGACACTAAAAGAAAGGGAAGAGGGAGATGATTTTCATCGTTCGCTTGTTAACCAACATGGTGGCCATTCTTCTTGTCGCCTACTTATTGCCCGGGATCATGTGGGTTGAAAGTTTGTGGGCAGCGTTGGCAGCGGCCTTTCTTTTAGGGATCGTCAATACCATTCTGCGCCCCATCCTGATCCTTTTCACCTTCCCCCTTACGCTTTTGACCTTCGGGCTTTTTTTGCTGGTCATAAATGGGTTGATGCTCTGGCTGGTGGCAGGTCTTGTTGGGGGGTTTCATGTCAATGGTTTTTGGGGGTCGGTGTTTGGGGCAATTTTGCTCAGCATAGTAAGCTGGCTATTGGCCAGCTTATTGCAATCGTTAAAGGCCGGGGAGAAGGGATGAGATTTCGCGATATAGTCGGCAACCTTGTTATGCTGACGTAATTTCTTGTGAAGAAAGGAGATCCATGGGTACCCCCAAAGGTTTTTCAGACCGGATAGAAAACTGGTTGGCCAAGATCCCCGGAATTCGCACGTACCGGGACCGCGAACATCGCAGGGAAACCGACAAGCAGTTGCGGGAACATTTAGCCGCTCGCCTTCAAGAGACCCGCAAGTTGCTTAAGCGGCTGATCCTGGATATCAGCCAGAAGGGAGATCTTACCCTCCTGGCTGAAATGGATCGACTCTCTTCCCATCTCCAGCAGATGGTGGACACGATCCGGTATGCCAGTTATGGCTACGGCGGGATCTTCGATTTAGAGAAGATTCGGGAAGAGGAGTTGGACCAACTCTATTCCTTCGATCTCTCTTTGATGGAAGATCTCGATGGGATCCAGGGCCAGATGGAGGAGATGGTCCAGGATGCCTCCTCAGAGGTTTTACGCCAAAGAATGCAGCAATCCGAGAGTCTTGTGGACGCCTTAGAGAAAAAATTCCGGAATCGAAATGATTTTTTAGCCCGACCTGCCTGATCCATTGAAAAGAGGAGGAAATTATGAGTCAGTTTCTAGAAGTCATCGAATGGTTCGACGAGAGCGGCCGCGAAATGGTGCACCGGATACCTGAGTCCGGATCGGCTGAAATCAAGTTTGGAGCTCAGCTCATCGTCAGGGAGAACCAGGCCGCGGTTTTTTTTCGAGATGGCAAAGGGTACGACGTCGTCGGGCCCGGGCGGCACACCCTTTCCACCCTGAACCTGCCTATCCTCACCAAAGTTTTAAGCTTTCCCTTTGGCTTCAAAAGCCCGTTCCGGGTGGAAATCCTCTTCGTCAATCTGAAAGTTTTCACCCACCTCAAGTGGGGGACGCAGGAACCTGTGGCTTTTAAAGACCAGGAGCTGGGGGTGGTACGGCTCCGGGCGTTTGGCAACTATACCATGCGCATCGTCCAGCCTCTTCTGTTCATCAACACCCTGATCGGCACGCAAGGAATTTTCTCCAGCGAAGAGATCTCCAATTACCTTCGAGATGTAATTGTATCCAGGATGAACGATCTTCTGGGGGAAACCCTGAAAAGCATTTTCGAGCTGCCCCGTCTCTACACTGAATTGGGCATAGCCCTGAAAGCCCGAGGGGAGCAGGATTTCCAGAAGTACGGCTTGGAGCTGGTGGACTTATTTATCAACAGCATTACCCCTCCGGACGAGGTCCAGAAGATGATTGACGAACGCAGTGGCATGCAGGCCGTGGGAGACCTCGATTCTTTCTTGAAGTTCAAGGCCAGCAAGGCTCTGGGAGATGCAGCCAAGGCCGAAGGCGGGGTGGCTGGATCGGCGGCAGCTTCCGGCATGGGCCTGGGAGTGGGAGCAGGTATGGGTATGATGCTTCCGGGAATCCTGCTGAAGAGCATGGAAGAGGGGAGTAAAACAACTCCCAGCCGCAAAAAGCTCGAGTGCCCGAAGTGCTATGCCAAAATTCCTTTTGAGGCCCGCTTTTGTCCCTCCTGTGGACATCAGATCCTCAAACTCAACAAGTGTCTTCAGTGCGGAAAAGACCTTCCTTTGGAGGCTAATTTCTGCATGGTTTGCGGAGCCAAGGTCGAGAAGACGGAGCGTCTCTGTTCTAAGTGCGGCACCAAGGCCTTGGCCGAAGCCGTTTTCTGTAACCAATGCGGTGAAAAGCTATAAGGCATGGGGCACAGATTGGCGCAGATATACGCCCCTATCGAAAATTAAAAACACGATGCGCATAGCGCTAAGCGCTTAGCGGTTCTCTGCGTCCTAAAATTAAGAATGCCTACCCCGGTCGAATCGCCAGTCAGCATCCAAATCCACTGTCCCCAGTGCGGCGGAGATATCGCTTTTCTGGAAGAAGCCCATGTAATCCGGTGCGAATTCTGCGGCTCATTGCTTTTGGTAGCCGGAAGGGAAGGGGTTCTCCGCTATGTCTTTCCGGCTCAGCTTCAGGACTTTAAAGCAGCCCAGGCCCAGGCCATAGATCATCTCAAAAACATGGGAAGACGCTCCCTGCGCCCTTTGGAAACCTATCTCTTTCATGCTCCCTTTTGGCGCATGCAAGGAAGTGTATATCGATGGGTCTTTGGTTTGAAGCCCATAAAAATCAAGATTGAGGCCGGGGTTCCTCCGCCCATGGAGAGGATAAAGGTTCTTTTGACCCGCTTGTTGGACCACACCATTCCGGGAACCATGGGCCTGGAGATGGGCCTTTCCAATTTAGGAGTTCGCTCTCAGGCCTTTGTTCTGCAGGTTTTTGACCAGGGACACTTGGAAAAGAGAGAGTCTTTTCTTCCCTTAGAGACTACCCTGGAGCAAGCCCAGGCTGAGGCCGAACGGTTTTCTAATTTGTTTTTTGAGGCCGAAGATCTGGTCACGGAAGTCACCCTCCACGGCTTTGTAGGAAGGAGCTTCTCGGTGATCTATTTTCCCATCTGGTATGTAGAGTGCCAACATGCGGAAGGGCGCGAGGTCCTTCTTCTCGACGCCGTAGGGAAGAAAGTACTCAGGGTTACCCCGGATGGATCTTTCATTTTGAATAAGCTGAAAGGTGAAGAGAGTCGCCAGTCTTTCGCCTTCAATGAGCTGCGCTTTCTTCCTTTTCGTTGCCCAAACTGTGGCTGGACCTTCCCCTTTCGCCCTTTCAGCGTTTTACACTTTTGTGGCACCTGCCGGCGCCTCTGGGGTGAGAAGAATGGAGAATGGGCAGAGTTCCCATACCAGACAATTTTATCCGCCCCAACTGGGTCCTCAAAAGGGTTGTTTTGGATACCGTTCTGGCGTTGCCAGACAGTCGTGGAATCAGGCGGGGAACGCCTCGAGACCATGGCAGACCTTTATCGCTTAGCTCCGCCGCCGCGAGTGATAAACCACGAAAAGGAGAACCGACGGCCCATCTATTTTTTCGTTCCAGCTATAAAGTTTCGTAACCCCCAGCTAATTCACACCCTGGCCAGCCGGCTTACTTTCCTCCAGCCTGAATTTACCACCGGCCCCTTCCCGGATGGCTCCCGTCCTTCCACTGCCGGGGGAAGCCTTCCTGGCGCAGATGCCCGCGAAATGGGCGCTGTGATTTTAGGTTCGATGATCCCGCAGGGAAACCGCAAAGCCCGGACCTGGCTTAAGGGATGTCAGGTGCAACTCCAGGAGCCGCAGCTCCTTTACTTTCCCTTCACCCAGGTTGATCTTTTCTTAAAAGAACTTTCTACCGGCCTTTCCTTCCAGCGCAACGCCCTTTTGGAAGACCCCGCATCCAATGGCGGATGAATCAAGTCAAATCATTTACACCTGAGATAGGATCACCACCCTTCTACTCGGGCCGCAAAAAGGTAATTTGGCAGGCGAAGGATAGCAAACTGATCTTGCCCACCCCCAGTTTTTTTGAGTGGTTACTTCGAAATAACCACTGCCTTATTTTGCCAAGCCAGGGGCCCTTCCTGCCCGAACCGGCACACTAACTGGGAGAAAGGGCCAATCTTCAAAACTGGGGGTGGGCAAGGCAAACTGATATATTGACAACCCAGATTTATTCCTTATACTGAATGAAAGAAGGATTGAGGGGGGGTTGGCAGAATGAATAAATCGGAAAACTTTCTGGTAGCGTTAATGATCGCTGCTGTCATCGCCATCTCGTCCACTCCAGCCTGGACCTTAGAAAAAGGGAGAATCATTACTCCCGGAGACTTTTTCCCAGAATATTCTTTTCCTATGACCTTAGCTAAAAATGATGCGGAATATCTGGGACTCCCCCAAAAATTCTTTGGCTTGATCAAGGGGGATTCATTCTCCCTCAAAGATATTAAGGCCGACTTGATCCTTGTGGAATATTTGAATAAGTATTGCTTCTCCTGCCAGCTCCAGGCGCCGGTCATGAACCAAGTTTTTTCGATGGTTGAAAAAACCTCCCATTTAAAAGGGAAGGTAAAATTTATTGGCATTGGGGCCGGGAATAATCAGCGGGAAGTGGATTCCTTCAAGGCAGAAAAGCAGGTTTCTTTTCCCATCATCCCAGACTCTAAGTTTTCGGCTTATGAGGCAATCGGAGACCCTGGTGCAACGCCCTTTATGCTCTTAGTTCGCAAAACGGATTCTGGCCTTCTTGTGGCCCAAACGAAAGTTGGGCTGACCAAGGACCCGGAAAAAATCCTGAAAGAAATAAACGATTCCTTAAAGGCCGATGTCAACACCCTTTTGAAGCAATACAAAGACCCATCTCTCCAACAGGCTAAAAGCCAAAAACTTCACCTCCGTTACAATGAAGATGAATTGCTGAAAAAAGCCAGGGAATCCATGCTTAGCCCGAACTGGAAAGTACTCCAGGTGGTCAAAATAAACTTGCCGGACGGTGAAGGAATTTATGTGGGGGAGATTCAGGCCGGAACGGCGAAATCCTATTTATTCGCCAAGCTTGCTAGCCGGACGCCAACCTGCGACATCTGCCATGCCACCCATTTTATTTTCACTTTCAACGAAAAGGGGGAGATTGTGAATTTTCTCCCTCTGCAAGTGACTAAACTGAACAACCTTTCTTGGAATGAAAAAGAAATCGAGCAGATGAGGCAACGCCTTATCGGCCGGTCGATTCTTCAGCCTATTGACTTCGATCCGCAAGTGGACACGATCTCCTCAGCAACTATGACGGCACATTTGATCGTGGACAGCGTGAACAAGGCCAAGAGCCTTTATGAAGGGTTGAAGAGCAAAGGATATATTAAATAAAGTTCTGTGACCTCTGTGCTCTCTGTGGCTAAAGCCTTTTATTGAGTGGAAGTGGATAGGGCACTGGTGGCCCTCCCGGACTTCAAATCCGGTGTGCCGTCTGAGCAAGGCGGCAGGTGGGTTCGATTCCCATGCACTTCCGCCAATTTTTTTTGAACTTCAGAACGACGCTTAATCTCCTTCTTTTTCTTTAAGCCTTGCATCAATGAAGCTTTTTATTTCGAAAAAAAAGATAGTTAAAAAGCTGATCCGATCCTGCGCCTTTCGCGTGTCGGTCCTCAAATGACCATCTCTCTCAACGGAATTATTTGAACAATGTCCCCCGCCCGCTGGGACCCAGAGCTCCTAGATCGTAGGGAACCCGATCCGGCTCCCGATGCGAAAGGGCTATCATAATTCGTTCCCTGGAATCCATAGATTCAACCTCCAAAATCCAGTTTTACAGGTCAGGGCAAGCTGCAGGAAGGGTCCCGCCACTTCTGTCGAATTCTTCCTGATCAAAACAGATGACTTCAAGAAGGGAATTATATTCTTGGGCCTCGGGAAAAAGCAAAATTGATTCCTAGGTTGCGGTTCGCAGCCTTTCGGTCTCCTTCAGATCGAGTTCCGAGGTCGCCGGGTCGAGTGCGACCCGGTAGACCTCCCTTGCCTGGGCAAGACTTACGAGCCCGTCGATGACGTCTTCGCGTACCATCTCGGGATCACGTTCCTCGGGCTGGTAGAAGCCTCCGCCCCCGGGAAGCTCCAGGGTGACCCGTTGGCCGGGCTTGAGGATGTACTTGGTTTTGGCATGGGGCACGGTCCCGTCATCCAGGTAAATGCGGCCCTTCGCCCCGTCGAGTCCCCCTGCGAACCCCTTTGCCGCGAAGCGGATGCGGTCATACATGGGTGAGTGCTGGGATGAATGTCCTCCGCGTACTTTAAGAACCATGCGCTGACCCAGACCGCCCCGGAATTTCCCGGGCCCGCCGCTGTCCGGGATAAGCTCGCGGCATTCGATGAATATGGGGGATACATTTTCCACCAATTCCACGGGTACGCCGTGAATGCCGCTGGGAAAGGCGGTGGCCGAGAGGCCGTCCTTGGTCGGGCGGGCGCCGGTCCCCCCGGCGGAAAAGAAAACGTAGCAGAAATGATCGCCGCGCTCGTCGGTGCCGTCGAACTGGGTGTTCCAGAGACCCTGGGATCCGTCGGCAATGACCCGGTCGGGGATCACGTGGCTGAGCGCCCCGAAGACCGCCGCCGAAAGGAAATGGCCCAGGATGTGGCGCGCTCCCACTGGAGCGGGACGCTGGCAGTTCAGGATGCAGCCCTCGGGTGCGATTACGGTAAGGGGGCGGAAGCTTCCCTCGTTGTTCGGGACTTCCGGGCTCACCGAGCACTTGATAGGGTACGTGGTGTAGGCGTGGCAGTAACTGTAGACCACGTTGATTCCGCGGTCCGACTGGGGAGAGGTCCCGGTGTAATCGGCGATCATGCAGTCCCCGGCTACCGTGATGGCAAGCTTAACCGCGATGGGCTCGTCAAAACCGTCCATGTCGATCTGGTGACAATAGGTTCCGTCGGGAATGGCCCGAATGGCCTCCCGCATGGAGTGCTCGCTGCGCTCTATAATGGCCGTCGATAGTCCGTCCAGGTCGGAAAGGTCGTGGTCTTCCATCATCTCCACCAGCTTCTTACCGCCCACCTCGTTGGCCGCAATCATGGCATAAACGTCCCCCAGTACCATTTGGGGAACACGGACATTGGCGCGGATGATCCGGATGAGGTCCTCATTCATGCGTCCCCCATCCACCAATTTCATGATCGGGATGGCCAGCCCTTCCTCGTAGATGGAGGGGGCGTCGGCGCCGAAGATGCGGCCGCCAATGTCCATAACGTGACAGGTGTTGGCGAAAAGCCCTATGGCCCGTCCCCGGTGGAAGACGGGAGTCACCACCGTGAGGTCGTGATGATGGCCAGAGGCTAACCAGGGGTCGTTGGTTACGAGCGTGTCTCCAGGCTGTAGGTTTTTCATGGGGTACTCACGGAGAAAATGGCGCACGGAGGTAGCCATGCAGTTGATGTGACCGGGTGTTCCGGTAACCGCCTGGGCAATCATGTTTCCCCTCGCATCGAAGACGCCTGCGGAGAGATCGCCCGCTTCGCGCACCACGGTGGTGAAACTTGCGCGCATAAGGGCCGCGGCCTGCTCGTTGGTTATGGAGATAAGGCGGTTCCAGAGAACCTCGAGGGTGATCGGATCAAATGGGTTCGTTTTCATATCGCTGCTCAGTTGGACCTTCCCATGAATGCAAGTGGGTGTTTTTGGCAGAAGAGCATGTTTCGTCCATTCAATGTCTGATGATCTCGTAAAAAGTCATCAAGATGGATGGCAAAGTAAAAAGCTCCAGATGCAAGGCGCGCAAAACCTGAGGAGTGAGGGGTACTTAAAAGGTACGCCGCAACAACGAAGGTGAAGCGCAACGCCGCAGATGGACTTTTTACGAAGCCATCAATGTCTTACCAAGCGGATCACCAGGCTGCCCGACGGATCCACCCAGGCCGTTCCCGGTCCGTTCATGACGACCGTACTCTCCCTCTCTTCCACAATGGCCGGCCCATCGATCTTGACGCCAACAGGCAGGCGGTACCGGTCGTAGACCGGCACCTTTTCATACCTTCCCGCCGCGGGAAAATAGACCCGGCGTCCCCCCTTGATGGCTTCGGCAAGGCTTGCGCCCTTGGACCACCATGTCCCTGCGCCGATTTGCGGGCGTGGTCCCGTGGCGGCAAGCCGCCAGTTCACACCCTCGATGGGGATTCCCGGGCACAAGCGCTGGTATATGTCTTGGTACTCCTTTTCGAAGGCGCGGCGGAACTCTTCCCGCTGCCCCGGGCCGTATTCGCCTCCCGGGAGCGATATGCTGATCTCAAAGCCCTGCCCCGCATAGCGCATGTCCGCCGAACGGATGAACTGCATATCCTTTAAAGCGACGCCGGCATCCAGGAGAAGCTCGCGGCCCTTCGATTCCAACTCGGCGTAGATGAAATTCAATCTTTCCCACTGCAGCTCTTCCAGCCTGGTAATGTAGCTGCGGCTCAAGTCGAAAGACATGGGGGCTAAGAGGAACCCAAAAGCGGAGCATACGCCAGCCGCGGGCGGCACGATGATCGTCTCCAGCCTCAACTTCTCGGCCACCTGGTAGGCGTGCACGGGTCCGGCCCCCCCGAAGGCCACCAGGGAGAAGCGCCGCGAGTCGATTCCTCTCTCCACCGCATGAATCCGGGAGGCGTTGGCCATGTTCTCGTTGACCACCTCGTGCACCCCCCAGGCTGCACGCTCCAAGGACAGGTTGAGCGGCCCGGCGATTTTTTCCTGCAAGGCGGCCTCGGCAAGTTTCGGATTTAGTTTCATCTCGCCGCCCAGGAAGAAATTGGGGTCCAGGTAGCCAAGGATTAGATCGGCATCAGTCACCGTAGGGTCCTTGCCGCCGCGGCCATAGCAGGCCGGGCCCGGGTCAGCCCCGGCGCTTTCCGGACCTACGCTGAGGAGCCCGAGGGGTCCAATCGCAGCGATGCTGCCGCCCCCCGCACCAATCTCGATCATCTCGATGACCGGAATTTTGACCGGGAAACCGCTCCCCTTCTTGAAGCGATAGACCCGGCCCACCTCAAATTCGTTGACCCTAACGGGGTCGCCGTTTTGGATGATGCAGGTTTTGGCGGTGGTGCCTCCCATGTCGAAGGAGATAACGTTAGCCTGCCCCGTTTGCCCTCCAATCCAGGCGGCGGCCAGGGCTCCCCCGGCAGGTCCGGATTCGACCAGGCGTATAGGGTGCTGGCTTGCGGTCTGGGGAGAGGTGATCCCCCCGGTAGAGAGCATAATGTAAAGCCGCCCCCCGATCCCGAGTTCAGCAAGGCCTTTTTCCAGAATTTCCATGTACCGGCGGACCGCCGGCATGGTATAGGCGTTGGCCACGGTGGTGGAAGTCCGTTCGTACTCGCGCACCTCCGGCGCAACCTCCGAGGAGATGGAGACGGGAAATCCGGGGCGTTTGGCCAAGAGCAAGTCGCGGAGCATCCGCTCATGGGTGGGGTTTCGGAAGGAATGCAGAAGGGATATGGCGGCCGATTCCACCCCGAGAGCCAGAAGTTCATTTGCCGCCCGTTCAGCCTCCTCCGGCGTGAGGGAAATCAAGATTTGACCGTTGTTGTCCAGTCGCTCGGTGACCTCCACCCGCCGTCGCCGAGGGGCCAGTGGCCTGGGCAGCTCGAGGAAAATATCATATATGTCGTAGCGCATCTCTCGGCCAATCTCCAGGGCATCCCGGAAGCCGCGGGTGGTGAGAACTCCGGTCACGGCCCCTTTGCGCTCGATGATCAAGTTGGTCACCAATGTCGTTCCGTGGATGGCCTTGACCACTTGGCGAGCGGCAATCCCGTCGCGCTCTATCATCTCCCGAATCACCTCGATGACCGCCCGGGCAGGGTTATCCGTGGAAGTCAACCGCTTCCCCAAGGAAACCCAGCCGGAATCTGGATCGAGGATGACCACATCCGTGAACGTTCCACCGATGTCGATACCCACCAGGTATTCGTTAGCCACTGCGATCCTCTCCGCTCGTTTCTCCATTATCTATTGCAGCCAAAAATCTTCAAGCCTATTGGGTCCGCGTAAATGGGGGTCGTCCATAAAATTATAAGTTATCAATAAAACCCGCCTTGGCGAGGCAGGGTTATTTGGCAACATAAACTTTCATGAGAATCTTTCCCCAACCCCCTTTGTCGAGACCCACATCGGTGCACTGGACGATGTTGAACCGCTCGCCGTTAGGGTCTGACCTACTTATGAGCCTTTCGAAGATCACCGGCAGAACATGGCTTACCGGCCCCAGTGCGAACATGCACATTCTTTTCGAAAACCAGCGCACCGATCAGATTCCTCCCCATCGAGTGGTGGAAAGAGGCGTCGCCCATGTGCCCGAAGGAAGACGCCTTTTCGCCCGACTGACCGTGAATCAAAACCTCACCCTGGGG
>Ga0184616_10000180_pt1 | contig 11882 bp, 12 predicted proteins | sample PLM4_90_coex_FD_133145 | JGI IMG/M metagenome (GOLD analysis project Ga0184616, IMG submission 133145) | Groundwater sediment microbial communities from an aquifer in East River, Colorado, USA - PLM4_90_coex | ecosystem: Environmental > Terrestrial > Soil > Riparian zone | place: USA: East...
AGACGGGCGCGGTCGACCGGCTTCTCGAAGTAGTAGAACGCCCCCCTCTTGATCGCTTCCACGGCGGTCTGGACCGTCCCGTACGCGCTGTTCAGGATGATCGGAATACCGGGACTTTTCGCCAGGATGGCGTCGATCAGATCCTCCCCGGTCATTCCGGGCATCACGAGATCGGTCAGGACAAGATCGAGATGCTCTCGCTCCAGGGTGTCCAAGGCCTCCTGCCCGCTCCCTGCGAGAAGTGTCCGGTACCCTTCGTCCGTGAGGATCGACCCCAGGATCTCGCGCTGGTTCCTCTCGTCGTCGACGACGAGGATGGTCCCCTTCATCCCATCCCCCCCGGAAGGAACACGCGGATAAGCGTTCCCCTCCCCGGCTGCGAATCTACCACGATTTCGCCCCCATGGGCCTCCACGATCTTGCGGGTGAGAACCAGCCCGAGCCCCAGGCCGGAGGTCTTGGTCGTGAAATAGGGTTCGAAGACCTTGTCCCGGTCCGTTTCCGGGATTCCCGCCCCGGTGTCGCCGATCACCAGCACGTACCGCCCGTCGCCCGCGGGGCCGGCGGCGGCAAACAACTCCCCCCCGTCCGGCATCGCGTCGATCGCGTTCCCCACGAGGTTTACGACGGCCCGCCGGGTCATGTCGGGATCGACGGCAATCGGGGAGGCCTCGCGAAACTCGCGCCGGACGGAAATCCGCTGGATCCGCAGCCGGTCGGAGGCCATCCGGAGCACGCTCTCCACGATCTCCGGGACGTGAACGGGCGCCCTCTGCGGCTCCGCCGGCTTCCCGACCATGACGAAGTTGGTCACCAGATCGTTCAGCTTCTGGGTCTCCTCCTTGATCCGCGCGATGATCTGCGCCTTCTCCGCGGCGGCTTCGGGGGTTTGCCCCTCGGTCAGGACGTCGAGGCGGTCGACCGCCAGACCGATGAAGTTCAAGGGATTGCGGATTTCGTGGGCGACGCCGGAGGAGAGGCGCCCCAGCTGCGTCAGGTATTGGGACTCCCGGACCCTCTCCTGCAGCTCCAGGTTCTGCCGAAGCCGGGAGATCATCTCGTTGAACGAGCGCGTCAGGCGCCCCACCTCGTCCTTCCCCAGGACCGGTTGCTCCTGGGACAGGTCCCCGGCGGCCACCTTCTCCGCCGCGAGAGCGAGGCGTTCGAGGGGCCGGACGTAATGCGAGGAGATGCTTACCGCCAGGGCCAGACCGACGGAGAAGATCAGCAGCGTGCTGACCAGCCGGAGGTAGAGGTTCTTCCGGATGGGCTCGGTGAAGTCGTCGATCTGCATGCGGACGTGGATCAATCCCAGCGTGTCCCCCCCCACCTTCACCGGAATCACCAGGTCCTTCGACCGGAGCTTCTCCTCCCCGGGCTCGGGCTCGTCGCCGAAGGTCGCGTTGATGATCAGCTTCTCGCGCGGCAACCGGATCTTCGCCGCCTTCCCGATCGCCTTGGGGTTCGTGCTGTCGATGACCCCCATGTCCTCCCCGACGATCGAGACCTCCCGAATCCCCGACTTCTTGAGGGACTTGACGTAGGCCTGGAGCCTGTCTTCCTCGGAGGTGGCCGGCGCGGTGAGCTGGCCGACGCTCACCTGGATGGCGTTGGAAAGTTCGAGAAAACTCTTCTCGAGGTCCGACTTGAGGCTTTCCCGGCCCCAGTAGTACGGGATGAAGACGATCCCTATCGAACAGGCCAATAGGATCAGCATCACCATCGTCAGCTTGAACCGCAGGCTGTGGTCCCGGATCCACGACTGAAAAAACCTCATGGGAATCTCCTCATGAAAACGGCCCCCGGGAGGATGTCCGCGGGGGCCGATGATGCATTCGAGGCCGCGTCACCCTTGCAGGGCGGGGACCCTGCCCGGGACCGGCAGAGGCCCGAAACCGGCCCCCGCAAACTTCTCCCTCACGTCGCGCGAGAGTCGCGCCACCCTTGCCCGGTACGTCTCCACCGCGGTCGGGGAGTACCGCGTCGTCTCCGTGCCGGAGGAGGAAACCACCGCCACGAAAACCGAGCCGTCCTGTGCCTGCGTTGCCGTGGTGGTTCGGGACACCTTTCCCTCCTCGACCAGGTCCGCGGTCACGGAGCCGGCTCCGTCGTCGCGGATGCGAAGCGTGGAGACGAGGGAGCCCGCGCGATAATGCGCGACGGTGGCGACGGTCGCTCCGCCTTCGCGGGCGATCGTCATCACTGCACGATCATCCCCCTTTGCATACACCCGGGTCTGCGGGCCGCTGACGATGGGGTTCTCTCCGCTCCAGAACTCGATCAGGTTGAATACGGCGAAGTCCAGGAATCCGGCGATCCCGTACGGTATGATGAGAAGCCAGGTAACGGCGCTGCGAACGTACTTGTCCTCGACCGACTGGTTGATGTCGTACAGCTTTCGGGTCAGCTGGAACTTGCCGAAACACCCCGTGGAAAACACGACCCCCACCGACACCACGAGCACGAGCGCCACCACTTTCCCGAGACGGCTTTTCCCCATCTTCTCCTCCTTGTCGTCGGAATCGGATCTGGATCATTGTAAATCCCGGCGCGAACTCCTTCAATACGACAGAATCCCCCCCGATGCCTAGGTCGACGATCGTCCCGGGTTCTTCGATCGCCCCGGCCTGGGAGACCATGTGCGAGAGAATCCGCCTCTGCAAGAACGTCTGCCCGGGAAAACCGAAGGGGTGCCCGAGGGGGAAGCGGACGTGCACCGCGCGGGGGACACGCACCTTGCGGGTGATCGCGGGGACCATGGTGACCGATATCGTAGGCACCCCCGCCTCCTCGATCGCCCTCTGGATCAACCCGACGGACTGGTGGCACAGCCCTCCGCCGATCGATCGGGAAGACGACATTCGGGTCGCGACGGTCACTTCCCGGCCGGGCCTGGCAAGCGGGACCCACGGCGCGTCCGGAAAGGTCACCACCCGGGCATGACGCTCCCAGAGGGAGAGGACGGACCGGTCCCAGGTGAAGATCCGGGCGCCCAGATGGGCGAGGGAAGAGGGCATCTTCATGATCCCTGTCAGGATACGCCCGGGACGGCGGGTACGGCAACAGGAGCCAGGACGGTAATTTCCGCGGCACGAGGCGCAATATAGTACAATTTTTCGCTGAGGGATCGCCGGACCGTGAAAAGAACGGGAATCATCAAACTTTTCGTCTTCCTTGCCTTCGCCGCCACGGTGGCGTATCTCCTCTTCTTCACTCCCGAGGGGAACCGATTTCTGACGCACGAGGGGAGAAGGGAGCTGGTGGGGAGGATCGACCTGCTGGTAGGCGCGGCGGGTCTCTTCGGGCCTGCCCTTTTCGTCCTCATCTACGCGCTCGGGGTTCTCGCGCTTCCGGCGACGCCCTTTACCGCGGCCGGGGCATTCATCTTCGGAAAATACGCGGGAGCCGCCTGCAGCATTCTCGGGGCCACGCTGGGAGCGTCCGCCTCGTTCGTCCTCGGCCGGTATCTCCTGCGAGATTTCGCCCGCGGCTTCCTCGTCGGCAAACTGGGGGAACTCGACCGCAAGGCGGAAAAACACGGCTTCTCGATCATTTTCTACCTCCGGATCCTCTGGTTCCCCTTCATCGTCCTCAATTACGCCTCGGGAGCCACCCGCATCCGGTTCCGGGACTATTTCTGGGGGACGTTTTTCGGCATCTTTCCCGCCATGGTGATCGTTTCCCTTTTCTTCGGGAGCCTGAAAGAGATCGTCGCCTCGTACCGGAGGCCCGGGGATCTCCTCCAGTTCGACGTCCTGTTCCCCGTGGCGCTTCTCGGGTTCTCCTTCTTCCTCCCCAGAATCGTCAGGCGGATCCGGGGAGAACCGCTGCCGGATGTCGGTCCCGCGGCTGGGTCCGAATGACGGGTTTCGGGACCCCCCCGTCGGTCTCCGTCATCATCCCCGCGCTGAACGAGGCGGGAACGATCGCCGCAGCCGCCCGGTCCGCCCGGGAGGCGGGGGCAGGCGAGGTGATCGTGGTGGACGGCGGAAGCGGGGACGGGACCCCCGATGCGGCCTGGCCGGCAGCCGACGTCGTGATCCCCTCCCCCCCCGGCCGGGCCCGGCAGATGAACGCCGGCGCGCGTGCGGCGAACGGGACGATCCTCCTCTTTCTCCACGCGGACACGACGATCCCCGGAGGCGCGATCGCATCGGTCCGTGAGGCGGTGGAACGGGACGGCTTCCTGGGGGGAGCGTTTTCCGTGCGCCTCGCGGTCTCGCCTTCCGCCCCGCCTCTCCGGAAGGCGGCGCTTCGCCTCACCGCCCGGATGATCGGCGTCCGGGCGCGGCTTTTTCGCGCCTACACCGGCGACCAGGCGATCTTCCTTCGGCGGGACGTCTTCGAGAAGATCGGAGGCTACCCCGAGATCCCCCTGATGGAGGACGTGGAGCTCTCCCGCCGCCTCGCCCGGCGGGGAAGGACGGTCCTATTGTCCCTCCCGGTCACCACGTCCGCGAGGCGCTGGGAGACGCACGGCACGCTGCGCACGATCCTTTTGATGTGGAGGCTCCGCCTGGCCTATCTTCTGGGGATGCCGCCCGAGCGGTGCGCGGAACTCTACGGCCGGAGGAAACCGGGGTGAACCGCTGGTTCCGCGTGGCGGGCGGGGTCGCGATGAACCTCTGTTTCGGCTCCGCGTATTCGTTCAGCATCTTCCTTGCCCCCCTTCAGCGGGAGTTCGGTTGGACCCGGGCCGAGGTGTCCCTCGCCTTCACGCTGTCCATCGCGTTCATCGCCGTCGGGGTGCTGACCGGAGGGCGGTGGCACGACCGGAAGGGGCCGGCCCCGGTGGCCCTTACGGGGGCGCTTCTTTTCTCCGCGGGGATCTTCCTCTCGCGCTACACGCACGCGCTTTGGTGGCTCTATTCCTGCTACGGCGTCCTCGTGGGCTTCGCAAGCGGCGTCGGGTACGTCTGCCCCCTCGGTGTGGGGATGAAGTGGTTCCCGGAGAAGCGCGGCCTCGTCACGGGCCTCATGGTGATGGGGTACGGGGCGGGAAGCGCGCTGATCGCCCCGCTTGCCGGCCTTCTGCTGCACCGGTACGGGTGGCGGGACACCTTCGCGCTCCTTGGTATCGGGTTCCTGGTGGTCACCACGACGGGATCGTTCTTTCTGCGGAACCCCCCGGAGGGGTGGGGCCCCGCGGGATGGGCTCCCCCCTCCCCGGAGGAAGTCTCGTTCCGCACGCCGAGGGATTACCCGCCCGGGGAGATGCTCCGGACGGGGACATTCTACCGGATGTGGATCGCCTACGCGCTGGGGACCGCAGCCGGCCTCATGGTCATCGGGCACCTGGCGGCGTTCGCGGAGGGCGTGGGGTTCTCCGCCCGCGACGCGGCGCTTTCCGTGGGGGTCCTCTCCGCCGGGAACGGCTGCGGAAGGATCGGCTCCGGGTGGCTGTCCGACCACATCGGCCGGACGCGGACGCTCGCCCTCGCCATGGGGGTGACCGCCCTCCTCCTCTTCCTCGAGCCCCGGGTGGGAACGGTGCCCCTGCTGTTCGGGTCGGTCTTCCTCATCGGGTACTGCTACGGCTCCCAGCTCGCCGTCTTCCCCTCCGCGACGGCGGACTTCTTCGGGATCCGGAACCTGGGGAACAACTACGGGCTGCTTCTCACCGCGTGGGGGACTGCGGGGATCATCGGGCCGATGGCGGGAGGAAAGATCTTCGACGCGACGAAGAGCTACCAAACGGCGTTCCTGATCGCCGCCGCGCTCGCCTTTCTCGCCGCGGTCGTCATCGCCACCGTCAGGCCGCCGGCCCCGCGATGGCCGGCCCCGCTTTCTACTCCCAGGTCAGGAGCAGAGGCGTGAGCGGGTTCACGAGGTCGGGGTGGCGCGGCAGGATGCGCGCGGAGAAGCCGAACCGGCCGCTCACCCGGCAGGGGATTTCGGCGCGGAAGAGATCCTCGTTCCCCTCCCGGCCCTCATGCGTCGCCGGGATCGTCCCCCCGTTTCGCACCTGCCCCGCCGTATCCAGTATTCCGTAGAAGATCTCCACGGTGATGTCGTCCGGGGTGAGCGTCCCCAGGTCGGCCCGGACCGTCACCGCGACGCGGGACCCGACGAGAAGATCGCCGGTCGGCTTCTCCCCGTCCACGCGCATCGAGACGCGGGACCAGCCCGACGTGACACGGGACCTCCAGGCCGCGAGCTGCCTCGCGGAGGCGAAACCGTCCTTCGCCAGCCGGACGCCGATCCGGTGGGCGGGAAGGTAGAACCGCTCCGTGTACTCCTGGACCATCCGGTGCGTGTTGAAATAGGCCCCCAACTTGCGCATCGAGGTCTTCATCATCCGGACCCATTCGCGCGGAATCCCCCCCTTGCCCCGCTCATAGAACCGGGGGATGATCTCGTTCTCCAGCAGGCTGTAGAGCGCCTCGCACTCGACCTGGTCCTGCTCCTCGGGGTCCTGGTAGATCTCCCCGCTGCCGATCGCCCAACCGGTGTCCGGGGCGTACCCCTCGCACCACCAGCCATCCAGGATGGAGACGTTGATCCCCCCGTTCGCCGCGACCTTCATCCCGCTCGTTCCGGAGGCCTCCAGGGGGCGACGGGGGGTGTTCAGCCACACGTCCACCCCCTGCACCAGGTATCTCCCGACATTGATATCGTAATTCTCCAGAAAGACCAGGCGGTGCCGGATGCGGGGGTCGGAGGCGAAATGGATGACCGACTTGATGATCTCCTTGGCAGGGAGGTCCTGGGGGTGGGCCTTCCCGGCGAAGACGATCTGGACGGGCCGTTCCGGGTCGTTGAGCAGGCGGACCAGCCTGTCCGGCTGCCGGAAGAGCAGCCCCGCCCGCTTGTAGGTGGCGAACCTCCGGGAGAACCCGATGGTGAGCACCTCGGGGTTCAGCACCTCCTCCGCCGCCCGCACCGCCGAGGCCCCGGCCCCCTGCCGCATCAGCTGTTTGTTCAGCGACTTCCGCACGAAGAAGACGAGCCTCTCCCGCCGGATCTCGTGCGTGCGCCAAAGCTCCACCGGCGGGATCGTCTCCACACGCTCCCACACGGTTTGGTCCCCGGGCTTCTCGTGGAACCGGGGGCCCAGGTAGCGCGTGAACAGGTCGCTCATCTCGTGGCTCAGCCAGCTCCGGGTGTGGATGCCGTTCGTGATGCTGTGGATGGGGACCTCGGACTCGGGAAGGCCGGGCCACAGGTCGCTCCACATCTTCCGGGACGTCTCCGCGTGAAGACGGGACACCCCGTTCGCGTGCGCTGCGCTGTGGAGCGCGAAGACCGTCATCCCGAAGTCGGGGGTCTTGCTCGACGCCAGCTGACCCAGCCCGAGGAACTCCTGCCATGGCACGCGAAGCTCCTCGGCCATCGGGTGGAGGTATTTCCGGAGGAGTTCCGTGACGAACAGCTCGTTCCCCGCGGGCACGGGGGTGTGCGTGGTGAAGACGTTGGAGGCGAACACCTGCTCCCGCGCCTCGGCGAAGGAAACACCTTGCGCCGCCATCTGCCCCCGGATGCGCTCCAGCACGAGGAACGCCGAGTGCCCCTCGTTCATATGGTAGACGGTCGGCGTGATCCCGAGGGCTTGCAGCGCCCGGACCCCCCCGATCCCGAGGATGATCTCCTGCCGGATCCGCATCTCCCGGTCCCCGCCGTAGAGCGTGCTCGTGATCTCCCGCGCGCGGGGGGAGTTCTCCTTCACGTTGGTGTCGAGGAGGTAGAGGGGGACGCGGCCGATCTGGACCCGCCAGACCCTCGCCCGGACCTTCTCCCCCGCCATATCCACCTCGATCCGGAGCGACTTGCCGTTGTTGTCCCGCTCGATCGTGACCGGCATGTTGTACCAGTCGTTGTCCGGGTAGAGCTCCTGCTGCCAGCCGTCGAGGCTTAAAATCTGGCGGAAATACCCTTTCTGGTACAGAAGGCCCACGCCGACCAGCGGCAGACCGAGGTCGGAGGCCGACTTCAGGGTGTCCCCCGAAAGGACGCCCAGGCCCCCCGAGTAGATCGGGAGGCCCTCGTCGATCCCGAACTCGCAGGAAAAGTACGCTGCCTGGAACTCCTTCTCCTCCCCGTACTCCTCCCGGAACCATCCCGGCGCCTTGAGGTAGTCGACCAGGTTCTGGTGGACCCTGTTGACGTTGGCCACGAAGCTCTCGTCGCGGGCCGCCTCCTCCAGTTCTTTTTGGGAGAGGGAACCGAGCATGAGGACGGGGTTCTGGTATGACTTGTCCCAGAGGTCGGTATTGAGGCGGATGAACAGCTGGACAGCCTCCCAGTTCCAGGAGAACCAGAGGTTCATCGCGATCTCCTGGAGGGGTTTCAGCTCGGGCGGAAGATTCGGGCGGACGTGAAATTCCCGGATTTTCATACGGCCATCCTTTTCTGCGGGTGTACACTATTTATGACACGGGACGGAAAGACCGCAAGGAGATTCCTTCATGGATGGACCGGTTAGGAGCGGCAGGGAGGCAAGCGGGTGAACCGGATGCTTTCCCTTCTGGCATCGGGGGCCTTCCTCCTGGCGGTGGCCGTGGTTCCGGCATCCGCGGAGGAAAGGACCATTGTCGGGACGATCGTGCGACTGGACGCCGCGGATCGCACCTTGACCGTGCAGGACGGGAAGGGAGCGATGTGGAACTACAAGGTCGACGGGGACGCCGAGATTTCCCTTGCGAACCTCAAGGAAGGAGACCGGGTGTCGGTGACGATCGGCCGGGCCACGCCTCTCAACATGATCACGGCCGCGGACCGGTTACGGAAGGGGGACCGGGTCACCAAGATCCCTTTCTGAATTTATTGTGCGCCCCCGTTTGCGGGCTTCCACATGCTCCTGTGTTTTTCCTCTCTGGTTCCCCTTTCTCCACCGGATCCCTTCCCCACCTCCCAGAAATTCCTTTTCGCGTAGGACGCGACCTGCCATGCGCACTCCTTCACCGCCTTGTCGACAGAACCTGAGTCCCCGCTTTCCCCTTGCGCATGGATCGATGCGATTTCCTTTCCCGCGAAGTTTACGAACGCGACTTCCGCGGTGACGGATCCCGTCCCGGGGTCTTCCTTCCCCCCGGAAGGATTTTCACGCCCCGCGGGAGGAAAGCCGGTGATCCGGTATACGATGCGCAGCTCCGGTCCGTGAACGAACGGACCTCTGTCGTACAGGTACGTCATGAGGGCCATACGAAAATCCCGGCTGACCTGGCCCGGAACGAATGTGCCGGAATCCTCCTCCAGGACCAGTACCGACGAATACCGGACGTTCGCTTCGGGGGGTTGCAAAATCACGGTTCTCCCCGTCCCGGAACATCCGCACAACGACAGGAAGAACCAGATCGTCAACCCGACCAGGCCCAGAGAAAATGCGGGTTTCCCGGGCAAACTCGCCGTGATCGCCCGCCCCTCACGCCGCGGCGAACCGTCTTCCCACCTTTTCATTCTCACGTCATGCCTCATCCGTCCCGGCCCTCCGCTTCTGGAATCTCCCACCACCATGGGTATCGGCACCGCGCCGGAAGAAGTTTACCGGTGGGTGGGAAGGAAGGCATCCCGATCGGAACGGAAAGCGGCCGGCGAGCGGGATGGGGTCGAGGCGTTTACGGCAGGGACCAGTCCTGTCCCAAGGCATCCCTCATGGAGAGGATCGGCCCGTTCTCATCCGACAAATAGAGGACGGCGCTTGTCCCCGTCTCGCCGTCCCTGCCGAACAGGCCCAGCGCCGGTTCCCCCCCGCCGGCGAGCTTGAAGTTCACCCGCGCCCGGTAATCGTTGTCCCAGAAGGCGATCCCCGGATTCCCCTCGTCGGAAAGCCCGATGACCGAACGGTAGTGGCGTTCCTTGTCCAGAAAGGAAAGGATCGGTTGCCCCTTCCCCTGCAGTTCGAACACGGCGCGGAGATCCCCGTCGGAATCGTACAGGGAGAATCTCGGATTGTTCTCCCGGATCGCCAGCAGGATGCCCACTTTTCCGTTTTCGCGTGCCACCGCGAACCGTTTCGCGCGTATTTCTTCCGGGACATCCCCGGACAGGATCCGGAAGAGGGAAAAAAGGCAAAGAACGACCACGCCGACCGCGCCCGCCAGGCTGGTCATCCGTAATTCCCGCACCTGTTTTTCCAGCTGCTGGAGGCGATGTTCCCCCTTATCGACCGCTTCTTCCGCCATCGCGCGCCCCTTTCTAAAAAAAAATCATTCCCTGCTTCTTCTCCTGCGTTTCCCTTCGGTGACCTTCTCCGGTTACCTGGATTTTGGCCATGCCCTTCTTTGAAACACCTTCTGAAAGAGCCGGATGACCTTCCCTCCCCGGTCCTGTCTCTCCATCTCATCCGCTATGAGGTCCAGTCTCTCCGCCATGCCCCGAAGCTCTTTTGACTGTTCCCGGAGTTTCTTCACCCGGTCTTCGCTTTTGGGGAGGGAAACCCCGAGGATCGGCTCCCCGCTCTTTTTGGAAAGGGGGACGCTCATCAACTTCCCGGACTCTTTCTGCTCTCCCTTCACCTCTTTTCCCTGCTTTCTCCATATCCTCATCGCCTTCCTCCTATTCCCCGGCGCAACATCCCGCGGCGAACTCGGGCGTCGGGGGGACGACATTTCCCGTTTCCCCCTCTTTTTTCTCAATGATAGGTCCCTAATGGAAAGATGGCAAGGCAGTCCCCCGATAGCGCATCGATCTTTTTGCCTGTGGATGTGCACGAGGTTTCTTGCAAACCCGACAGCGAAAAATTACACTTTACCTGCTCCGGGAAACGATGAACGTACAGGGAAAGGAAATCCGGCAGGTTGAGAATCAAGGTGCTCGGCGCATCCGGATCCGAAGTCCCGGGCCACAACTGCCCGGCATTCCTCGTCGACAGGACGTTTCTCCTCGACGCGGGAACGATCGGTCTCTCCCTGAACATCCGGGAAGAAGACAGCTTGCGGCAGATTCTCCTCACCCATGCCCATTTCGACCACATCAAGGGGATCCCGTTCCTGCTCGACAACCTGGTCATCCGGAACACGGGGAACACCATCACGGTGATGAGCGGGAAGGAGGTCATCGACGACCTGCAGAAAAACATTTTCAACGACAGGATCTGGCCGGATTTCACCAGAATTCCGTCTTCCGAACGACCCGTTCTAAAATACCGGCCCTTGAGCCCCTCGCACCCGGTGGACCTGAACGGGTACAAAGTGTTCCTGCAAAAGGTCCACCACACCGTGCCCGCCTACGGGTACGTCATCGAGAAGGGGGACGGAAAGGCGTTTGCCTATACGGGGGATACGGGTCCCACCGATCTCTTCTGGCGGGAGATGTCGGACCACGACGTGCAGTGCCTCATCGTGGAGGTTTCGTTTCCCAACCGGCTGGAGGAACTTTCCCTGAAATCGGGGCACCTCACGGCGGCCCTGCTGGAAAAAGAGATCGCGAAGATGTCCCCCTGCCCGCCACGGATTTTCGTGATGCACGTGAAGCCGCAGTATCTGGGGGAAATCGAGAAGGAGGTCCACGCGCTGCGGCACAACAGCGTGGAACTGATGAAAGAGGGAGAGATTATAACGATTTAGGGGTCAGACCGCCGGCCTTTCCGACGTGATCCTCATCAACGCCTCGTCCAGTTCCCGTATCCGGCGAGACATCCGTTTCATGATCATGAACGCGAGAGACGGGTCATCGTGGATCTTCCGGAGGAACATCTTCTTGTCCACGGTGAGCACCCGCACCTCTCCCAGCGGACGGACGGTGGCGGAACGTACATCCTTCTCAAAGAGCGCCATCTCCCCGAAGAAGTCCCCTTCGCCCAGCTCGGCGAGGCGGACCTCCTTCCCATCCTTTTCTTTCACGACCTCGACCTTCCCGGACTGGATGACATACATGCAGTCGCCCACGTCCCCCTGGCGGACGATGATCTCGCCGGGCCGGTACACCTTCCCGAGTCCTCCCAG
>Ga0184616_10000181_pt1 | contig 11837 bp, 5 predicted proteins | sample PLM4_90_coex_FD_133145 | JGI IMG/M metagenome (GOLD analysis project Ga0184616, IMG submission 133145) | Groundwater sediment microbial communities from an aquifer in East River, Colorado, USA - PLM4_90_coex | ecosystem: Environmental > Terrestrial > Soil > Riparian zone | place: USA: East...
ACTTCGTCTCGATACTCTCGAAGGGCTCATACACGCGCCTCGTCCGCGTCAAGCCGAGTGCACTCATCTTCAGCGCGAACACATCGAGCGATCAAGGCTACACCGACAAGCCCTGTTCCGATCTCGACCTGGGCGTCTTCCTAGACGGCAAAGGGCCTGGCAACGTCCCTGACGGCATCGCGCAGCCGGAGGAGTTCGTCGTCTACTCCGCCGGTCAAAGCGCGACGGAGGAGGTGAGGCTGATCAGGCCGACCGTCGAGGACGACCCGGACACGCCGAGCATCAACGAGATGGAGGTCGGCTCGCCCTACCTGATAAAGGTCCTGGGCTACATCGTCCCCTGGGCTCCGTACGGCACGTTCAACTTGGACGTCACCCTCGTGCAGGGCGTGGGCTTCAGCGTCGAGGGTGCGACCAAGCTCCGCGTCGACCCCTACAACGTATCGAAGGTCTATCTGAACTGGAACCTGCAGGGGAGCACGAAGCCGGGCAGGATGCTCGGCGCCCTCTACATCGGTCCCTCGAACGCGCCGCTCATGATGCTCATCCCGATATCGCTGGTAATCGACTTCACTGCACCGAAGATCACCAAGTTCTCCGTGACGGCGACGGGTGACAACCGCGTAGACGCCGCGACGGGCAGGACGACGAACGACAGGATGCCGAGTCTAGTCCTCGAGGCGAGGGACGACGATAGGGGCGAGCTGGATCCCGCGAGCGTCAGGACATACATGGACGGGGAGAACGTCACAGCCTGGACCTCCGTCTCCTTCGCGTTCAGCGCCAATCCGACCAGCGCGGTCCTTGGCAGGTGGAGCGGGAGCATCCGCTACGTGCCGATCAGGCCGCTCAGCCCGGGGCCCCACTTGTTCAAGGTCTCGGTGGCTGATGTTGCCGGGAACTTTGTCGATAGGGACTATGTCTTGGTGATCGATTCCGATGCCCCGCCAATATCCATAGAAGGCCCGCCGATCCGGTACACGAACGTCTCTGATGCGGAGATCCGCGGGACCACGGAGCCGGGCGCGACCGTCGTCATGGGGAACGCGACAGTCGTTGCCGATCAGGACGGGGCTTTCTCCTTCGATGTGCGCCTCACTCCAGGATTCAACGAGTACTCCGTGAGGGCGACCGACTGGTTTGCGGCAGGCACTGGAGGAACGCAGGTCAGCGGCAATTACGCCGATGCCGCGATCAGGATAGTCTATGACACCGTGCCGCCGGAGCTGCAGGCGGCGATTTCTCCGTCCCTGGTCACGAGCGGCGAGGCCGTCATGGTCTGGGGACAGGTGAGCGACAGCGCCTCGACGATCGAATTGAATCCGGCCACTGTGAGGATGACCGTCAACGGAAACGAAATCCACGTCAGCGCGGACGGGAAGTTCTCGGTGTGGGTCACGCTGTTGCTCGAAGGCGACAATCTAATCACGGTCGCCGCGACGGACCTTGCGGGCAACACCGCCAGCCAGGAAATCACGGTCACAAGGGATACCGAGCCGCCAATCCTCGTGCTCGACGACGTCCCTGACGTTGTGACCGAGAGCACGGTCACGGTCTCCGGCAGGACATCGCCGGGACTGAGGGCGAAGGTGAACGGGTTCGAGGCTCCCGTGAACCCTGACGGGACCTTCTCGAAGCAGGTGCAGCTCAGCTACGGCATGAACTACATCGTGGTCAGGGTGACCGACGACGCCGACAACGTCAACGAGATGAAGGTCGGGGTGCACTACACCTCGAGCTTTTCGCCGGAGTCGGGGGCGCCAGGCGGCTACCTCAACATGTCCCCGGGGGTGTGGGCGGCGATCGCCGTGGTGCTCGGCCTGGTGATCGGGCTGGTTCTCTCCATACTCTTCAAGCCGAGGGGTGGAACGAAGGGCGAACCCGAGGAGGGCGAGGCCGGGGAGGCGGAGGCCGAGGAGAAGCCGAAGGAGGAAGAGGCTCCGAAGAAAGAGGCCCCTCCGGAGACCGAGCCGACGAAGCCCGAAGAGGACAAGAGGGAAGCGGCGCTGCGCAAGGCCCTCGAGGACGGGAAGATAAATAAGGAGGTCTACGAGAAGAACCTGGCCCGCATCAAGGGGAAGGCGTAGGGCGCAAAGCTATTCTACCGGAGGCGGTTAGGCACCGCCCAAGGGCCGATAGATCAGCGGAAGATCGCCGCCTTCGCAAGGCGGAAGCCGTGGGTTCAAATCCCACTCGGTCCACTTCAGCCCAATGAATGACATTCGAATGTGCAGATCGATGGCGGTTCGCTTGGGCAAGAGTCGTGGGATCAGAATTACGCTAAATTTCGAGCGTGTCGAAGCGTCTTCCCGCTGAACGTAATGATGAGTGCATACGAGGGAACCCTGCTCCAATGCGATCCGTCAAGGCTCCTTCAGACGCCCGAAGCGGCCGAGCTGGCCCTGCTCCTTCCTGAGCTGCTCCTTGTATATCCAGAAAAGAATCAGAAGGCACCCGACCGCCAGCGCGACGGTGATCACCCCGCACGCGCTCACGAGGTATAGGCCCGACTCCTCCACGGTGTCTGCTTGATTGTTGACGAAGACGTTGTCACTGAGCACCATGTGGCTCGCGCTGTCGTACCTTATGGCGTAGTTGCTGTTGTGCTGGAAGTAATTGGAGCGGATTATGGGGCTTGAGCTCTGCACGACGACGCCATGGAGGTTGTCTATGAAGGAGTTGCTCTCGATGAGTGCGTCCGAGCCTTCCGCGATTATCATCGCGTAGTTGCAGTTCTCTATCCTGTTGCCGACGATTCGCGCCTTGGAACCGTGCATCTCGATCCCGTCGTTGCCCGCGTCGGTGATGGTCGAGTTGGCGATGGTCGGGCTCGAGTTCATGATCAGTAACCCGTTGAGCTTGGCGTCGGGGAACCTCGTCGCGTTGATGATGACGTCGCTGGAATAGATTTCCAAGCCGCCATTGTAGTTCTCCTGCTTCGGGTCCGCCCAGACCCCGGAGATCAGGCTGTTGTCAATTACCGCAGCTCCCATTATCTCAAACGTGTAAGTGAAATCGGAGCTCGAGCTCAGCACCTTGGAGTCGGCGCTGATGAAGAGCGTCCCGCCATCTGCCACCCATATGCCGAACTCTTTGTCGGTGGAGAGGTTCATGATCAGCGACGTGTTGACGAGCTGGAGGATCTGGCCCGCGTCGATCAGAACCCAATCGCTTACGTTGATCGTGTCATTCACGTAGGTGTCCGGCGCGAGGCTGCTAGAGGCCGGCTTCGGCTCGATATAAATCGCCGACTGCGGGGCGGCGGGAGCGGAGGCGGCAATCTCCAGCCCTATGCTGACGAAGAAGAAGGCGAGCGCCACCGCAATGATGGCCGCGGGGACCTTGATGTTCAGCCTTCTTGGCACAACCTTCTGCATCTTCGTCATCCTGAATGTCATGTACGTGACCGCGAGCATGACGAAGATCGGCGTGATTAGCCCGAGGCCGGACAGCACGAGGGAGACTGGCTGACCGGAGAACGCGTACAGGATGAACAGCACGCTGATGACGGCCGCGACAGCGGTGGCGGTCGCGTAGAGCCCGTACTCTATCTTCCTCGAAGAGACGGCCTCTTCGGGCGACACCTCGCTCTTCACCACGAACTCTTCCCGCCCGAGCTTGGCCCTTATCGTGTCGAGCATCTCCGGGAAGCCGCGCATCTTCTTCCTGATCGCGATGCTCTGTCTCGGGTTGCTCGTCCTGAAGATGTAGATCCGGCCGTCAATGAAATTGTTCATCTCCGTGACGTCGAGCAACTCGCCGAATGAGTAAAAGAAAGTCCGCCCGCCAAATGGCGCTGTCGCCTCGATCCCGTTCTCATAGATCTTGACGGGTTTCAGTCTCCGGCTCATGAACATGAGCACGATGCCGACGAGCAATGCACCGCCTCTGACGAAAGCCTGCGCCCTCTCCCCGATGTCCTCTTGACTCTCCTGGAGGAGCAGCTTGCCTTTGCCCCCGACCGCGGGCTTTGGCGGGGGCATCCCGAACGGTCTCATCTCGGCCGACCGTGGGGTTCCCGGGCCCCGCATGCTCTTGTGGATGAGGAGGTCGCCCTCCATGAAGTTGCCCAAGAGCGTCTCGTTCTCGCGGTAGGTCTGGTACCACCGCGGGCCCATCGCCTGCTTGAGCACGGGGACTAGCCGCTCGAAGTCGTGTGCTCTCGAGCTGACGAGGAGCACCATCGAACTCTCCGTCTCTATCTGCATCGCCTTGAAAGACGCTGGGCCGGTCCAGATCGAGTCTGTCTTCGTGAATGGGTTCTCGATCTTCACGGGGTAGATGTCGGATAGCTCTGACCAGGGCACGAAGGCGTACTTTCCTTTCTTGCCCAGGCTGAATTTGGCGTAGATGCCGTTCTGGTAGATCGTTATGCCGTCATGCGAGACGAGCTTGCGCTTGTACAGAGGAGAACCCTGAGGTCTCGTCCGAGGGTTCATCGCCCTGTATCTCCTGTTCGCTTCCTTCAGGGCATTGACCTGCGTCTTGTCGAGCTTGACCCAGCCGTGGACCACGGAGCCGTAGCGCTTGACTCCGTACATCACCGCCAAAACAAGGCCGAAGACGACTGCAAAGATCACGATGTCCTCCATCACAATCTCATCTCCGCGCAGCTCTTCTGGTGGCTCTCCCATACCTTCCTGCTATTGAACCTCTTGCCGCAGTGCTTGCACGCGAGGTCCCCCGCAATGGGGGCGGGTTCCGCGCTCCCCATGCGGTAAATGGTCATGAGCGAGATTCCCAATCCGGCGAATAGCAGGACCGTGAAGAACACCATGAACACGGTCTGCAGGCTCTCCTTGTTGGGGAGAAGGACGAGGAGGAAGAGGAAGACCACGCCGAAAACGCCGTACATTACCGCCATCAGCCAGATCCTGCCTGCGGCCTCTGGCCTCACCGCGGTTGGCGGGGCCGGGATGGGCTTGCCCGCCTTGGGATGTGAGAAATCTTGTGTACCCGGAGTCATCCCCATGAATCCTGCCCCCTGCAGCCACTGAAGCATGCTCCATGGTCAAATGCTTTGTGCCTGATACATGGACGTAATCATTTCCGCAGGGATGCCCGTCGAGCTTTCGCTCGTGATGAGCCAGCACTGTCCGGGACCGCGAATCCTATTGTGCGGTCCTGGGGTCAGATTGTCGTCCCATTCTCAACCATTCGGCACGGCCCAGTTGACGTCGCTGCTCACGCGGATCATGTAGGCGTAGCCGGCCACCAGGTGCGTCGATGCCCAGTCGTTCCTGAGTACCTTCTGAAGGTAGTACGGTCCTGCGCTCGCGTCGTACATCTCCACGAGTTGCAGCAGTCCTCCAGTGGCGGTGTTGAGATCCGCGAACGTGTATGTCTGATTGAACGTGGGGAAGCCGATCATGTTCCAGCCGCTCTTGAGGCTCACGACAATGTCCTTCGGGACAAGGCCAGCCACAGTCATCGTGCCTGGGCCGTCGAGATCGACCCAATAGCCCTGCACCACACTGAGATGTGTCAGGCTGTTGATGAACAGACCAGGCTTATGACACCACCATGGGTTCGGCGTGCCCGCGACGTATGTCCTCACGTAGTTGTAGCTGAAGGTCTGGAAGACGACTGCCGGGTCATCGTCCGCCTGCAGCAGCGGGAAGGAGACGAGATGCTTCCCCGCCGCCATGCTCCTGTGGAACTTGGCGGCGAGATTCGAACACGGGCTGTCGTACATGTATGACCTCGCGACGACGCAGTAGAAGAAGTTGAGGTAGGACCCGTGGCCAGCGCCGAGATCGGTGTAAGAGTAGCTCTGCAGCCCGGTCGCGGGGACGATTGCTATCTGGGCGAAGGGCCCTTGCATGGTGCTTGACTTGAGGACTTTGTATGCGATGACGTTGTGGTTTCCCCCTCCGTCATCGGGAGAGGCATTCCAGTGGAGCGTGACATCGGTGAAGCCTGGTCCCGTCAGCTCTGCTTCCGTTATCTGCGGTGCGCGCGGCGGTACCTCGTTCACAGCGCAGACATCGACGTAGCCGCCGGCGCCCCAGTTGCCGACGCTGTCCCTGCCGTGGATCCAAAAGCGGTGACAGGAGCCGACAGACCATCCGGCGGCGGTGTCGTTCGCCCAGAGCCACGCGCTTTCGGTCTTGCTCCTGTTGACACCTGTCAGGTTCATGGCCCACGCGTCCGTCCAGTCGACCATTGCCGGGTTGTTCACAGTCGTGTCCGTTATCACCAGCTCTGCGGCGTCTATGTAGCGCGAACCGGTCCGGGAATCATCTATGGTCGCTCTTACTTCGAGCGACGTGGAGAAGCCGACCAGATACGGGCTGGGGATGGTCATCGCGTTGCGCGTGATTGGGCCGGTGGTGTCGTTGCCGGCTTGCGAGCTCGCGCCTATCGTCACGTAGATGTTGGTGTCCCCGTCCCTGTTGTCTTGCCAGGCGATCGCCAGATCGACAGCACCAATGTAGACCGTGGTAGCCTTCTCGTCGTTGACGGCGGTGCCCGCGTTGTCGCTCACCTTCATCGGACCGGTCCAGGTGCCTCCGGTGTCCGCGCTCACCATTTCGGTCATCACGGAATCAGAGTAGTAGGCTATATGGAAAGTTCTGCTGACGCCCGCCACCGAGACAGAGCGCTGGTCGGTTATTGCGGCGTCGAGCTGGACGGCGGTGGGCATAGAGAGCCAGCCGTCCGTCGTACTGAAGGAGATGATTCTGTGCCTGGTCGGGTCTGAAGGAAGCTGGAATGATCCGGCGAGGACTGATTTGAGCCCGTCTGATGCCCCTGCAGCGAAGATGCCGTCGGTCGAGTTGGCATTGGACTCCCAGCCGTTCACGATCGTCCCGGCATCTTCAGTCATGAAAATCCACAAGAGTTTCCACTGTGCGTCATCGATGGTCTCCATGTCCATCGCCATGGTGTAGTCGTAGCTGCCCCACCATGCGGACGGATGGAGCGGGTCGGGCAAGCCTGAGGTGCCGTTCGGCGCGGCGGCGGCATTCCAGCGGTATCCGCCAAGGCTGAGAGTCCAGCCCATGACGTCGTTGGCGAACTCCTCGCCGAACCAGAACGCCGTGTGCGCCCCGCCATCGCAGCCCACTGTAGCGGTGCAATATGCCTGTGCTTGGAACATGATGCCGTCCGGGTATGTGCCCGGGTTCCTCTGAGCGATGACAGTGGGGAACTGGATATCAGTCATTGTCCCGCTCCACATAGAGCCGATGTCCAGGAAGTACCCGAGGAAATTCTGCCCATCGGGCGAGTGCGCGAACAGCAGGTCGGTTGGCTGGGAAGCGTCCTGCCATGCCACGATGACCGTGCCCCCGGATGTGATCGCGATGGACGGGTTGGTCTCGTCGGCGCCAGTGGCTGCGAAAGCCGAGGTTTCCCAAGGCGTGTCGTTGGCCGGCGTCACGGACATGTAAATGTCCCAGTCTGCCCCGTTGAAGTGTTGGAACACCAGGAACCAGGTTCCATCCATCACGGTGCCGACGCTTGGATACTGGGCCATGCTGGGCCTCGTCTCATCGTTCGCGTCCCCCCAGACGCGCACGTTTGGATCGAAGGGCGGATCGCCTGGTGGTGGTCCTCCCTCCTGCGCTTGATTCCAATCGATCGTCATCCTCACTCCTGTTGGCCGCGCTTTCAATGACTCCGTGGATATCTTTTGGACTGCGGGAGGAGCGATCCGCTGTACTCCCGCAGGTTCAGTTTGTGTCGTTGTTCCAGCCCCCGCGTTCGGCGTCGTGCCGAGATACGCGAACGAGCTGGCCACGACCAAGCCAATCAGGAGAAGGACCATGCTGGCTCTTCCGAATCCTATGTCGTTATTCATCTTCCTTCCTCCTATCATGTAGGCTCCGATTGAGCTCTCTCGCTCTCATCGAATGAATATGCGATGTGAAATGGCGGCGGACCGGGCTGACTCTCAACGGCCAAATCGGCAGCTCCGCTCGGACCTTTCTGCTGCTTCAAGTCGCCCGGGGCGCCAGCGTTCAGCTCAAGTTGCGCGTCGTCCGGGACAGGGCCGCCCTTCTCCTGAATCTGCGCTTCCGGCAGAACCATTGTGACACCGCCCGGTTCAGGTGCCATGGGGGATCCCATGTCCAACTGTATTTCAGGCGGTGGAATCGTGGTGAGCCCGGACGGTTCCGGGCGTACTGCGTCCGTTCCCGTGTCCGGCTTGGCGCCGAGCACCGGAGCAAGACAGGAGAAGAGGGCCACAACGACAAGAAGCAGAGCACCAGCTCTACAGAGTCTAAGCTCATGTAACATCGTCGTGCCTCCTCCAATCGAAGCCCTATCAGGGGCATCGAAACTCAAAGCGATATCCGACTATTTAATAACAGATGTCAAGGAGGTGCGATTGGATGCGGATGCCGACGACTAGGGGAATTCCCGCCATTCTCGGAGCATGGTCGTTCTATCATGTCGCGATGCTACGACGACACCAATAGGCCTTTGAACCGCCGCGCACTTTCTCCCTCCGCTTGAAACGACAGAAGGAAAGGATCGAGCGTCAAGTGCAGGAGGGCTTTGCGGCCCTGGCGGAGAACGATGTGGAGGCAGCGGAGCGTCACTTCAGAATAGCCGGGCACACACTCGGCATCGCGCTCGCCTGCTACCACGGCCGGTTTTGGGAGCGGGCGACGAGCAAGGCCCTGGCGGCACTGGCCCAGGCCGGACCGGGAACCAAGGATGAAGCGGTCGCCCTCAAGGTCCTCGCGATTGCCTCGAAGCAGTTGGGCGAGGAGAAAAAGGTCAGAGGCGCCGCGCAGCAGCGGCGGGACGCCCTGATCAAGCGCGCGGAGGGGAGGCTGGAAGGCGTCGACTGGGGGCCAGTCCACGGCCAGATGCGCGAGCTGGCGAAGGAGCAGCCGGCGGTCTACGGGTCTCTCGCCTCCGTCCGTATGGGGCGGAAGATGGTGAGGCAGGGCTTCCAGACAGTGATCGACTTCGTCCTTGCGGGAGACTACCACAGGGCAGCCTGTTTGGGCGACGACCTCACGCGCATTGAGGCGACGACCAAGGGGCTCGCGGCGGAGTTCTCCCTGTGCCCGGATTGCCTGGAGGAATGGTTCGAGCCGGCTCCGGGGGAACTGCCGAACGTGGCGTTGAGCCGCCTGAGCGCGGTGACCGGGACGTACATCTTCGAGTTCCCGTGGGAGAACCCGGAGCACGCCCTGATCTTCGGGATCTCGGCACTCCACTTCGCCGAGTTCAGGGCCCGCCACGGGGAGGACGTCGCGAGGCTCATCGAGCGCGCGCAGGTTTACCTCGATGCGGCTGTGGCACCGCAGTCGCTCGCGCCGGAGGAGGCGGGGCGTTGGACCGCCTGCGTCGACTATCACAGGGGACGCGTCCTCGAACTGGGGAAGAATGAGGCGGCCGCACTGACCCTCGTTGAGAAGGTCGCCGCGGGGCCGGCAGCCCCGTGGAACGAGAGGGCGCAGGAGGTGGCTGGGAGGATCCGCCGCCGCCAGGCGTCGGAGGCAAAACGAACGCGCGTCGCGACCCTGCGCGGGGAATGCGAAGCTGCGAGGAAGAAAAGCGATGATGAGACCGAACTCGTCGCCCTGAAGGCCCTTTCATCGGAGATTGATCTGGAGCTAGGCCAGCTCGAGAGGCTCTCGCGCCTCCGCGACGAGGATCACGATCCAGGCTGGACGGACACCGCGATGAAGGCAGCGGCCCGGGGATCGCACGACGAGCATCTGTCAAGGCGTCTCGGGGAGGAGGCCGCCATCCGGTGGTCGGAGGGGAAAGGACACGAAGCATTGAACCTCTTCATCCTGGCCCGCCGCATCGCTCCGCTGTCCCCCGACGTGATGTCGGCATACGCGGCAGTGCTCGCCTCGTTCGGCCGCAACGCCGAGGCCGCGAAGGCGTACGCGGCGGTCGGCCACGGGGAGCCCATACACTTCCTCGAGAGCGCGCGCTGCTTCATGGCGGCGGGCGAGGAGGAGCGTGCGGTCGCGGTGGTGCAGGCGCTGTTTCTCTCACCTGATGTGGTGAACCTGTGGGAAGAGGGGCTGCGCCTTGTCGAAACCCATACCGCACCGCCGGCCCTGCGCCTTTTGGCGAGATTGCTGCTGAACCGGCAGCCTGAGAGCGAGTTCGCACGCGCGGCGATTGCCCGTGCGGAGGCGGAGGAGTTCTCCGAGGCGGTCAAGGAACGCGAGAGGATTCGCGCGGTCGTGCGGGGGGCCGCAAGGACGGGCAACTGGCGGAAGGTGAGGGACACCGTCCTTGGATTGCAGGAAAGGGCGAGGGACGGTGAATTGTGGACCCTGCTCGCGCGGGCTCACGAGGGCCTCGACGAGGCAGAGGAGTCCCTGCGGTGCTACGAGGCGATGTCGCAGACCGCGGCCTCCGTGGCGGGTCGCGCACGCAGCCTGATCCGCCTGAGGAGGTTCGAGGATGCCCGCGAGACCTTGGAGCATCTCCGCGCAAGATTGGAGCCCGAGGAGGAGCCGGAGCTGGGGAGCGACCCCGATGTCAAGGGGCTGTGGGCCGAGGTGAAGGGCGACCTGCAACTTGCGGCGCGGCTGTACGTCGATGAGGCGATGCTCCGCTCTCTAATCATGAAGGCGCGCGAGCGGGAGGATGCGCTGGCGGAGCTTGAGGCGCTCTCTGTCATTGCCGCGCGCGATCAAGCCTGCGCAGGCGAACTCATGGAGCGCGTGCGGGCCCTCGAAGGGCGCCTGCCTGTCCGCGCGAAGGCGCGCATCGTCCGAGACCGCATGCCCGCGCTCGTCCTGTGCGACACGAACGTGCTGCTGTCGAGGGCGCTAGAGGGCGTCCCCCTGCCAGACGATCTGAAAGCGCTCCGCAGTCCGCGGGGTGTCGAGCGATTCGAGGCGCTCAGGTCGCAGAGAGGGAGCGTTGCCCTCGCGGTCACGGATACCGTGGCGGGGGAGCTGAGGTCCGTGCTCAAATACCAGATGGCGGTCCGTGAGGACGAGGATGCGGAGAAGGCGCTCGAGGAGGTCATGCGGCGCGCGGAACAGCTCGTGTCGGAGATGCACGTGGAGAAGGTCGCCGGCCTCTCGCCGAGGCCGCCACCGGAGTACTCGGAACGCGTGAGGTCGTTCTACAGGTCGATGGGCCCGCGCCTGCGCGCGATCACTCGGCGCAAGGTGAGCAGGCAGCCAGAGCGGTCGTCGCAGATTCTCGATCGGCGGGGAGTGAGCAAGGACAGGCCGGGGCGTGCGCCGATGCCGGAGGCGGTGGACCAGCGGCTGCTCGCCGAGGCGGCGTCGATGGTGGACGGGCCGCTGCCCGGGTTCGGCGGCGTGGGCATCCTGTCCGACGACGCTGACTTCAGGAGCTTCGCGCGGGAGATCGAGACGACGTTCGGCGTGAGGATCCACTGAGAGCTGCCGCGGTAGCGCGGTCTGAGTGTCCTTCCTTGTTCCTACTTCAAGGAACCAGACAAGGCATATGCATCAAGATTCCGTCATCGCCGGAATCGTATGGTTTAACATCCGCAGGGAGTTCCCTCGGACATGGCCGAGGTCTGGGTCAGCCTGCTCGTCGGCGGGACTCTCCTCCTCATCGGGTACGGCGCCTCCCTGATTTTCGACAGGTTCCGAATCCCAGACTTCATCGTGCTCATCTTCCTGGGGGTCCTGCTCGCGCGCATCCCGATCGATCCTTTCGGACCCGGCCTCGTGCCCTCGCTCACCCCGATACTGCCCGTCTTCACGGCCCTGACGATAGCATTCATCATGTTCGAGGGGGGCCTCTCGCTGAACCTCAAGGGCTCGGGCAGGGGGATGCCGGGGGTCCTCGCCCACGTCGCGGTCTCGGTGTTCATCACGGTCGTCCTGATATGGTTGATCGCGACGCGCCTCCTCGGCTTCGAC
>Ga0184616_10000182_pt1 | contig 11822 bp, 11 predicted proteins | sample PLM4_90_coex_FD_133145 | JGI IMG/M metagenome (GOLD analysis project Ga0184616, IMG submission 133145) | Groundwater sediment microbial communities from an aquifer in East River, Colorado, USA - PLM4_90_coex | ecosystem: Environmental > Terrestrial > Soil > Riparian zone | place: USA: East...
CTCTGAGATTCAGACCGGAGTCTGCAAAAAAAGAAGAGACCAGTAACAGGAAACAGGAGGCTCCGTCATCGGATAAGAGCGGGGCCGTTTTAGAGCGATTGGCCAAAGAACTTAGTCTTACCGTTGATCAGCAATCGAAAATTGAAATGGTTCTTCGGGCCTCCAAAAATGAATTTCAGGAAATACGGGAGAAATCGAAACCGGAGGAAGCGAGGATTCGCCTCCGGACTTTGATGCGGCAGAAGATATGGGGATTTCTGACCGAAGACCAGAAAGAGAAGATGAAAGAGATGGGTCAATCATCAGAGAAAAATCGGGCAACGCCGGGCAGGGCGTGGGTCCCCACTCCGGAAGGAAAACTGATACCCGTTGAGATCACGGTTGGAATCACGGACGGAACTTTCAGCGAGGTAGTGACAGGAAATCTTCAGGAGGGAGCCGAGGTTGTGGTTGAGGAGATGATGAATAAAAAAGCCCGGCCAAGCACTCCTTCCCCCTCCACAAAGGGGCTGAGGTAAGGAGATCGCATAGGGCAAAGCGCATAGGGCGTAGGGTATAGAGCATAGAGCATAGAGTTCACCCTCTCCCCAACCCTCCCCCCTCGAGGGGGAGGGAGAGGATGGGGGCGCTGTGCTTTTGTGATTTGAAAAAATGGAACCGCTCATTCAAATTAGAGATCTGGTCAAAATTTATCATCTCGGCGAGGTAGAGGTTCAGGCCCTCGGGGGCGTTTCGCTTTCGATTGAGCGGGGTGAGTTTGTGGCCATCATGGGGGCTTCAGGCTCCGGGAAATCGACCTTCATGAATATCCTCGGATTTCTGGATCATCCTACCAGCGGAGAATACCTTCTGGATGGTCGAAGCGGGGCAAACCTTTCGAGGGACGAACTGGCAGAGATAAGGAATCAAAAAATCGGTTTTGTCTTTCAGGGATTCAACCTGCTGAGCAGGACATCGGCGCTGGAAAATGTTCAACTTCCACTGATCTATGGTCAAATCCTATCGAAGAGAAGGAAAGAGATGGCAGAGCAGGCCCTCTCCGCAGTCGGTCTTGAGGGAAGAACTCATCATCATCCCAGTCAGCTCTCAGGCGGAGAACAACAGCGGGTGGCCATTGCAAGAGCCCTTGTGAATCAGCCTTCGATCCTGCTGGCCGATGAACCCACCGGAAACCTCGATTCAAAGACGAGCGGGGAGATCATGGCCATCTTCCAGCGCCTCAACGGCGAAACCGGGATCACGATCGTCATGATCACCCATGAACAGGATATTGCAGCCTATGGAAAGAGGAAGATCCTCTTCAGGGATGGGAGAGTGGTGGAGGATTCTGTTTCATGACGACACTCTTTGCCAGCCTCAGGATTGCCCTCCGTGCCCTTATGGTCAATAAGATGCGCTCCAGCCTTACCATGCTCGGAATCATCATCGGCGTGGGCGCTGTGATCGCAATGATTGCCGTGGGTTCAGGGGCAAAGAAGAAGATCGCCGACCAGATTGCAAGCATGGGTTCGAATATCCTCATCGTGCTTTCGGGAAGTTCGACCAGTGGGGGGATGAGGTTCGGATCGGGGACCGTTCCAACACTTACCATCGATGATTCGAAAGCGATATTAACAGAAATTCCAGGTGTCAGGCTGGTGGCCCCACATATCTCTGGAGTCGCTCAGGTCATTTTTGGAAATCAGAACTGGTCCACCCTTGTTTACGGGACAATTTCCGACCTTCTCGAGATCAGGGAATGGTCTCTCAATTCAGGCCGCACCTTCACACAACAGGACCTGGATGGCGCCACTAAAGTCTGTCTATTAGGAAAGACCGTGGCGGATAATCTCTTCGGAGGAATCGACCCGATCGGACAGATCGTCCGGATCAAGAAAGTTCCGTTTACAGTCATCGGCGTGCTCAATCCCAAGGGTCAATCGGCCTGGGGAACGGATCAGGATGACACCATCTTTGTCCCCCTGACCACGGCACAGAAGAGGCTCTTCGGAATGCAGTTTCCAGGAATGGTGAGGGTGATCACAGTTCAGGCAAGGGAGCCTGAGGTGATGAAGACCGCGGAGGAACAGATTACAGAGCTTCTTCGGCAGAGGCACCGGATTCAACCCAGCCAGGAGAATGACTTTTCAGTTCGAAACCTGACCGAGGTCGCCTCAAGTGCGGAGGAATCGGCGAAAGTGATGTCCCTTCTTTTGGGCGCGATTGCTTCAATCTCTTTGATCGTGGGCGGGATCGGGATCATGAACATTATGCTCGTCTCGGTCACGGAACGGACACGGGAGATCGGCATCCGGATCGCCGTGGGAGCAAAAGGCAAGGACATTCTGCTTCAGTTTCTCATCGAATCACTGCTGCTCAGTCTGGTTGGGGGGGCACTGGGGATTGGGATTGGAATAGGGGGGACATTGATTCTATCGAGCTTTACCCAGTGGCCCGTTCTCTTTTCAGCCCAGGCGATCCTCCTGGCTTTTCTATTTGCAGGATCAGTTGGAGTATTCTTTGGATTTTACCCCGCAAGAAAAGCCTCTCTGCTTAACCCTATCGAAGCGCTTAGGTATGAATAAGAAAATCAATGATCAATTTTCAATTTGCAATGATCATTGATAATTGGTCATTGACCATTGACCATTGTCGAGGGATGCCTTTTATCAGGGGGGGATGATTTGACGATTATCGATTTTTTACTTTTTGTGATGGTGGGATGCGGAATAGGTTTCCTCTCGGGTTTATTCGGCGTAGGCGGTGGAATACTGATTGTCCCTGTCCTTGTTTTCAGCTACGAACACACTGTTATCTCTCCAACGATCCTGACACATATGGCTCTGGGAACGAGCCTTTTTGTCGTCATTTTTGGATCTTTGATGAGCGCCTATCAGCACAATAAGCATCGCCATATCGATTGGCATGCAGTATTTGTGCTCGGATTTTCGAGTGCCCTAACCGCCCTCGTCACAGCAAGGCTATCTGAAGGCTTAAGCGGCAGGTTCCTCCGAATGACTTTTGCTCTGATTGTCTTAATAGCAGGGATACAAATGCTCGCTGAGAACAGGATAGAAGTCGAAAATAAAAGAGAGGCGTCATCAAAGCCACATACTTTGGGTCTGATCGGGGTTGGATTTACTGCAGGAATTGTATCCGCTTTAGCAGGGATCGGAGGAGGCGTTTTCATTTTACCCATGATGCATAATATTCTTAAAATGCCTTTTAAACTGGCCATCGGGACATCAAGCGCCACCGTAGTGATTACAGCCTTGTTCTCATTGGTCGGGTATATTTGGAATGGAATAGGACATACGGATCTCCCTCCATGGAGTATGGGCTTTGTTGACCTCCGGTATGGGACTGCTCTCGCCACTGGGTCTCTCCTGTTAGCGAGGGCAGGAGCTTATGTGTCCTTTAAAACGCACCCATACTATCTCAAAAAAATATTTGCCCTCTTTACCATCCTGATTTCTATCTATATGCTGGCGAAGTGAGTTATCGTTCGAAACTCTTAGACATCCAGTTACAAGAGGCCCGAAAAATTTTTGACCCATTCGGCGGCGCCAAGTCTTCGGCGTGAGCTCAGGCGTCGAAGGGTTGACAAAATAAAAATAATATATTATTAAATGGTCTGATCTTTATACCAATTTAATCGTTATGTTTCGGAGAGTTTGTTTATGGATATTGTTCTGGAGCTAAAGGTAGCTGAGGCCCTGGCTGAAGATGTGGGAAAGGGTTTGGCGCGCCTCGACCCCGAGGATATCAAGGCCTTAGGCGGCGTCTTGGGCGATCTGATTGAGATCAGCGGTGCAAAAAAGACAGTCGCCAGGGTCACAGGAACCTTTCCGGAATACTATGGAAAAAAGGTGATCCAGATTGACGGGATCACCCGTGCCAATACCAAGGCCAATTCGGGGGAATGGGTGAGGATCAGGAAAATTCTGCGTCAGACAGCCACAACTGTTTTGGTCAGTCCCCTCGATTTTTCAAGCGTATTGCCTGACGAAAGTGAAATGGAACAGTTTGCGAAAGTTCTACAAGGGATATCGGTGATCGTGGAAGATAAAATCAATATCCCTTTGTTGGGAGGGAAAGACCGTTTTTTTCAAGTCGAAGCGACTTCCCCTTCAGGGGGAGTTATTATTAATCAAAAGACCAAATTCCTTTTAAAGAAACCTGATTTTACCATGGAGACCCCCACCCATGTCTTTTACGAAGATGTGGGTGGACTTGAAAATCAATTAAGGCTTGTTCGAGAGATGGTGGAGTTTCCCCTCCGTTATGCAGAGGTCTTCGAAAGGCTGGGCATTGAGGCTCCCAAAGGGGTACTTCTCTATGGTCCGCCGGGCACAGGGAAGACCTTGATCGGACGGGCCATTGCAAGTGAGACAAAGCTTCATTTCATGCGGGTCAATGGGCCGGAGATCATCCATAAATTCTACGGGGAAAGTGAGGCCCGGTTAAGAGAGATCTTTGAAGAGGCAACCCGTAAAGCGCCCAGTATCATTTTTATCGATGAGATCGATGCCATTGCCCCAAAGCGCGCAGAGGTTATAGGGGATGTAGAAAAGAGAGTGGTCGCCCAGCTCCTGGCCCTGATGGATGGCATGGTTTCCCGCGGACATGTGATCGTTATTGGGGCAACCAACATTCCGGAAATGATAGACCCTGCCCTCAGGAGGCCAGGCCGCTTTGACCGGGAAATCGCTATTCCGGTTCCAAATGCCGAAGGGCGTCTTTCCGTATTGAAGATTCACAGCCGTCGTATGCCTCTGGCCCCTGACGTTGACCTGAATCGTCTCGCCCAGATTACGTATGGCTTTGTCGGAGCCGATATAGAGGCTCTGTGTAAAGAAGCAGGAATGGTTGCTTTAAGGAGGTACCTCTCTCTGGAGGGGGAAAATCATCTCGAGGCCATTCTCAATACCTCCGAACAGCTGCAGATTACGATGGAGGATTTCAGCACAGCCCTCCGTGAAATTGAACCGACTGCCACTCGTGAATTTTTTACCGAGAGATCAATGGTGAGGTGGGAGCACGTCGGTGGGTTGGGGAAGATCAAGGAGACACTTATTTCCATTGTGGATTGGCCTTTCAAATATTCGGATCTTTTTGCCTCAGGAGGAGTATCCTATCCAAAAGGCATCCTCCTCTCCGGGCCTTCGGGGACAGGTAAGACTCTCATGGCAAACGCTCTGGCCGGCGAAACCGGATTTAGCTTCATCTCCATCGATGGCCCCATCCTTTTTTCAAAATGGCTGGGGGAATCAGAAAAGGCACTCCATCAGATCTTCAAGAAAGCGAAACAATCAGCGCCCTGTATCCTATTTTTCGATGAAATCGATACGTTGGTGGCAAGAAGGGATGTCACCAGTGATGGGGGGACGGTAGGGAGGATGGTGAGTCAATTTTTCAACGAGCTGGACAGCCTGAGCGACCTTTCATATGTGATTGTCCTGGGAGCGACCAATCGTGAAGACTTACTGGATCCTACCTTGATGCGCGCCGGGCGGTTTGATTACGTTCTTAAATTTTCAATCCCGAATGAAAAGGACCGCCTGGAGATATTTCAGGTCCATTCCCGAGAAAAGCCGTTAGGGGATGATGTCGACCTGGCAGAGCTATCACGAGTGACGGAAGGAATGGTGGGTTCCCAGATAACATCTATCTGTAGAAGTGCAACGATGATAGCCATTGCCGAATCTATTCATACCTCGAAGGGAAAAGGGACGGCCAAGCTTTTGATTGGTGCCAGGCACTTCAAAGAAGCAATCAAAAAGGCACAGCAAATGGAGGATGATTCGGATGTTAAAAGCAGTGAGAAAAAAACGGGCCTATGAGGACATCGTCAAGCAGGTCCGAAGCCTGATTGAAAAGGGAAAGTTGAAGCGGGGCGACCAGCTCCCCACCGAGAGGGAATTGTCGGAAACCTTTAAGGTATCTCGAGCCACTGTACGGGAGGCCATTTTTTCTCTGGAAACGATGAAGCTTGTTGACAGACGCCAGGGGGATGGAACTTATGTGATCGCTTCCAGTGAGGAAGCCCTTGTACAGCCTTTGGCGGTAGCCCTTATTCATGAAAAGGGCGATATCATCGATATCTTTTTTCTCCGGAAAATCATCGAACCCGAAATTGCCCAACTGGCCTCTGAAAATCGGACAGCCGAGGATATCGCTGAATTGGAAGAGATTCTAAAGGAACAGGAGAAAGAGGTGAGCAATGGGAAGAACCCTGTCGACACAGATTCCGAGTTTCATCACTATCTGGCCCGGATGGCAAAGAATAGGGTCTTAGAGCGTCTTCTTCTTGCCCTCGTCGACCTTTTAGCCCAAACTCGCGAGAGATATCTCCAAACGGAGGAGAGAAAACAGAAATCCCTTCACGGTCATCAGGTGATCCTCGCCGCCATTAAAAATGGCAACGGTCCAGGCGCTCGCCAGGCAATGCGCCGGCACTTAGAAGATGTAGAAGGCATCTTGTTTAAAAAAAAGAAAGGAGGTGTGAAGAAGTAATAATTTCCCCAGGGATTACATCCCATCTCGAGTGTTAGTGTTCCGGGTCAGTACGACTGATCCAAATTCCTTTAAGGAGGTATCTGTTTATGGCTAAAGTGACCGAAATAACTGTTTGGACACGTGGGGTGGTCATGGATAAAGAGGCCCGTGATATTGCCAATGCCTTTGCTCAGGCCGCAAAAATGGAGGGTAAATTTATCCAGGCCTTTGACAATTATGAAGATCTACCCGACCGTGTAATGGTTACGACCCGAAAATATGCCAGGATCAGTGATGAAGAGATTGAGATGAAATACCTTTACACCAACAACCATCCTGACGTGGTTGTGATCGTTGAACCCACGATCATCAAGGGGATGAATGTGTTGCGGGGGATGCCGGATGGAGGTCTTCTGGTTATCAATACGAATCGGCCGATCGATTATATGCTCAAATTTATTCCCAACGCGGATGTGCTGGGTGCCATTGCCACAGTGGATGCGGATGAAATCTCAGGGCTTCGAACGGTTGACTTCTCCGGTTCGGAAGGGGGGGTGGATGTGGCAGGCCTTGGAGCTGGCATTGCTGCTCCCATCCTTGGGGCCATGGCAAAGGTGAGCGGGATGGTGAAAAAAGAGAATCTCGCCAAGATTGTGAGTGACGTTGCAGCGATGGAGCGGGGTTATAATGAGGTGAATATCCAAAAGTTTCGTAAGGCCCGTGCCGAGTATTTTTGGGGAGGCTAATACCAGAATGCAGAATGAAGAGTGCGGAATGTGGAATAACAAATTATTAAAAGCGATGAGAGAAAGGAGGAAGTTATGGCAATTAGGGTTCCCAAAGATAGAGAAGTTCCGTTCGGAGCGATCACTCCCGCTCCGATTAGGCAGCAGGAGCTTTTTATCACCTCAAACTGGCGGATCGTTCGCCCGGTGATTGATCATGAGAAGTGTACCCGCTGTCTCACCTGTTATATCGTCTGCCCAGAGCCTTGCTGGTCTTTTAATGAAAAAGAGGATCAGATGGAATGGAACTGGAAGTATTGCAAAGGCTGTCAGCTCTGTATTCATGAATGCCCTGCGGACGCCTTGACCGCTGTTCCAGAGCTTGACTTTGAGGACGGGGTGCATCGTTTGGAAAAACCTTTTTAAAAAGGAGGGAGATATTATGGCTCAAGAGAAGATGCTTAGTGGCTGCGCTGCGGCAGCCCAGGGAGCAAAATTTGCAGAGGTAGAGGTTATCTGCTCGTTTCCCATCCGTCCCTATACAGCGATCATGATGGAGCTTGCAAGGATGGTTGCCAATGGTGAACTCGATGCAGAATTTATCCATGGGGAGGGTGAACATGCTCAGCTCTCGGTGGTGTTGGGAGCCTCCGCCTGTGGCGCACGGGCCTATACTGGAAGTTCGGGGGTAGGGGTTACCTATGCGTTCGAGGTCTAGAGTCCGGCAGCAGGGGGTCGTTATCCCGTCCAAATGGCTATTGCGGATCGAACCCTCGACCCCCCCGGGGATTTTGGTTCAGAGCATACCGATGCGATGTCTGCGAGGGATCAGGGTTGGTTAATGGGGTGGGCTTCAACGCCCCAGGAAATATTTGATAATACATTGATCAATTATCGTGTGGGGGAAGATCCTCGGGTGATGCTGCCCCAGTTCGTATGTCAGGATGGTTATTTCCTTTCCCATATCTCAGATAGGGTGATTTTGCCGGAGCTATCGCAGGTGAGGGAATTCTTACCCCCTTTCAAAGCTCCTCATCCATTGAGTCCTCTTTGTCCGGTTTCGCATGGTCCACAAATCCGGCCCGATCAGGGAGCGCCGATGGATGCACAAAGGGCGATGACTTTTTTGGAGGTACCGAAGGTGATCGAAGGGGCTATCGATGATTTTAACCGTATTTTCGGCCGTCAGTACGATCCCTATCTTGATAAATATAAGATGGATGATGCGGAAATCGCATTTTTCATCCAAGGAGCCCATGCCAATACCTGCAAGTCAGCAATTAATCACCTCCGAAATCAGGGGGTAAAAGCCGGCATGGTGAGGCCCCGCTGGATTCGACCATGGCCAACCCTTCAGATTGCAGAGGCATTTTCTAAGGTTAAAGCGGTAGGTTGCGTAGAGACCAGTACTTCCTATGGGGGGGCGATGCAAGGGGGGAATCTGATTCATGAAGTGCGGGCTTCTCTGTATGATCTCAATAACAGGCCACTGGTCACATCCTTCATGGCTGGCTTAGGTGGAGATGTGGTTTTATTCGAAGATTTTTATTATATGGCCAAGATTCTCTCACAGATGGTGAAAGATAAAAAGACCCATCAGCATGTCTACTGGATTGGATTTGAAGAAGAATAGACCATTTCACTCTTAAGGAGGTATTCGATCATGCAAACCTTCGATTATAAAAAACAGATCTTAGAACCCATTAAGTCTCTAAGAGGAGCACCGAAAGAGGAGATGTATGTACCCGGACACCGGACCTGTGCGGGGTGTGGCCCGGCATTGAACTACCGTCTCGTAGCAAAAGCGGCCGGTAAAGATACGATTTTTATTGGGCCTACTGGCTGTATGTATGTGGCCAATTCCAGTTATCTCTGTACCCCCTATGCGGTTTCATGGATCCATTCCCAGATAACCAATGGGGGGGCCGTGGCCTCGGGGATTGAGGCCGCTTATAAAGCACTCATGCGCAGGGGTAAATATAATGGATCCTTCCCGAATGTCATCGTCATGGCAGGAGATGGTGGTTCGGTGGATATCGGCCTTCAGGCCATGTCAGGATTGATGTATCGTGGTCACGATGTCCTCTTCATATGTTACGATAACGAATCTTATGCAAATACCGGCATTCAGACTTCACCCACCACACCATACGGAGCAAATACAACCTTTACGCCTCCCGGCAAGGCCATTCCAGAGGGGAAAACCCTTTTCCCCAAAGATCCTCCTCGACTGGTGATTGGAGGGCATCCAGCCGTAAAGTATGTCGCCACTACCTGTGTTGCCTATCCCCTTGACCTGATGAACAAGGTGCGCAAAGCCCTGAATGTGGATGGTCCAACCTTTCTCCATATGCTTACCCCCTGTCCGAAAGGGTGGAAGTTTGATGAAAAATTGACTTTGGAAATGGGCCGTTTAGCGGTTGAAACAGGGATGTGGAGCCTTTATGAGTGGGAGAACGGAGAATACAAATATTCGCATCTCCCGAAGAAATATAAACCGGTAAGCGAATATATGCAATTTCAGGGGCGCTTCACTCATCTGAAAGAAGAACATATTGCTAAGATGCAGGCCTTCGTAGATGAAAAGATTCAGAGGATTAAGGCAATTGCCGTCGAGGCCTCTATTCCTACACCTAAGGCAAAGGCATAGAATTTCAAGAGAGAGAAAAGAGTCTGCTTTTTATCCTTTAGTCCGGAATACCCCGTCGCTCGCGGCGGGGTATTCTTTTTGAGCCGACCTGAGGAGGAGACGAAGAGATGCATGTTTTGATCGTGGGGGGTGCAGGTGAAGTGGGGAGATATTTAACGGAAGATTTTTCGAGGCAGGGATTCAATGTCACCATCCTCGACCGGGCAGCAAAACCTCAAGAAATGGGGGATCCATGGTCTGTAGCTTACCTCAAAGGAGAAATCACAGATAGGGCAATGGTGAATGAGGCTGCTCGGGGACAGGATGTGATCATCCATCTGGCGTGGAGCTTTGCGGATGATGCGCCCACGATTTTTGGTGAGGACATCAAGGGCCACATTCATCTTCTGGAAGCGGCTTCATCCTCCGGGGTTCAACACTTCATCTATACGAGCACCGCAACCGTTTATGGCCGTGCGGTTTTGCATCCAGTGACGGAGACTCACCCGTGTCTCATTGGAGAAGCGCGCAAGCCTCTTTACGCATTAGGCAAGGTCACGGCAGAAGAGCTCTGCCTGGCTTACCACAAAGAGCGAAGCCTCCCTGTGACTATCTTCCGTTTCTGGTGGGCTTTTGGTGACAGGATCGGTGGCCGTCACCTGCGAGAGTTGGTTAAGAAATCATTAAAACACGAACCTCTCGAAATGGTTCAGGGTGCAGGGGGATCTTTTGTGACCATGGCCGATCTGGGAGAGGCCGTCGTACGAGCCATGAAAAGGACTGCGCCGCCGGGACAAATCTATAATGTGGGCAGTCTGTTTTTAACCTGGGAAGAGATAGGGAAAATGATTGTTCATCTCACGCAATCGACTTCCATCATCCAACTGATACCTTCTGACCAATGGCAGGGGCCAACCTTCTTAAATGAGATTTGGGATTTAAATTGGGATAAGGCAGAGCGCGAGTTAGGCTATAAACCCCAATCTTCAAATCAACATATGCGAGATCAGTTCATGGATGCCCTTCGGAGCTGCATCGCTCAGGTCAAGAACCCTCCTTTTTAACAAATAACTTCTGTTTCCACTTGGAGATGGTTGGCAAAAAGAAGAGGAAAAGGGCCAGCATCACCAAAGGCAGGGCAATCGGAGGTCTAAAGAAGATGATCGGATTCCCACGGCCCATAATGAGGGCCTGCCTCACGGCTGTCTCAGCCATGTTTCCCAAAACCAAAGCCAGAACCATTGGGGCAATGGGGTAATCAAGTTTTTTGAATAAAAACCCAACAATTCCAAAAATGACCATGTAATAGATGTCGATCATCCGGTTATTGACCGCATAGGCGCCAATGGCGCAAACATAAATGATCACAGGCATCAAGATGCTGAACTTGATCCTCAAAATAGCCGCAAAGAGCGGTGCAAAGGCTAAAACAAGGAACAGGCCGATAAAGTTAGCCACCCAGATGCTGCCAATCAGTCCCCAGACAAAATCGGCGTGTTCTTTGAAAAGCATTGGCCCAGGTTGAAGACCCCAGATCATCAACCCACCCATGATGACGGCCATTGTGGGTGAACCCGGAATCCCCAGAGTAATCATAGGGAGTGTGGCAGAGGTTCCAGCGCCATGGCCTGCTGCCTCTGGTGCGATGATGCCGGAAGAAGCCCCTTTCCCATATTGGTCTTTATCGGCTGCTGAACTCTTGGCGAAGCCATAAGCCATAAAAGAGGCAGGCGTTGCCCCTCCTGGCTGAATGCCCAACCAGCATCCAATCAGGGAACCCATCATGAGTATCTTTCGGTATCGGACCATCTCTCTCAATGCATCCCAAACGTCTTTTAAACGCACCTTGGCTTTGATCCCCTCCATCTTAAGGCCTTCCTCGACAGTGAGAAACATCTCTCCGATCCCGAATAATCCGATGACGGCGACAATAAAGCTAAACCCTCCCATCAACGGCACGGTGCCATAGGTCATGCGGAGTTTTCCACTCA